>Ga0163144_10010678_pt1 | contig 19537 bp, 12 predicted proteins | sample OliLak19BULKMAT1_FD_123175 | JGI IMG/M metagenome (GOLD analysis project Ga0163144, IMG submission 123175) | Freshwater microbial mat bacterial communities from Lake Vanda, McMurdo Dry Valleys, Antarctica - Oligotrophic Lake LV.19.BULKMAT1 | ecosystem: Environmental > Aquatic > Freshwater >... | reverse complement strand
TGTCCAGGTGATGGGATACTCGCGACCATTGATGCGAAAAGTCTTGGCGGCAAAGGGCGCGGTGCCGGTGAGCGTGACGAGGTTGTTGCTGGTGACGATGAAGTTCGTGCCCGTGACGTTGAAAGCGATGTTTCCGTTGAGGCCGTTGATGGTCGTTTTGGCGAAGTCGCCGCGCGTCTGGATGTAGCCCAGCCCGCCGCCGGACGCGAAGTCCTGTCCCAGCGTGAAATCATCGTAGCGATTGAACCAATGGGTCATGTAGGCGGGGTTGAAGACTGAGTTCACATGATCCTGCAAATGCGCGTAGAAGCAGCGCCCGATGGAAGGCACGGCGTTGACGATGCGGCCGAGGTTCTGGTCGCCGATGAAGCCGGCACTGCCCGCCGCCCGGTTGAAGGAGAAGTCCATGTCCCACAGGAAATAGACCATCTTCTGATCCGAGGGACGCACGTACGCCATGAGGTTGTGGTTGTTGCCGAAGGTGTACATGTCACCCACGCCCATGAGGCTCACGAGAGAATAGGAGCGCATCCAGGCATCCCAGTCGGTGGTGAGGCGCGTCTGCGTTTCGAGCGTCGAGTCGGCGATGCTCCAGCTTTTGGCGAAGGCGATCAAGCGGCTGTAGTCATCCTCGTTGCGATGATTCTTGAGAATGAAGTTGTAGCGATAGGTCTCCTTGTTGTCGCCGACGTTGGAGAAATCCAATCCCTGCACCGCGTCGGGCTGCGGCAGCTTGTATCCGGCACCGTTGGCGGTGGTCGGGTAGTAGATCAATTCCAACTCGAAGAGGGTTCCGTCGCCGCCATTCTCAAAGGCCGTCTCCATGAATTCGTCCTCATAGCGGGGCGAGAAGATGGCCTGACCGGTCTGCGCGTTCTGCGGCGCAATCACCCGGCAGATGTCGGGATGGGTCATCGGCACGCCGGCCCGCAGCGCCATGTGGCGGAGCAGAATTTCCTCACCCTTCGGGCGACCGCTGTCGGAGCGATCAATCAACATCACCGGATGCACGCCGCGGAAGAGATCGTCCGGCTGGAACACGAGATGGAAGCCGACGCGCGCCGCATCGTTGCGCCCGCGCTCGCTGCTCTTGAGATGGACCGTCGCGTCGTAGTAGGCACGGCCTTCGTTGAAGATCACCGTGCAGGGCAGAAGGTCGTTGCTCATCACGTTGGTGTCGGCATGGAGCAGCGCCGTGTTGGCGGGCGTGAGGATGATGCGGATGTTGTGGGTCAGGGCGAGATTCGCCTGACCGTCGGCGACCTTGTAGAGCGCGCCCGAGGCCGGACCGGCGGCCGGGAACGTCGAAGCCGCGCCCAATCCATCCACGGCGCGCACGTAGAATTGCACGACGGTGGCGGCGGCCAAGGCGGGGATGCTGCCGCTGTAAAGACCGCCGGGTTGCAGAGTCATGGGCGCGTTGGACCACGCAGCGCCGTTGGCCGACCACCAGACTTCGCAAGCCGTGACGCCTTGAGCATCCTGCGCGGCCACACTCACGGTGACGGGGGCCGACGCCGACGGCACGACTGGCGTGTGCTGGAACTGGGCGAAGGTCGGCCCGATGTTCGTGGCGTAAGTGGAGTTCCTCGCGCCAGGGGTTCCGTTGAGCGCGGCCGTCGGCAACGGCGTGGAGAAGGCCGCGCGATTGAAGTAGAGGCGGGTGTTCACCAGGTTGTTCCCTGCGATGTGCCGGGCGCGGAAGGAGATTTCGTACTGCGTGCCGTTCAGGACGGAGCGACCAGCGGTCAGCGTCGTCTCGAGGTGATTGTGCATGTGCTCCTGCGGCCCGGTGGCGACCAGGCGCAGGACACGGTTGCCCGCGTTGTCGGGATCCAACTCGATGCTGCTGCGGACATGGTTGCCGACGACGCGCCAGCCAGTCAGTCCGCTCTCGAAGTTGCCATTGGCGATCATCTGAATGGGGCCGTTGGTCGGCGTTTGGATCACGCTGATGTCATCGATCCAAGTTTCGCCGTCGCCCAAAAGGCCGAGGACAAATTCACGCCATTGCCCGTCCGGGTTGGCCGTGACGCTCGCCGCCGCGACCATGCGATAGGTGTAATTCTGCCAGGAAGTTTTGCCCGCCTCGATGCTCGCGGCCCAGGCTTCAGCCTTCGAGTTGTCGGCGTTCGGGTCGCGCAATTCGAGACTGGAACCGCCGCCATCCGCATACGCGGGCCAGCGCCCGCTGTCGAAGTAACGGACCTGATCGGCGGGATTGCCGCTGGGATCGCGCAGGATGACTTCATCCCCGCCGCGCCCCAACTTCCCGCTGAAGTTCCCCGCAATGGTGATGGCCGGATAGACGGTGCGCAGGTACGCCGCGTCCTTTGCCACGACGAGGTAGCCGCCGGGTGGAATGGTCTGGTTGAAGAACCGGTAGCTGATGCCGCCGCCGAGTTCCCAATCGGTGAGGTCCACGGGATTCGCGCTCTTGTTGTGAAGTTCCAGCCAGGATTCGAGCGACTCCGCCACGGGCAGGCCGTTGGTGCCCGGCACGTCACGGTGATGATACATGATTTCGTTGATCACGATCTCGTTGCGGAAGGCGAAGCTGTTCGCCGCGCCCGGCGTGGGCGTGTTGGGGAAATAATACGGACCGGTGCCGTCAGGCGAGCGGGCGCGCAAGGTCTTCTTGACCACGACGGCGTCAAACACGCGCGTCCTGGCGGGATTGAGCAGATAGAGCCGGTCACCGGAGCTTGGCGTGAAGCCCAGGGTGCTGTTGGTGATGGCGAGAAAGCCTCCCGGTGCGAGCGAAGTTCCCGGAGGAAAAACAAACTCCTGCGCCACGGAGGCATCGAGATGGAGGACCAATCCGTCCAGCGCCTGAGTGCTCGCCCCACGGTTCATCAACTCCAGCCAAAAGCCCGCATTGGTCGAGGAGGATGTCTCGTTGAACGACACCGCCACCATCTCCGCGGCCGGCACAGGCACGGGAGTGGAGATCAAATCCGCGCCGTAGAGCGGGCCATCCACGCTGCCGCTGGCTTGATGCACTTCCACGGCCAGCACGTTGGTGCCATTCACCAGGCTCGTGGAGGGGATGAGGATCAACCCGCTGTAACCAGGTGCCGCGACATCCGACAGGGCTGAGGTCGCCGATGTCACCGCGCCGGCCGGCATGTTCTGGCGATAGACTTCGACGCCATTCAAGTACACCACCGCGCCATCGGTCACCACGGAGTTGAGCCGCAGTTGCGTATACGCCAGGTCGCCAGAGAAGGTGAACGCCTTGCGGAAGTAGTAGGTCGTCGGACCAAGCGGCAGAGGGGAATTGGTGTTGGCCGCCAGCGCGGTGCCATTCACCGTCGCCATGAAACCGCCGGGGCCTGCGCCTTGGTTGATAGTGCGAAGCTCGAGGGTGTTGACGCCCGGGACGAAGCCGCTCGAAACCACCAACGCGGGACTGAGCGCGGCAAAGCCGGAGAACGCCAAACCAGAACTGGCGCCATTGATGAACACATCCGTCAGGTCGTTGTCCACGGCGACCTTGATGTTGATCCGGGCCGAGGCGGCGAGAAATCCCGCGAGCGAGAACGTGGTTTGAAAATAGTAGTTGCCACCATTGATCGTCGTGTTCCCTGGGTTAATCACGCCGATGAAAGTGTTCGTGGAGTTGTTGGCCAGCCAGGCAGGATGATTCAGAATCGACAGGGCGTTGGTGCCCGTGCCGCCGTTGGCATTGGCGGTGAGAATGTAGTGGGGGTCGGGAGTGTTGTTGGCGAGCGCCAGACCATTGTTACCGACGCCGGTATTGAAAAGGCCGGGAATGACGCGATTGGTCAGGCTGGCGCGCGACGCCCAGGCCGTGTCGTTGTAGCCAAGTTCTCGCCAGGCGGTGCCAAGATTCGCGCCGGAAGCATCGTACTTCCAACTCGCATCAGCGGAGATCCGGAGCGTGTCCGGAAAGACCGCGCCCGGCACCGCGAAGTTCTCCGCGCCGGGTGTGCCGCCAACCTGCTCGCTCCACGTCCAGTTCGCCGCCGGGCCGCTGGCCGAGTCGCGATCCCGCTTGGCCAGCGAGGAACCGGAGCCATCCGCCGCGGCCGGCCAGTCGCCCTCGGTGCCATAGGTGATTTCATCGACGATGCGCCCGCTGTTGTTGTGCAGACGCAGCGTGCCGCCGCTGTTGGAAAGACGCCCCGTGAATGGCCCGAAGAGGCCGTTGGTCGAGCCGGTGATGTTCGTCATCGTCGTGGGCGACAGGGCCACGAGGACGAATGCGCCGCCGCGCACGATGGTGTTCGAGGCGAAGGTGTATTCGACCTCGCCGCGCAGCGACCAGGCTGAGAGATCCACGTCCACGGCCATCTGGTTGCGCAACTCCACCCATTCGAGCGCCGCCTCGTTGGTGGCGGGATGGTACATGATTTCGTTAAAGACCACCGAGGTATCCGCCATCGCGCGGGATGCGACGAGGCAGGTGAGGATGGTGAGGATGGTGAAGAGTATCGAGAGCCTTCTCATAAACGTCTGTGGTTGCAATTGGGACTCGACATGGAGACGCGACAGAAAACGGAAAAACACAATTCCGCCCTCGCGGGCCAGTCGGGATTTTCAGAAAGTAACGGATAGGTGACGAAAGGCGAGCGTTTAGTCGGCAAGAATTGTCCCGACACGAGTCCGGGCGGACTATTCCTCGGCGGCTTTTTGGTCTTCCACCGCTTTAGCAAGGGCCTTCTCCCCAGCCACAACCTGGTCCGCCGTCATCTGGTCGCGCACCTCGGCCAGCGCGCGTTTGGCAAACAAATGCTCATGGCTGACTGCGAGGCTGAACCATTTGAACGCCTCCACAAGATCCTTGGGCACGCCCTCGCCCTTTTGAAAGAAACCGCCGAGGCGGTACTCAGCCTCCTTCTGTCCCTGCTCGCCCGCCTTGCGGAACCACGCGATGGCATTGGTGAGGTTCGTCTGGCCGGGTTCCTTGGTGTAGATGACGCCGAGATTACTTTGCGCGTTGGGGTCGCCGTGCTCGGCGGACTTGGTGAACCAGGAGACAGCCTGCTCCACGTCGCGTTTCACGCCGGCTCCGCGGTAATGGCACAATCCAACGTAGAATTCCCCCGAGGCGTTTTCTTCAGCCGCCGCCTTCTGGAACCACTTCAACGCCTCGGCGTCGTCAGCCTCCACGCCTTCACCCTCGAAATAACAGAGCCCCAGCGCCACTTGGGAATCGGAGTGCCCCTGGCTGGCAGCTTTGCGAAACCATTGCACGGCTTGGGCCAGGTTTTGCGTAACCCCCAAACCCTGCTGGTGCATGAGCGCGATGCGGTGTTGGGCATCGGGATTTCCCGCGGCGGCGGCCCGCTGAAACCAATGCATGGCCTGCGGGTAATCCTTGGGAATGCCCCGGCCCTCGTAGTAGCGCTGACCGAGATCATACTGCGCGCGGCCCGGACTGTTGTTCTGGCTTCGATTACACGCGCCGCCCGCCAGCAGGCAGATGGTCAGACCGATGCACAGCAGGAAGTTGTTTTTCAAACCGTTGAGGATTGAGGGACGTTGCATGAGGGGATTTTTCGCAGGGCTAGACTTGTTTCTTCCGCACAGACCAGATGAAGCCGTCATACCAGAAGTGCATCAGCGAAACGACCAGCACCACGGCGAAGACGATGTCATTCTGTCCGTTGGAAACTTCCGCCCACAGCCCGTAGCTCATGCCCAGAGCCAGATACAAGACCAGCGCGATGGGTTTGCCCCACGGGATGTTGCCCAGGCGAAAGAGCGAGATCATCGTCTTCTGTTCCGTCCACCACACCAGCGCGAAATACTGGAGCGCGTGGAAGAAATTCATGATGAAGAACGCCTCGCCAAACGTGTCGAAGCCCCACGAGTAAACCGAGCACGCCGCCGTGCTCACGTAGAGCAGCACCTTCTGCATCGACACCTGATAACCCTGGCGGCTCATGCGCCAGTAGGCGTAGAAGTAATACGCGAGGAATGGCACGGCAAACGACACGACCGCCCACGTCAGGTACCGATGATAGATCTCGGCGTAGGCGGGAATCGACGTGAGGAACACGGAGCCGACTCTCGAGAAATCCTCGAAGGATTTCGTATGATCATAGAGGGTGATGCCGGCCAGGATTGGCCCGGCGTAGAGCAGCAGGTTGAGGATGTAGTCCAGTTGCCGGCCCTGCTTGGGATTGCTCCCCATCTTCGCATCGTAAATCCTCCCCAGCCCGAAGGTCTGCAAACTGGAGTGATACACGTCCCACCAGATGGCCAGCACCGCCATCGAGATGAGAATCCATTTCGAAGACAGGCACGCCGCGAACAGCGCGATGGGCACAATGGTAAAGCGCCATGGGTGCAGCTTGAATATCTCGCGGTTCCCGTGGCTCCGGAAGAACACGATGACCAGATGCGCGAAGATGAACGAGCCAATGAAGAGGTTCGTGATCGAACCCTTGTGGCCCCAAAAGTTCAGCTGATCCCGCTCCAGCGGCGTGCCGGCAATGGCGATGCCCAATCCCAGCGCCAGCAGCGGTGAGAAGATGAAAAAGATGCCGTCGTAGAGCCGGTTGACGATGTAGCGCGACTTGACCGCCGGCCTGGCCGCCAGCGGAACAGGATCTGTCGCCGAGATTGTTTGCATAAAACTACAGAAACCACTTCGGAAAACCGGTCGAACGCACCGGAGAAACTGCGGCAATTGCGTTAACCATCATGGCTCGATTGAGTCCGTGTGTCGAAATTAAAAGCCAGTACGACATCACCTTCCATTGCGCGGCGTGTCCGCAAAACCTGTCGGCGGTTCAGAGTCCATGCTTGAATCCACGGAAGTCGTTCCGATAATCCCCAAGCGGCCCGACACCAAATGCAACTCATCATCCCCCTCAAGAAGGCGCGTCTGCTGCTGCTCGCCATCTGGGCCACCCTCGCCGTGACCGGCTTCACCGTGGAAATTCTCCACTACACCTGCACCTTCGAGAGCCGGCCCGTCTGGGTGGATACCTTTTCCCTGAGCTACGAGGACAACGTTCCCACATGGCACTCGACCTGCCTGTTGTTCTCCTGCGCTGTCGCGCTGGCCTGCATCTGGAGCCGCCCGAAATCGGAACGGCACGGCCACGGCTTCTTCTGGGGCGTGCTGTGCCTGGGTTTCCTCTACATGTCGCTCGACGAATCGGCCAGCTACCATGAGCAGATGAGCCTGTGGTTCCAATCCACCCGCGGCATCTTCTATTACGGCTGGGTCATTCCGATGGGTGGACTGGTCCTCGCGCTGCTCCTGATGTTCATCAAGTTTCTCCTCGTCCTTCCGGCCAAATTCAGATGGCGCTTCTTCACCGCCGGAGTCATCTACGTCGGCGGCGCGCTGCTCATGGAATTGCCCCTCGGCTGGTGGGTGGACAAGACGGGCAGCGAAGGCAACATCGGCTACGCGTTGATCGACGGAGTGCAGGAAACCATGGAGATGCTCGGCAGCACGCTCTTCCTAATTTTCCTGCTCCAATACTTCGACGAACGTCCCCGGTCGACGCCGGTCACTCCGTAAGCCGGATCAAGGATTTACTGAAGCCTGCGTCGGGCGCGGCGTTTCGCCCCGCCGCTGCTGGAAAGGCACGCTCTTCACAATCGCCTGCACCAGGGCGGAAAAACGATGGCCGCCTTTCCCCACGCCCTTGGTGATCTCGTCCAGCGCGCACTTGTCGTAAAACTCCATCCCCCGCCCCAGCGCGTAGGTCAGCAGCTTTTCGGAGAGACAACGCACAAATTCCTCGCGCTTCTTCTTCGCCAGTATCGACGCCAGATCCGTCGCCCCCTTGAACGACTCGCCGCTCACCAACTGCCCGGAAGCATCAATGGCGAAGCCCTCGTCCTTCGTGCGCCACGCGCCGGTGCCGTCGAAATTTTCCAACCCGAACCCAATCGGGTCCATCCGCGCATGACACGAGGCACACGAGGGATTCTCGCGATGCGCCTCCATGCGCTGGCGCAGCGTGCCCGTGAGCTTCGTCTCCTTCAACTCCGGCACGTCGGGTGGCGCCGGCGGTGGCGGCGTGCCCAGCAAATTTTCCAGCACGTACTTGCCGCGCTTGACCGGCGACGTGCGCGTGGGATTCGATGACAGCGTGAGAATGCTGCCGTGGGTCAGCACACCCGCGCGCCCGGTGTCCTTGAGGCTCACCCGCTGAAATGCCTCGCCGTTCACGCCATTGATCCCGTAGTGCCGCGCCAGTCGTTCATTGATGAAGGTGTAGTCCGCGCTCAACACGTCCAGCACGCTGCGGTCGGCCCGGATGAGATTCTCGAAGAACCGCTCGGTCTCCTCCTCCATGTCCGCCCGCAGTCGATCGTCGAAGTTCGGAAACGTCTTCGAATCGGGGGTGGCGATGCGCAGGTTGCGCAGTTGCAGCCATTGCCCCGCGAAATTGTCCACCAACGCGCGTGACCTGGGGTCTTTCAGCAAACGCAGCACCTGTCGGTCGAGATTCTTTCGCAGCGTCCCCGCGCGCGCCTGCGCAAAGAGTTCGTCATCCGGCATCGAGCTCCACAGGAAATAGGAGAGCCGCGACGCCAGCGCGAAATCATTGATCGGATGAACCGAGCGCGGGTTGTCCGGCTCGGGCTGAAGTTCGCCCCGGAACAGGAAGTGCGGCGAGATCAGCACTGCTTCCAGCGTCAGTTGCACGCCGCGCTCGAAGCTGTCACCGCGCTTGATCGCGCCCTCGGTAAAGCGCAGCAACCGGGCGACTTCCTCAGTGCTCACGGGCCGCCGATAGGCGCGCGTGGTGAAGCGCTCGATGATTTCCCGCGCGTAGGCCAGGCGGTTGGTCGGCGCGGAGCCACGGAAGAAAATCCGCCCGTGCGTCTCCGGCGGCGGCGGAAGCGGGACATCCAGCGGACCGGCGATCTCCATCCATTCGATGACCAGATTGCGGTCGCCGCGCTTCTTCCGGTCCGGGTCCGTGCGATTGACGTAATTGTTCAGGTAGGCGGCGGAGAAACGATTTGTCCCCGCTGGAACCTTCACGCGGACTTCGTAGGTTTTTTCGCCGCCTGACTCGACTGGCACCTCGAAGGTTTGCAGATCCTGCTCTCCGATCCGGAACTTCATCTTCGGCGGCTCCCCACCGGCCTGCTCGCCATAAGCGCGCGCCCGCAGCGCATATTCCCCCGCCTGCTTGAAGACATGCTGCACGAAGATGTCGCCCTCGCGGCTGAGCCGACGCGCCCCGCCATCGGTCGCTTCGCCGGGAGCGGAGCCATCCAGCTTGAACGCTTCGTAACGCCGTGTGCGCGCCGCCAGGGGATCCTCGGTGACGATGGCCGACTCCATGATCTTCTCCGCGGCCGCGAGATATTTCTCCAGCAACACCGGCGGCACCGAGAGCACGTCGCCGATGTTGTCGAAGCCGTAGCCCGAATCATCCGCCGGGAAATCCTCCGCCGGCTCGAACTTCACGCCGACGAGGTCGCGAATGGTGTTGTTGTATTCCACGCGGTTGAGCCGCCGGATAGTCACGCGCCCGGGGTCCGGTTTGTCGCAATCGCACTTGAAGATTTCCACCTCGATCCAGTGCGTGATCAACTCGCGCTCGCTCAGGGTGGGCTGCGGCTTCTTCTCCGGCGGCATGACGTGCGTGTTGAGGTTCTGCAACACCTTGGACCACGTCGCCGAGTCCGCGACGATCTCATCCAACGACTTGTAGGTATCCAGCGCCACATCGCCCTTGTGTTTGCCGTTGCCGTGACAGGAGTAGCAATACTTGTCGAGCAACGGCGCGACCTGCTTGTCGAAGTCAATGTTCCTCCTCTTCGCCGCCGCCGGAGCGGATTGCGGCAGGGCGACGAAAAGCACGAACAGCAGCGCCAGCCAAGTGGCGACGGCGAAAGGAATTCTGGCAACGGAACGCATCAGCGTAACTAGACGCAAGCCGCAGCCGATTCGGTGAAAGAAATTTCAGTCCATCGCCAGAAACTCGCGCCAGGCCCGTTCCTCAGGCGACGATCAAGTTGACCATCCGTTTGGGCACCACGATGATCTTCTTCACCGTCTTGCCCTCGAGGAAGGGTTTCACCTTATCCGCGGCGAGAGCGGCGGCTTCTAGGTCAGTCTGCGATGCGTCGGCTTTGACTCGGATGACGTCGCGCAGCTTGCCGTTGATCTGCACGGGCAGTTCCAGCGTGTCCTCGACCAGTTGCGCCGGGTCAAACTGCGGCCAGGCGGCGTAGGTCAATGACGAATGGCGAATGACGAATGACGAATGGAGCTTCGCCCACAGTTCCTCGGCCAGATGCGGGGCGAAGGGCGCGAGCAACTGCAGGAAAATTCTCATCGCGGAGACAGGCTTCATTTCCCAAGTCATCGCCTCGTTCACGAAGACCATCATTGCGCTGATGGCGGTGTTGAAGCGCAAGCCGTCGAGATCTTCGGTGACTTTCTTGATGCAGGTATGCAGCGCCTTGAGTTGCGCAGGCGTGGCCGTCTCGTCGCGGATGCCGGCGCTGAGCTGGATCAAATTCAGCAAACCTCCGCGCTGCTGCGCTTCCGCGGTGGTCTCCGCCTGCTCGTAATCGGTCTCGCTCGCCTCATCGACGAAGAGACGCCAGACGCGTCCGAGAAAGCGATACACGCCCTCGACGCCCTTGGTGTTCCACGGCTTCACCATTTCGAGCGGGCCCATGAACATCTCGTAGAGGCGGAAGGCATCCGCGCCGTATTCGCCGAGGACGTCGTCGGGGTTCACCACATTGCCGCGCGACTTGGACATCTTTTGCCCGTCTTCGCCGAGGATGAGGCCCTGGTTGACGAGCTTGAAGAACGGCTCGGACGTCGAGACGTGTCCGAGATCGAACAACACCTTGTGCCAAAACCGCGCGTAGAGCAGATGCAACACCGCGTGCTCAGTGCCGCCGACGTAGAGATCGACGCCGGGGGCAGAGGGCAGAGGACAGATGGCAGAGGACAGGGTCGGGGTCGCGTCTTCGGCCTGACTTCTGACCTCTGACCTCTGACTTCTGACTTCTGAACCACCCATCCAATAGCTCTCCGCTTCCTTCCCCACAAACGCTTCTGTGTTCCTCGCATCAAGATACCGGAGGTAATACCAGCAACTGCCCGCCCATTGCGGCATGGTGTTCGTCTCGCGGGTCGAACCGTCGGGCAGCGCGACCCAATCTTTCGCGCGGGCGAGCGGCGGTTCGCCAGTGGTGGTGGGCTTGAAGTCGGTGAGGTCCGGCGGTTGCAGCGGGAGAGAATCTCCGGCGACGGCGGAATGATGTCCGTCCTTCCAGACAATGGGGAACGGCTCGCCCCAATACCGCTGCCGGCTGAACAGCCAGTCGCGCAGCTTGTAGTTGATGGTCTTCCTGCCGACGCCCTTCGCTTCGAGCCAGGCGGAGATTTTCGCTTTGGCTTCGGCAGTAGCAAGGCCGTCGAGTGTGATGTCACCGCTGGCGGAGTTGACCGATGTGCCGTCGTCGCAAAAGCCCTGCCAGTCGGTCTTCGCATCCAGCGGCTGCACCACCTGCACGATGGGCAGGTTGAACTTTTTCGCAAATTCAAAGTCCCGTTCATCATGCGCTGGCACCGCCATGATCGCGCCAGTGCCGTAGGTCGCGAGCACGTAGTCCGCAATCCAGATGGGAATCTTCTCACCGTTGACCGGGTTGATGGCGTAAGCGCCAGTGAAGACGCCGGTCTTCTCCTTCGCCAGTTCTGTCCGCTCCAAGTCTGACCTGCCCGCGGCAAACTCTTGATACTGCTTCACGGCCGCCGACTGTTCGCCCGTGGTGATTTCCTTTACCAGCGCGTGCTCCGGCGACAACACCAAGTAGGTCGCGCCGAACAAAGTGTCAGGGCGCGTCGTGAACACGGCGACCTTGGACTTTGAACCTTGAACCTGAAACTCCACCAAGGCTCCCTCGCTCCGCCCAATCCAGTTTCGCTGCATCTCCTTCAACGAATGGCTCCAGTCGATGCCTTCGAGATCGTTGAGCAGTTTCTCCGCGTAGGCGGTGATGCGGAGCATCCATTGGCGCATCGGGCGACGAACGACCGGGAAGCCACCCACCTCGCTCTTGCCGTCGATGACTTCCTCGTTGGCCAGCACGGTGCCGAGTTCAGGACACCAGTTCACCGGCGCTTCGCTGACGTAGGCGAGACGCTTCGAGTCACGGAAGGCGTGCTTCTGCTCCCCGGTCGCACAATCCGGGGGATACTTCAGCGTGTCGATGTGCTCCGCCTTGTTCGTCTCGGGATTGAACCACGCGTTGTAAAGCTGGAGAAAAATCCACTGCGTCCACTTGAAGTAGCCGGGGTCCGTCGTGTTCACCTCGCGCGACCAGTCGTAGCTGAAGCCGAGGCTTTTGATCTGCTTTGTGAAGTTCGCGACATTCGCCTCGGTCGTCGTGCGCGGATGCTGGCCCGTCTTGATGGCGTACTGCTCGGCGGGCAGGCCGAAGGCGTCCCAACCCATCGGGTGCAGCACGTTGCGGCCGCGCGCGCGCTGGTAGCGGGCAAGGATATCCGTGGCGGTGTAGCCCTCGGGATGCCCGACATGCAGTCCCGCGCCGCTCGGATACGGGAACATGTCGAGGATGTAGTACTTGGACGGCAGTTCGGCGGCGGTGGGCGCTTTGCCGCCCAGCCCGTGGCGCTGCGCAAAAGGATGTTCCGCCGGAATGACTTCGCCGGGGTTCCACGCGCGAAAGGTCTGCTCGGCGTCCCATTGCTGCTGCCACTTGGGCTCAATCAGGTGAAACGGATACTGTCTGCGACTCGACATAGGAAGGGCAGTATGGCGGGAAACCGGAGGCAGGAGCAAGAGCGGGGAAAGGCGACAGAGGGTCGCGGGAGCGAGGGCAGCACTAGAAAACCGGCCAGCCCAGCCACAAGACGCCGAGCCGATAAAAACGCTTGGGGCCAATCAACGGATGACACAACTGCTGCGGACCATCTGCCTCCGCGACCAAGCCGGCGACCATCGCCCAATCACCGCTCTCAATGTCCGCGCGGCTTTCGAGCACGTAAATGCTGCCGGCCACGCCTTGGAAGTTCACACAGAAGTTGGTGCCCTCGATGCTGACGGAATCAATCTGCGGCGGCGGGGGTGGAACAGTGTATTGCACGGTCAGTTGCGGCGAGGTGTTCGGATGCTCACGCGCGCTGAAGCGACCGGCGGTCTTCTCCACTGATTCATCCTCCGTCTTGATCAGCCATCCATAATTTGAGGTGGGTGAATTCAGCCAGGCCGTCACGTCAGCCACCAGACCGGTCGTGGTCTCGAACGTGGTGGCACCCGTGCCGCCAACGAAGGTGTTCCCGCTGCTGTCCTCCGCGTAATCCGTCCCGGCCGCGCCGCCGGGCGTAGCCCAGTTCTGACCTGCGCTGCGGACGAACCAAGTGCCTGCTGATTCTGCCCACGGCACCTTGACCGTGTGCAGATGAAACAATGAGCCCTCACCACCTGATGCGGTCTTGTTCACGGTTACGCGCAGGGAAACGGAGTCGATGAAGGCATTCGTGGGAATGGAAGTGAGATCGAATTTCACCAGGCCACGGTTGCGTGCGCCGTTTGCAACATCTCCCTGCGTGCCCATCACCAGTTCGGCAGAGGAACCATTCGGGCCGGCGAAGTGTTCAGAAATGAATGTGTCAGCGACGGGCGTCAGGGTCACGCTGTCTGCGCGAACGCTGGGGATGATGAGCAGTCCGCCCAGCATCGCGAACGAGGTGGAAATGAGCATCCGGACTCGATGGGATTTCTGGAAAGGCATGTTTGAGTCTCTCATTTTGCGGGCCGCTCCGTCAAACGCTTGTCGCAAAGGATTTTTCCCATTAACAAGGCATTAGGTCTTGAAGAAACCCGGCTGAATTTGTCACGTTCAAGAGGTGCGCCCCCTCACCTCAGAATGCGCTGGCATACGTCACGCACCGGCACCCTGCCCTGCATGAACTGGCCGCACTGGAAATGGATTTTCCTCCTGATGGGAGTGTCGCTCGCCGGCTTCGCACTCATCTCATGCAGCACACTCCAGCGCACCGTGAGCGTGGCCCCGCACGTCGAGGGTGCGACCTTCGTGGGCAACAAGGTCTGCTACGACTGCCACACCAACATCACGCGGAACTTTCTTTCGACAGCCCACGCCCGCATCCATCTCGAGAATGCGACGATGCAGGGACAGATCGGCTGCGAAGCGTGCCACGGCCCGGGCAGCAAACACGTCGCCGTCGGCGGTGGACGCGGGCGGTTCATCGTGAATCCCGGCAAGGATCCGGAGGCGTGTTACACCTGTCATGTGCAGACACACGCGGAGTTCCGGCTGCCGCACCATCATCCGATGGTTGAAGGCAGGATGAGTTGCGTGAGTTGTCACGACCCGCACGGGACCGACATCATGAAGCCGGCGAAACTTGGCCTTGGCATGGCCCGGCTCAATGAGACCTGCGCCCAGTGTCATCGCGAGCAATCCAAGCAGCACGTCTTCCAGCACGAGGCGATGCGCGAAGGATGCACCTCCTGCCACGTCCCCCACGGCTCCGTCAACGCCAAGCTCCTGACCGAGCGTGACAGCAATCTGTGTCTCAAATGCCATGTCCAGACGCGCGGCAGCGGCGGAGCGATCTACATCGGCACGACGCCGCACACCTCCTACATCTCGCGCGGCACCTGCTGGTCGGCGGGTTGTCACCCCGCAGTGCATGGGTCCAGTGTCAGCCCGCGTCTGCACTACTAACGGCGCGTAAAACGTGAAACGCACAACGTAAATTTCCATGCGACGCGCCCGGCAATTCTTTTGCGTTGTACGCTTCACGTTTTACGCAACGATCCTTCTCCCCGGCGGCGTCGCTCCCGCCCCAGCCGCCATCGATCCCGAGAAGCTTCCCCCCGCCTCCACCAATCGCATTGAGTTCGTGCGCGACATCCAGCCGATCCTGGAGACGAGTTGCCTGCGCTGTCACGGGCCGGAGAAACCCAAGAGCGGTTTCCGCATGGACTCGCGTGACGCGGTGCTCAAGGGCGGCGAGAACGGCAAGGCGGTGATTCCCGGCGACAGCGCGAACAGCCTGCTCATTCACTACGTAGCGCGCCTGGTGGAAGACATGGAAATGCCACCCGTGGGCAAGGGCGATCCACTCACGGCTGCGCAAACCGCGACGCTGCGCGCGTGGATCGATCAGGATCTCCCGTGGGGCGGAACCGCGCCCGCCGTCAGCGGATTCTCGTTCGACGCAGTCCCGGTGATGCGCTGGCTCACGGTGAGCGGCGATGAAAGAAAGTTCCGCGAGCATCACTGGATTCGCGAAGGCTGGGACGGCGGGCTGGACCGGTTTGATTTCAGCGAGACGCTAAAGGGCGACGCGGAGTTCACGGCAAGCGGACGCCTGCTCCAGAACGATTACCGCGTCACGCTCTCCATCGAGAAACCGAAGGTGGGCTATGTCCACGCCGGCTTCGAACAGTATCGAAAATACTTCGACGATTCCGGCGGTTACTACCGGCCTTTCACGCCCTCCATCTACAGCCTGAATCGTGACCTGCACCTCGACAAAGGCCATGCCTGGCTGGAAGCCGGCGGGGCCGGGCCTTTTGCAACCCAGGTCCAGCTCGGCTACGAATATCACTACACCGACGGCGAGAAATCCACGACGCAATGGCTGCCGGTGTTTCAGAACGGAGCGGTCCGGAACATTTATCCCGGCGCGAAGGAGATCGACGAACGGCTGCACGTCCTCCGCGCCAACGTGAGCAAGGACTGGGAGGCGCTGCGACTGGAGGATGATTTCCGCTACGAGTTTTACGATCTGGATACGACGCGCACGGCGGCGGCCTTCAACACGGCGCCAAACACCAGCAGCGTCCTGCGTTATCGGGAGGCCACACGCGCGGAGAATCTCGTCAACGCCTTCCGCTTCGAGAAAGTGTTCACGGACTATTTCCTCACCTCAGGTGGCCACCTCTACGTTCACACGGACGCCAACGATTCGTTTGATCAAAAGCCGTTCGACGCGAGCGGCGCGCCGACGACGGGACAAATCTGGCGCGATCAGGGCATCACCCTCAGCAGCGAGGCGCATATCTTCAACTTCAACGTCCAGTTGGGGCCGTGGGAGGACTTCACGCTGACGGCAGGAGTGCAGACGGAATGGAGCCGGCAGAATGCCTTCGGGAATTATCGCCTGGATGAATTGACCCTGGACGACCCGCCCATCCTGACCAACAACTCGAGCGGCAGCGCGGACATAGATCGATTCATCAACGAGCAGAAGGCCACGCTGCGCTACACGCGGATTCCATTCACCGTGCTCTACACCGAGGGGCGCTGGCGTCAGGAAGATGTGGGCGAGCACAGCGATGCGCTCGGGGGCCATCCCGCGCCGTTCCTGTTGCGACGCGATGTGCATCGCGACTGGCAGGATTACCGCGCCGGCTTCAACGTTTCTCCCTGGAGCCAGGCTTCCCTCAACGCGTGGTATCAGCATCGCGATCGACACACGGAATTCGACGAGAGGCAGGACGAACTGTTTCCCAATGTTCCGAACAACGGCTACCCCGGCTTCATCCGCGAACGAGACACGTTCACGGACGAAGTGGGCGCGCGGCTGGTGCTGCGTCCGCGACCGTGGCTGCGCACCACGCTGGCCTACCGGCTGGTGGCGACCGACTTCGACGCGGTCACGGATGCGACCACCACCAGCCCCGGCGGTCACATTCAGCAGGGGAATTACGACGCGTCCATCTACAGCTTCAACGTGGCGCTCACGCCGTGGCAAAGGCTGCGCTGGTTCACGAGCCTCACGTTTCAAGATGCGCGGACGGAGACGGCCGCGCAGACCGACGCCATCGTTCATTACGATGGCCGGACGTTCAGCGTGCTGAACAGCGCGACCTACATTCTCAACGAGAAGACCGACCTGACGATTGCCTACGATTTTTCCTGGTCGGATTACCGGCAGAACAATGAGGCGGCGGGCCTGCCGCTCGGCATCGACTATCGCCTGCACGCGCTGCGCGCTGGCGTGAGCCGCTCGGTGACGAAGTGGCTGCGCACCAGCCTGGAGTATGCGTGGTATCTCTACGACGAGCCGTCATCCGATCATGCGAACGACTACGTGGCGCATGGCGTCTTTGCGATGGCGCGCATCCGGTGGGAGTAGAAATTGCGAACTGGCCACGCCGCCGCAACGCTGCCAGCCTTGCCGCGCATTCAAAACTTTGCGGAGCGCACAGAGCCTCCGCTGTAACCGAAGAAAATCATGGCCGAACCAATCGTTTGTCAGAAATCTCCGCTCGTGCAGAAGACCGAGCCGGGCGAGTACTGGTGGTGCGCCTGCGGCCTCTCGAAGGGACAGCCCTTCTGCGATGGCTCGCACAAGGGCACCGGACTCGGGCCGAAAAAGGTGACCGTGGCTGTAGCCGGCAATGTCGCGTGGTGCATGTGCAAGCATTCGGCCAACGGGGCGTTCTGCGACGGCTCGCACAAGACTCTTCCGTGAATCCGGCTCGGAGCGGGGACTAAGGCCATGGGCTGGTGGGAGCAGGTAAGGTCGTGGTTTCGCCGTGCGGAATCTCCCGAGCATTTGCGGCGGGGTGCGGTGGGCGAAGCGGCGGCCCGGAGGCATCTGCGCCAGCTTGGGCTGAAATTTCTCACTGCCAATTACCGTTCATCGCGCGGGGAAATCGATCTGGTGTTTCGCGATGACGATTGCCTGATCTTCGTTGAGGTGAAAACCCGTTCCCGCGAGGACTGGGTGCGCCCGGCGGCAGCGGTCAACGCGCGCAAGAAACGACTGCTGTCCCTCACCGCAATGGATTACCTGCGGCTCCTCGGCAATCCGCCGCTGAAATTTCGCTTCGACATCGTGGAGGTCTTGCTGCGTGACGGGGAGGTGCGCGAGGTGCGCCATCTGCCCAACGCGTTCACGCTCACGAAGCCTTTTCGCTACGGCTGAAAAGTCGTCCAACCCACGACGATGGCAACATTCTCGCTCACCGCCCCTGACATGCGGGAAACAGAGTTCGAAGTGTCTTGATTCGATACAGCAAGCGTCAGGGTCCAAGACATTACCCCCCCGTCCGATGCTGTCCAAAGGTCGATGCCTCAAAGCAGGACAACCGAGCCGATCGTCGGCGGATCCAATGGAATCAAGGTGTTTCGTGTTGGAGCCAATGCATGCGCATTGAGAGTGTCCCACGGCAGGGAAGTTGCTCAATGCGACTTGTCCGGCGAATGGCCGGCGGCGAAAGCGAAAAGCCTTATGAAAATTCAACATCTCTTCTCGAAGCAAGGCGTCCTCCCCACCGCCACCGCGCGCCGCAGGAAGATCGCGGCGTTCTCGATCATCGAAGTCACCGTGGGCATGGGCGTGGTGGGCACGTCGATGGCAGCGCTGTTCTCGGGATTCACCACGGGCTTTTTCACCATGCAGATGGCCCGCGAAAACCTGCGCGCCACCCAGATCATGCTGGAGAAGACGGAGACGCTGAGGCTCTACAGCTGGGAACAGATCAACGCGCCGGGCTTCATCCCGGCCGCGTTCACGAACTCCTACGACCCGAACGCACAGAACAAGGGCGTGAACTACACGGGCACGCTCACCGTCGCGAACGCACCCATTTCCTCAAGCTACAGCAACAACATGAAGCAGGTCACGGTGACGGTGAACTGGACAACCGGCTCTCTGAACCGCTCCCGCAGTCTCACCACCTACGTCGCACGCAATGGTCTGCAAAGCTACATCTACTAAGGCTGGCGCTCGATCTGCGCAGTCCGGCACCGGACTGGCGGAGGCGATCATTGCCATTGGCATCACCGTCCTGATCATGGTGGCCTTGGTGGCCATCACGGTCTTCAGCAGTCGCAGCTTCGTCACGCTGACGAACTACGTGGAACTGGACGACTACAACCGCGTGGCGATGGACACGCTCACCCGAGACTTGCGTGAGTGCAATCGCGTCACGGCCTGCGACACGAACTCCCTGGTCATTGAGGACTCCGACGGCTTCACCGTCACCTACGCCTACAGCGGCGGTGCCAGGACGCTCACCCGCACCAAGAACAGCATTCCGAAGGTGCTCCTGACGGGCTGTGATGCGTGCAGTTTCGTGCTCTGCCAGCGCAACGCCATCACCAACAGCTACGATGTTTTCCCCTCCGCCACGGCCGCCAACGCCAAGGTGGTGAACGTGGCCTGGAATTGTTCCCGGGACATCCTTGGCCGCAAGGCCTGCACGGAGAACGTCCAGACCGCGCGCATCGTCATCCGCAAACAAAACTGAGATGAAAACCAACCAGACATTCCCGGCTCGAACCGAGGGCAACGTGCTGCTGCTGGCCATTGTCACCATGGGCCTGATCAGCTTTCTCCTCGTTGCTTATCTGACCCTCGTCAAATCACAGAACGCCAGCGTGGCGCGGTCGCAAACCTGGAACGCGGCCATGCCCGTGGTCGAGGCAGGATTGGAGGATGCGCTGGCGCACTTGAACGCGCACGGCACCACCAACCTGAACTGCGACGGCTGGTCCTACAATGCTGTCACGCTGAGCTATGCGATGACGCGGTCCATCGGCCAGGATT
>Ga0163144_10010677_pt1 | contig 19539 bp, 15 predicted proteins | sample OliLak19BULKMAT1_FD_123175 | JGI IMG/M metagenome (GOLD analysis project Ga0163144, IMG submission 123175) | Freshwater microbial mat bacterial communities from Lake Vanda, McMurdo Dry Valleys, Antarctica - Oligotrophic Lake LV.19.BULKMAT1 | ecosystem: Environmental > Aquatic > Freshwater >... | reverse complement strand
GATCACCAGCCAGAAGCCCGTGGCGATTTGCTGGAAAAGCAAGACGAACAAAACCAATTGGGTCCATTCCAAGGGCGAAACCCCTTCGGGCAAAAACGACCGCCAGAGCAGCCACGCGCCCAGTCCGGTCGTGGCCAGGATCGCGCCGAAGAACGCCGCCCGGCGGAATCCGACGAAATCCGCCGTGAGATTTTCGGGCTGAAACTTCGCACTCATTGCGGGAAAAGCGTGTCGTAAAGATAGAGGGCCACGAAAAATATCGCGGTCCACAATGCGGCCGCTTGAAGGATGGGAGCCCAGGCGAACTGATGCCAGGTTTCCTGCGCGATCACCTCCATGGCGCCATAGTCCATCTCGCGCGGCGTCATGCTGGAGATGGCGAGGTCCGGGCCCGTGCTGGTCGAGACGCGGGAAAGAACCGCCTTTAGTTCGGGCGGCGGCGGACCGCCCAGCACGGCATCGGGCCAGTGCTTGGCGGCATCTGTCACCCGTAGCGCAAACAACCCGGCCGCCACCTGGCTGGCCGGTCGAAGGTGCGAACTTCCGAGCGCTTCGGCAAACCACTGCTCCAGCGACTCCGCCGCCACGTCCATCGCCGTTTCCACGGGAGCGAGGTCGGGATTTTGTTCGTGACGCCGCCGGGCCTCATCCAGAATACGGGTGGCCAGGCGGGTGCGATGTTCCACCCCGCCAAGTTCCAAGGCGGCAAAAAACGCCAGCAACCGGGCCATGGCCTCGTCCCAGTTTGCCTGCACGTTCAGGGTGTCCATGTGTAGCTCCAGGTTTCCGTCTGCGGTATGTCATTGATCAGCAGGCGACACGTGAGCTCATGCGGTTTTTGATTTTCCGGCGTGCTGGCATAAAAATTCACGCGCCAGGTCTTGTTAAAATCGTTCCACTTCACGTCGGCTCCCGTGATGGCCGCTCCGGTGGAGGAGGCGAGATCCAACACAGGCGTTTCCTCCGGCTTGAGCGTGCCACCGGTGAACTCCAAAAAGAAGTGCCGATAGTACGGTTTGTCCTGATCGTCCACCCGCGTGGAAACGCAACGGCCCAATGGCGGCAGATCGCGCGCCTCGGAAAACCAACGCAGCACATATTCCAACGTCACCGGCTGCAGCAGCGGCGGTGGTTCCGCCGGTGCCCAAAACGCCACCACGTTATCCTGGAATTCATCCTTTGTTGGCAACTGTATCAGCCGGACCGCGCCCTGATCGAAACCCGAGAGCGGTTGCACCCACACGCCCGGCCGTTTGTGATAAAGCGCCTCGGTGTCCTGATAGTGATCGAAGTCGCGGTCCCGCTGCAGCAGTCCGTATCCCTTCGGATGATCATCGGTGAAGACGTTGATGCGGATTTGCCGCGACCAAGTCAGGGGATGCCAGACCCACTCGCCGTTGCTGCGCTGCATGAGCAGACCGTCGGAGTCATGCACCTCGGGGCGGAAATCGCCGAACGTGTTGCTCGTGTTTTCGCCAAACCAAAACATGCTCGTCAGCGGAGCATAGCCGACGTGTTCGGTTTTCTTGCGGAAAAACAAAACCGCTTTCACATGCATGCGCGTTTCCCCACCCGGCTCGACTACGAATTGATAGGCCCCCGTCACGCTGCGCCCTTCCAGCAGCGCATAGATCGTCATGGTCTTTGCGTAGGCGTCGGGACGTTTGAGCCAGAACTTTGTGAAGATCGGAAATTCTTCCTTCCGTTTCTCCACTGCGGTGTCAATCGCGAGGCCCCGCGCGCTGGGGCCGTAGACCATGTCCTTCGCCACCGCGCGAAAATACGACGAGCCCAAAAACACAAAGACCTCATCCAGCACATCCGGTTTGTTCAGCGGATAATGAATGCGGAACCCCGCATACCCGACGGTGTCGGGGAGCGGCTCCTTGAAAACATTTTTTCCAAAGTCAAAAAACTCCGGCGAGTAGCGCAGTGGTTTTTTTGCGTTGTCGGGCAAGACATAAATTTCCACCGGCCGGTCAAAGATGTAGCCCGGATGGAAAAACCGCGCCTGGAAGGGCAGGCCCTCTTTGCGCCAGAGGGTGCGGTCATCCTTCCAGCGGATGTCGCGGTGTTGATCGTAGTTGAGCGTGCGCAGCGACTTCGGCAGCGCAGGCGCGGCAGAGAGGTAGTTTTCCCGCGCCATCGTCCCCGCCATATGCACGACATCCTCAAAACCAAACGCCTCCTGCCTGCGGCTGGTGATGACAATCACCAACAACGCCACGGTGAGCAGGCCGAAGATGAGATGCGTTTTCATTCCCTGTGAGAACGTGGAAACTAACGGGTTATTCGAGGATGGAAAGACGGGCTCGTGTCTTTTTCGATAGGGACACGGAGGGGAAAAATGCCGTTACTTCCGGCTGTGCGCGTTCAGGTCAGCGGCGATCTGCTCTGCGGCGGTGCCGTCACCGTACAAATTCCGTGCGAGGCTCATGGCTTGGAGTGCCGACGGATTTTCCAAAAGCTGCGCGGTCTCCTCAACGATGCGCGAGGCGGAGCATCCAACGAGTTTCACCGCGCCGGCCGCGACGCCTTCGGGACGTTCGGTGACATCACGCAGCACGAGCACGGGTTTGCCGAGTGAGGGGGCTTCTTCCTGGATGCCGCCGGAGTCGGTCAGGACGAGCGTGCAGCGCGACAGCAACGAACAGAATCGCGGATAGTCGAGCGGTTCGAGGAGCTTGATGTTGGGAATACCGGAGAGCGTGGCGTGCATGACGGCGTGGACGTTGGGGTTCAAGTGCACGGGAAAGATCCAGTCCATTTGCGGAAAGCGCGCAGCGAGTATGGCGAGGGCCCCGGCGATGGATTGCATGCCTGCGCCGAAGCTTTCACGGCGATGGGCGGTGATCAGGACGAAAGGGCGGTCGCCGGGAGGACTCTCTTCCTTCATTTTTCCCAAAGTCCAGAAGAGCGCGTCAATGGCGGTGTTGCCTGTGATGACGATGCTGTCAGCAGGCACGCCCTCGCGGAGGAGCGTATCCGCAGATAACCTGGTGGGGGCATAGTAGCGGTCTGCGACGAGGTCAATAACGCGGCGGTTGATTTCTTCGGGCCACGGGGCGCTGCGGTCACCCGTGCGCAGCCCGGCTTCCACGTGGGCGATGGGAATGCGCCGGTGAAAGGCCGCCAGCGCCGCCGCTGCGGCCGTGGTGGTGTCGCCCTGGCAGACGAGAATATCCGGTGCAGAATTTGCAATGACACCATCAATCGCTTCAAGGGCCTGGGCCATGAAATGGGAAAGGCTCTGGTTGTGCGTCATCAGCCCGAGATGATAGTCGCTGCGGATGCCGAACCACTCGAGAATGGGTGCGGACATCTCGCGATGCTGGCCGGTGTCGCACGAAACGATTTCCACCTCTGGACGTCTGGAAAGCGCATGGATGACCGGGGCCATTTTGATGACTTCCGGCCGCGTGCCGTAGATGCAGAGAATGCGTTTCATCGGGCGTTTTCTTTGCGTCTCCGGCCGATGAGCAGCATAAAATCGCTTGGGATTATGTCGCGATCAACGAGAAGGTTTTCCAGTGCACAGAGACTTTTCACCTGCTGGACGGCCTCCTCGTCGTCGAGGCGGAAGTTGTGCGCGATGCCGTTGTAGAGCAGCTGTTGGATGGTGCCGCCCAGTTTTCGGATCGCGACGACGTCGAAGTATTTCTGGAAAAGCGAAACGATCTCGGCGGAGCGGATGGACTCAAAGGGAGACTCGGCTTCGACTATTGCAGGGGTGGGGCGTCCCTCTTCGTTTTTGAGCGCGCCCCAGGCGAGAATCCGTAGGCGTTCCGGGAGGCGGGCAAGCTGGGCCTGCGCGAGGAGCATCTGCAGATTTGTCCATTGGAACTGCGTCGGGCCAACGAACTCCTCCAGGATGAAAAGCCCATCAGGCGTGAGGGCCTGGTGGACTTGCTCCATGATGCTCTCCACTGCGATGAAATGGTGGAAACTTTCCTTGGAAACGATGAGATCGTAGGTGCTGGCGGGGAGAGCCTTGTGGTTCACATCGCTGACGCAAAAACGGCCATCAATGCCCGCGGCGATGCGTCGTCTCTCCGCCTCGGCAATGCGGGCCTCACTGATATCGAATCCCTCAACGCGCAGCGTGGCCCCCATCGCGTGCATCTTGAGGCTGGTGCCGCCACTTCCACAACCGAGATCGAGGCTGCGCCGGGCCGGGCCGCCAAGAACCTTGCGCGCCCATTCCGGCCAGGCGAGGTTTTCGATGCGATTTCGGTGCTGGTAATTTGCCAGAACGATTGGTTGGCAGAGCCACGAATGCCAGACACCGCTGGCTTCGAGTTGCAAATGGCCTCCCCATTTGCGGCTCTCGATCGCGAGTTTCTCAGCGTAGTCCATCCTGGCCGTTGCAGCAGGGGGAGGAACGTCTGGTTGATCCGGTGGAGAGGAATGCTGGAGAGGCAGGTCCGTATTCAAACGGCGTCGGAGCCCGGCTATGGTCGTGTCCCGTCTGGCCACGACGCTGCGTAGCCAGACGATGCCTTCATCGCGGTGGCGAAGGGCCGCTTCCGAGGCCAGGAGTTGCTGCCCGGAAACTTCCAGGACTTCCTGCAAAAGTCCGAGAACTTCCGGTATGAGCAGTTCGGGATCTTCGGCGTTCACGGGCGGTTTCCGCCGTGGGGGGCAAACTGGAGTTCTGCCTGGCGGTGTACCTCCCAGATCAGATTCCATTTCCGCTCGAAGCGGTGCCGGTTTTCTTTAAAGAGCGGGTCGTATTCGCCGGTCATGGCGAGTTCCTTGAAGGCCGCCTGGCCGAAATGATGCACGAAAACATCCGCTGCGCAAACGATGCGGTAGCCCGCCTGGCGTACCCGCAGAGCGTAGTCGTCGTCCTCAAACATCCCGATACCGAACTGCTCATCGAGGGGGCCGATTTTCTCGAAAGTCTCGCGGCGCATGGCGACACAGAACATCGCCAGCATGGGGACGTCTGCCACCTTGCCGTCCTGCGGCCAGGTGACCTCTGCGGCGAACTGTTCCATCCCCTGCCAGGTGGTGTAATCCGCCACGAGTCGCGCCTCATTGGAAACAGTGTTCGAGCGCGGGCCGACCAGGCCGATCTCCGGATCATCGAGATGCCGCAACAGCCGGGTGAGCCAGCCGGGGGGAACGATGGTATCGTTATTCTGAATCACAAGATGTTCCCCTTGGGCGAGAGCAAGGCCCTGATTATTCGCGGCGGAAAAACCGGCGTTCTTTGAGTTGAGGATCACTTTAACCCGTGGTTCACGCTGCTCGACAAAGCGCAGGTAAGAGGGCGTCCCGTCTTTCGAGGCATTATCCACCACGATGACCTCGAAGTTTGGATGGTCCGTGTTGCGCAGAATGCTTTCGATGCAGAGCTGGGTGAGGGCGCGGTTGCCGAAGGTGACGATGATGATGCTGGCGAGTGGCGTCACGCCGGTGAGCCCGTCTTTGATGACACTGACGCGGTGCTGCCAGCTATTTTTGCGGGCAAGTTCCTTGCGGCGCTCGACCATGTCCGGATTGCGCTCCTGCAGCGCGGCATCCAATTGAAGAACAAACTCCTCTTTGTTTGCGGCGAGGTAGAGATAGTCGCGGTATTGTTCGAGTTCGGGGAGGTTGACTGAGACGACCGGCTTGCCCCAACTGATGTATTCGTAAAACTTTACCGGGTCCACCGCGCGGGTGACTTCGTTCAGCTTGAACGGGATCATGCAGGCATCAAAGTGGTAGAGGTAAAGCGGCATATTCTCGTAGGGTTGCAGGCCGCAAAAGTTGACATTTACCAGGCTGGCGAGCGCGGTGAAATCCACACCGTAAACTGCACCGATCAGGACGAAGGTATAGTTCGGGCGCGCGCGGGCCACGTGAAGCATCAGTTCGATGTCGAACCAGTCCTCAATCCCTCCGTAAAAACCGATGATCGGGTGCGGCAAAGTATCAAGCAGGGTATTCGGGCCGTAACGTCGCTCGTAAAATTCGATGTCCACGGCATTGCGTGCGAGTACCATTGGCCGTCCCGCAGGCGACCATTTTTCATAGAGCCGCTGCGCGGTGACCACGACGAGATCGCTCTGTTGCACGAGCGTCTGCTCGGCCTGGGGAATGGACGGATGAACACCCTGGAAGGACTGCCACTCGTCCATGCAGTCATACAAAAGCTTCCATCCCCAGCGATGCTTCGTGGCCGTGGAGACCGGTTCCCATGAGGCGATCATCACATAGGCCACGGCCTCGTTGATATTCCAAGCGCGGCGCAGTTCATCGAGAGAGTCCAAAATCGTGTCGGCTTCCAATCCCTCGATGACCCGGACTCCCGTATCCAGCGGACGCAGTGCGGCGAGCGAGACCTCAAACACATTTTCCTGAAGCTCCTTCACGGTGAAACGCGGACTCGCGTTCATGGGCAGTAAACGCGCGAGGCTGAGATAAAACACGCGGTGTCCTTCACGGGCGAATTGCGCCATGATCTGCTGCGGTCTCTGGTACCGGAAGTCCCAATCAATCACGGAAAAGGAAATGATATCAGGCCGTCTTCGGAGGGAGAATGGGATCTGATGGTTGAGCACCCGCTGGGCATCCCCTGCCGCGAGGGCGGGCTGAATGATCAGTTCTGCCAAGGCGTCCGACTTTGGCGGAACCTCGATCACAGGCAGCGGCTCCACGACCGGGAATGGCACCGGGGTTTCCGACGGCGGCTCCGCGCTCGCCCCAGGCGGCGGCACGGCGACGGGCTGTGGAATGGGCGGGGAATCGCTATGTTTCCGCCTGTGGAAAATCTCGCGCAGGGCTTTTTTCGGCTGGCGCAGCACTTCGCGCAAACGCCAATAGAGACTGGCTTCCATTTTTTTGATGGTCGCAAGATCCATCGCTCTCTTCTGCAAGCTGTCCGCGAGTTCCTGCTCCTTTCCCGCAAACTCAATGTCTTTTGCAGCCAGAGTCTGTTCAACGCCTTCGCGCTCCGTGTCCTTCGTCCGCAGGCTAATTTCCAGCTCCGCCGTGCGGGTCGAAAGGCGCGCGGACTCGCCCTTCAAATACCAGATGCTCTCATCGCGGGAACGCACGGTTTTTTCCAGCTCCGATTTCTGGGCGGCGATGACCCGCAATGAACGCATCTCCTGCTCGGCCTGCAGCAATGCCCTGCCATCGCCGAGTGCCGCGGCGATCGCGTCGAGTGCAGCCTCGAAATCCGCACCGGCGCACACACCTCCAGATTGCAGAACCGCCGCGCATTGCCGGGCAATGCCGCGCAGGGGCGACACTTTGTCCGTTTGCTCCGCGGTGGCCTGGTGGTGCCGGAGTTCGGGAGCGAGGAAGGACCGCAGCCCAGCCTGTACGGACTCAATGGGTTTGGGCCAGTTGAGCCGGAGATCAAACGCAATCTTTTTGAATGCGGAAAGCGGATCGTTGAGAAGCTCAGAGTACGTTAAAAACGTGCGGTGGCTTCCCCGGCTGGCCTTTTCCGCAGCCAACATATGTTGCAGCCAAAGCAGGTGGGAGGTGGTGTCTTCCAATCCATCGCGGTGCTGAAGTGAAGCCGCCACTTCCACCGGGTTTCGCGTCAAAATGACCAAGCCGGGATGTATTCCTAATTCAGACAGAACCGGCCGCCACAAAGGAAACAATCGGCACAGTCTTGGATCTTTGACCACCCAGAGAAGCGGCGAGGCAAAATCCCGCTGGAGGATTTCCTTCAACTCACGGCGGAACCAGGCAGCGCCTTCACCATGCTCCCAGCCGCTCACGAAAGGTGATACGTCCTGCCAGGAACTTCCGGCCGCGGAGAGGAACTTTTCATGAAGCGCAACGATGTCCAGATGTTCCCAGAAGCCGGTGGGATTGTCTCCGGCCTTTGCCACGGGATGTGGCCCGACATCCGCACCCAGGATCTGTAGTGCGCCAGATAGAGCGGATGCGCCACTCCGATGCATTCCAAGCACGATGATGGCTTTGGTATTATGAGAATCCGGCACTAGCTTTTCTTGTAGGGATGCGCCAAGCCGTTGCGCAAGCAACTTCGGCGTCGTGCGAATTCGTTCTCCCGCAGCGAACTCCGCTTGCTCAACCTGCCCCGAATCGGTTCAATGTGATCCCAATCTGATCTGTTATGAAATTCACGTCCTATGGTCACTCCTGCTTCGCGGTGGAAACCGCGGGGAAAACCCTGCTATTTGATCCCTTCATCACGCCGAACGAGTTGGCCCGGAATATCTCCCTCGATCAGGTCAAGGCGGATTATATCCTGATTTCCCACGGCCACGGGGACCATATCGCCGATGCGGTGACACTGGCCGGGAAGACGGGAGCCACCGTCATTTCCAATTTTGAAGTCGTCACCTGGCTGGGCTCCCAAGGCGTGGAAAAAACCCATCCCATGAACCATGGCGGTGCGTGGAATTTCGACTTCGGACGGGTGAAATACGTTACCGCCGTTCATTCCAGCCAGCTCCCCGACGGCAGCTACGGCGGAAATCCCGGAGGCTTTGTGGTGGAGAACGCGGAGGGCGCATTTTATTTTGCCGGAGATACGGCGCTCACCCTTGATATGAAACTGATTGGCGAGGAATTCGCCCTGCGCTTTGCCGTGCTCCCGATCGGGGACAACTTCACCATGGGGGCAAAGGATGCCGCCCGTGCGGCGGGGTTTCTGAACTGCAAGAATGTGGTCGGTGTCCACTACGACACGTTTCCCTGGATTAAAATTGACCATGCCTTGGCGGAGGACACTTTTGCCAGGTCAGGCGTAAAGCTCCATTTACCACCCATCGGAGGCTCGCTCGATTTGTGAGTTTTCTTTGCAACTCCGGCGTTCTCATGTAGTTTCATCACTATGACTCTCCCGATTGCTCTTGGCATGCCCGGCTGGCCGGAAACGATTTTCATCGCCTTGATTTTTATTTTGCTCTTCGGAGCGAAAAAACTCCCCGAATTGGCGCGCGGTCTCGGTCAGAGTTTGGGAGAATTCAAGAAGGCCCGTGAGGAATTCGAGCGGGAAGTCCGCAAGTCCACCGCCGAAATCGAAGTCAAGGAACCTGCCGACAAGCAACCGCATCAACCTTCCTGACCCTGCCGGCGCACGCTTTCATGCGCACGGTTGCCGTCTGGCTTTTTTCTCTCTCGTTTTTTCTCCCGTCGATCAAGGGCGGGGAAATCGTTGTCGCATGCTACAACGTCCAGAACTACCTCCAGATGGATCGCCGCGAAAACAACCGCAAGGTTGCTGACGCGCCAAAACCGGAAAAGGAAATTGCCGCCGTTGTCAAAGTGATCGGCACGGTGCGGCCCGATGTCCTTGGTCTGATTGAAATGGGCGGCGAAGATATGCTGGAGGATCTCCAGCGGCGTCTGAAGGCCGTCGGCCTCGATTACCCGCATCGGGAATGGGTGAAAGGTGCCGATGAAGCCCGCCACGTTTGCCTGCTCAGCCGGTTTCCCATTATCAGCCGCGACTCCGTCAACGACCTGCCGATTCCCATCAATGACAGGTTGGAACGCATGAACCGCGGCATTCTGGATGTCACGATCGAGGTCAATCCCTCTTATCACCTGCGTCTGGTCGGGGCTCATTTGAAATCCCGGCGCCCCGTACCCGAATATGACGAAACCTTGATGCGGGCCAAGGAGGCCTGGTTTTTGCGCGACCATATCACCCGGATTCTTTCGGATGACCCGCAGACCAAGCTCCTGCTTTTCGGAGATCTCAACGATACGAAAAACGAATATCCCATCCGCACGATCATCGGCCGCAAGGGTTCGCCCCTGCACCTGACCGATCTTGCGCCCAAAGACAGCCGCGGCGACCTGTGGACCCATTTTTGGAAAACGGCTGATAGCTATTCCCGGATTGATTACATCATGGTCAGCCGGGCTCTGGTGAAGGATGTGGTCCCGCAAAAAAGTGGCGTCAATGATTCGCCGTTTTGGAACGACGGCAGCGACCATCGCGCCATTTACACGACGCTTTCCGCGAAAGAAAAGCCATGAGGCGCGTTGCTCTTACTGCGCTACTTCTGCTGGCCGCAATGCCGGGCTTTCTCCACGCTGGCGCGGCTGAGGACTGGGCCGGTGTGCTCGCCCTCGACGCGGGGCCGGCAAAAAAACCAACCAGCCGGGAGGAGGTTCTTCTGCTGGCGCGAAACCATTTGATATTGCAGCGCAAAGCCCTCGACCGGTTTCTAGCCAGCTATCCGCAGGATCCGCGTTCCTTCGATGCCAGATTGAGGATTGCCGCCATCATGGCCGCAGAGGGCAAGATGAATGCCAGTCCGGCCCGGGTGGATGAGGCTCTGCTTCTGCTTGCCGAACTGGAAAAGACCCCGGGCATCCCTCCGGAAAAACGGGCGGATGCCGGCTTCCAGCGCGTTTCCCTTTTTATGCAAAGCCAGAGCGGAAGCAGCGACCGTATGCGCGATGCCATCGTCTCTTCTGCGAAGAATTTCACTGCCAAATATCCCGGTGACCGCCGCGGACCCCGGCTTCTGGTGGAAGCCGCCACCCTTTGCGACGACGTGCCCAATCAAAAACGCGATCTGCTCGATCAAGCGCTTGCCTTGACCACCGAGGAAGCCCTCAAACGCCGCATCACCGACGATTTCAAGCGCCTCGACCTTCTCGGCAAACCGCTGAACCTCCGCCTTTCCACGGTTCCGACCGGTCCCACTGACCTTGCCACTCTGCGCGGCAACGTTGTCATTCTGATTTTCTGGTCGGCCGAGTCTCCGCACAGCCTCCTCTGGCTGCGGGAGTTTCGGACCGCCTGGGAAAAAATGTCCAAGGATCAACTGCGCGTTGTGACCATCAGTCTCGACCAAAACCGCCGGGCCTTCGACGAGTGCCTGCGCGATCTTCCCTCAAGCTGGCCCGCCCATTTCGATGGAAAAGGCTGGGCCAGTCCTCTGGCGCGCTCGCTCGGCATCAACGCCCTGCCCTCGGTCTGGATTCTTGACAAGAAGGGCGTGCTTCGAACCCTTAATGCCCGCGATAGCTACGAAACCTGGACCCGTCAGCTCCTGCGCGAATAAAAAAGATTCATGAAACCCACCCTCCTTCTCCTCCTTCTTTCCCTCGCCACCGCTGCGGCCGATGTCAAACTGCCCGCGATTTTTTCCGAGCGCATGGTCTTGAAGAAAAGCGCTGCCGTTCCTGTCTGGGGCAAGGCCGATCCCGGCGAGGAGATCACCATCACCCTTGGGGAACAAACCGTCAAAACCAAGGCGGGCGACGACGGCAAGTGGACGCTCGCCCTCGATTTGTCGAAGTCCGGTCCGGGTCCCTTCACGATGTCCGTTCAGGGCAAAAACCAAATTAAAATCGGCGACGTTCTTGTGGGCGAGGTCTGGGTCGCCTCCGGTCAGTCCAACATGCAATGGTCTCTCAACCAGAGTGCCGATGCCGCCAGGGAAATCGCCGCCTCGGCTAATCCGCAGTTGCGCCAGTTTGCCGTGACCCGCGCGACCTCCGGCGCACCTCTCGACGACTGCGCGGGCGCCTGGACAGCCGCCACGCCCGCCACCTCGGGGGCCTTCACCGCTGTGGGTTACTATTTTGGCAAAAAACTTCAGAACGAATTGCAGGTTCCCGTCGGCCTTATCCACACCTCCTGGGGCGGCACCCCGTCGGAGGCCTGGACCAGCGGCGAAGCCCTGGATTCCGTGCCCGATCTGAAAGCGACGAGGGAAATCACCACACAGCGGATCAAGAATTACCCGGCCGACAAGCAGACTTTCGTCGATGCCTTCGCCGCCTGGCTCAAGGAGACCGGCCGCGAAGATCAACCCGTCGCGGATACCTCCGCCTTCGCCGCTTCCGGTCTTTCCGCGGAAGGCTGGATGCCTGTCACGCTCCCCGGCAGCCTGGCCGTCGCGGGCCTTCCGGACGCCGGTGCCGTCTGGCTGCGCAAGAAAATTGAGATTCCTCCTGCCGCCGCCAACCGCAAGCTCGGCATCAACCTTGGTGCTCTTGATGCTTTCGACAGCCTTTATTGGAACGGCCAGCTCATCAAGCAAACCACCTACCAGGACTATCCCGGTGCCGGATTCGTGCGGCAGTCTCCCGATTACGAAATTCCTGCCGCCCTCGTGAAGGAGGGGGAAAACACCCTCGCCCTCCGCATTTATCAGCCCGTCACTGCGGCGAAATTTCCCACTGTGCCTCGTTCCGGCTCCGTCTCCCTTGCCGAAGGCTGGCTGGCCAAGGCCGAGTTCGCCCTGCCCACGCTTGATGCCGCAAAGATCGCCGCCGCTCCCCAGCCGCCGCCCAGCCCCGTCGCACCGCAGAACCTCTCCGCCCATCTCTTCAACGCCATGATCAATCCCCTCATCCCCTACGCAATCAGCGGTGTCATTTGGTATCAGGGCGAGTCAAACGCCGGCCGCGCCTGGCAATACCGCACCGCCTTCCCCTTGCTGATCACCGACTGGCGCAGCCAATGGAAACAAGGTGATTTCCCCTTCTACTTCTGCCAACTCGCCAACTATCAGCCCAAAAAACCCGAGCCGGAAGAAAGCGTCTGGGCCGAACTCCGCGACGCCCAATCCAGCACCCTCACCTTATCGAAAACCGGCCAGGCCATCCTCATCGATGTCGGCGAATCCGGCGATATCCACCCCGCCAATAAAAAAGATCCCGGCGAACGCCTCGCCCGCCTCGCCCTGGCCAACGACTATGGGAAAAAAATCCCCTTCTCCGGCCCCGTCTTTCAAACCGCCAAGATCGCCGACGGCAAGGCCCGCCTGACATTCACCCATGCCGACGAAGGCCTCGTCGCCCGGCCTTTGCCTGCCAGTTACGACGTAAAAATCACCGCCAAGGAAACCGCCCCCCTCGTCCGCAACAGCCCGAAGAGCGAACTCGAAGGCTTTGCCGTCTGCGGTCAGGATAAAAAATGGGTTTGGGCCGATGCGAAAATTGATGGAGACAGCGTCGTTGTCTGGTCCGATCTCGTGCCCGGGCCCATCGCGGTTCGCTATGCATGGGCCAGCAACCCCACCTGCAATTTGTACAACGGCGCCGGTCTTCCGGCTTCACCCTTTCGCACCGACGATTTTCCCTCGACCACTCGAGACGGCAAATACTGAGGCCCATCGCGCGGGCGTGGGCCTTTATACTCGGAGCTGTGTTTGCCACCACCTCGCTGCGTGCCGACATCCGGCTGCCGGTGATTTTTTCCGACCACATGGTGCTCGAAAAATCCGCCAACGTTCCCATCTGGGGCAAAGCGGATCCGGGCGAGGAAATTACCATCGCGCTTGATCATCACTCTGCCAAGGCCATCGTCGGCCCGGGCGGACGATGGCGCGCGGCACTTGAAAAAGGTATCGTGCGGAGGCTCAAAGGTTGTGATAACTAGGAAATATTTGTCCGCCAACTCCTGTGTGAGCCAAATCTCCGTGAAAAAAACCGTCCTCCCCCTCCTCTTTCTCTCACTCCTCACCGTCCGCGCGGATGTCAATCCTTCGGCTATCCTTTCCGACCACATGGTGCTGCAAAAAGCCGCCAAGGTTCCCCTCTGGGGCAAGGCCGTTCCCGGTGAGGAAATTTCCGTCACCCTCGACAAACAGACCGTCAAAACCAAAGCCGATGACGACGGGAAATGGTCACTTAACCTCGATCTGAAACAGTCCGAACCAGGGCCTTTTGAAATGGTGATCGAAGGCCACAATCGCCTCGTCATCGCCGATGTCGTCGTCGGTGAGGTCTGGGTCGCCTCCGGGCAGTCGAACATGGAATTCCCGCTTTCAGCCTCTATTGGCGGAGAGAAAGAAGTCACCGAATCCACAAATCCCATGCTACGTCAGTTTCAGGTCACACAGAACGCCTCCCCTGATCCGATCGACGAGTGCCAAGGCGTTTGGACCTCCGCTTCTCCCCAAACCTCCAGCACCTTCACCGCCGTCGGCTATTACTTCGGAAAAAAACTCAATGCAGAGTTAAAAGTTCCCGTCGGTCTCATTAATGCCTCCTGGGGAGGCACTCCTTCCGAACCTTGGACCAGCAGCCAAGCAATCGACACCGTGCCGGATCTACGAGCCGCCAAAGAGAAATACATGGTGCTTTACCTTGATGCCCAAGGCAAAAAGCGGGTCTTTCTGGACTGGCTGAAGACAACTTGCCGCGAAGACAAACCCATGCCAGATGCCGCAGCCTTTGCGGCTCCAGACATTTCCACGCAAGGCTGGGCTGCTGTGACACTTCCAGGATATCTTGCGGCCCCAGGACTTCCCGATTCGGGTGCTGTCTGGCTGCGCAAGAACGTCTATATCCCGCCTGCTGCAGCCCATGTAAAATTCTCCTTTGACTTTGGAAACCTCGATGCCTTTGACAGCGTGTATTGGAACGGAAAGCGCATCGTCCAAACCACTGCGGAAGATTATCCCGGTGCCGGTTACATCCGCAAATCCGGCAAATACGACTCGGTTCCCGAGGCGAGCATCAATGAAGGCAAGAATACTCTCGCTATTCGGATTTACGAACCTGTCAGCCCTGCGCATTTTCCCACTCCTCTTTTTGCCGGAACCGTCTCCCTCGATGGTCCATGGCTGGCCAAAACCGAATATGCCCTGCCCGCCCTCGAGGCAAATAAGATCGCAGCGGCTCCAAAGTTCGCCCCCGCCCCCGCGCGCTTACAGGATATCGCGGGTTCGATTTTCAACGGTATGATCGACCCGCTCATCCCTTATGCCATTCGCGGCGTGATCTGGTATCAGGGCGAGTCGAACGTCCGGCGTGCCTGGCAATACAATACCGCCTTTCCCCTCCTCATTACGGACTGGCGCACACATTGGAAACAGGGCGATTTCCCCTTCTACTTCTGCCAGCTCGCGAACTACTCTCCCAAGATGTCCGATCCCCTGGAAAATGACTGGGCCGAACTCCGGGAGGCACAGTCTTCCGCCCTCAAGCTTCCCAACACAGGACAGGCGGTGCTGATTGACATCGGAGAAAGCGACGACATCCACTTTCGCAACAAAAAGGATGTCGGTGAGCGCCTCGCACGCATTGCCCTCGCTAAAAACTACGGAAAAACAGTCCCCTTCTCGGGTCCCGTCTTCGTCTCTAGTACGCTTGAAAAGGGGAGGATTAGCGTCAAATTCACACAGGCTGACGGAGGACTTGTTGCGAAACCACTGCCGGCCACCTACGATGTCAGATCCTCTGTCGGTCAATCTGCGCCGCTTGTGCGCAACTCGCCTCAAAGCGAACTTGAAGGCTTCGCACTCTGCGGCGAAGATAAAAAATGGTTCTGGGCCGATGCCAAAATCGAGGGAAATTTCGTGATTATCTCGTCCGACCAGGTGCCCAAGCCTCTCGCAGTTCGGTATGCATGGGACGAAAATCCCATCTGCAATTTGTACAACGGCGCCGGTCTTCCGGCTTCACCCTTTCGCACCGACGATTTTCCCGCGACCACGATCAACAACAAATACTGAAACCGCCCGGCCTCAGGAAACGAGATTCGCTTCTTTTAACCGCTGCTCCATGTCGCTGGTCAAAAGCTTTTCAATCATTTCCTGAATATCGCCCTCGAGAAAACGATCCAGACTATAGAGGGTGAATTTAATGCGGTGGTCGGTCACGCGGTTCTCGGCAAAATTGTACGTCCGGATTTTTTCCTCGCGTCCGCCGCCCCCGATGAGGCTTTTGCGATGGGCCGAATATTTTTCCTCCTCCTCGCGGCGTTTGTCCTCCAGCAAGCGCGAGCGCATGATTTTCAGCGCGGCCTCCTTGTTCTTTTGCTGGCTGCGTCCGTCCTGGCACCGGACGATGCGTCCGGTGGGAATGTGCATGACTTGCACGGCGGAATCGGTCGTGTTGACGCCTTGCCCGCCGGGACCGCCGGCGCGGCAGACTTCAATGCGGAGATCGCCGGCCGGGATGACGAGATCAATTTCCTCGGCCTCGGGCAAGACCGCGACCGTGGCGACGGAAGTGTGAATGCGGCCCTGGGCCTCGGTGGCGGGCACGCGCTGGACACGGTGCGGGCCACTCTCGTAGCGCATCTTGCGGAAGACGGATTCGCCACTGAGTCGAAAAATAATTTCCTTAAAGCCGCCCAGTTCGGCGGAACTGCTTTCCATGGTTTCGACCTTCAGTCCGCTTATTTCCGCGAAGCGGCAATACATGCGGAAAAGATCGGCGGCAAAAAGCGCGGCCTCGGTGCCGCCCGTGCCGGCCCGGATTTCCACGATGGCGTCGCTGTCCTCACCAGGTTCGGGCGGAAGGAGCAGGATTTGCAACTCCTTCTCGATCTCCGGGAGGCGCTTTTCCATTTCCGGCAGTTCGGCGGCGGCCAGTTCCGCAAATTCCGCGTCCGCCCCCTGGGCCATGGCGCGGGTTTCCTCCAGCCCGAGGGTGAGCTTTTCGTATTCGGTCCAGTGAGTGAAAAGCTTCTTCAGCGAGGCATGTTCACGCAGAATTTCCCGCGCACGCTTCGCATTGTCAAAAAGCGTGCTGCCGCTGATCTCGCTCTCCAATTCCTCGAAACGCCGCCGTTTTTTTTCAATCAGGGTGGAGAAGTCCATGGCGTATCGTCCAGGTGTAGAAACGCGAAACGGTGATGGCGCACCGTGGCGCAATCACCGTTTCTTGCGGGAAGGAAAGTCTAGGCTTGTTTGACCGGCTTGACCGCGCGGGTGGCGCGAACCGAGCCGTAACGGCGTTTGAACTTGTCAACGCGTCCGGCGGTATCAACGAATTTTTGCTCTCCGGTGAAAAAGGGATGGCAGGCCGCGCAAATGCCAATTTTGATGTTGTCTCGCGTCGAGCGCGTGCGATACGAGGCTCCGCAGGCGCACATGATGACGGTCTCGACGTAGTTGGGATGAATCTCTGACTTCATGGTGGAAAAGCTTACCGTAATCAAAATCTACGGATACGCAATCCCATTCTGGAGCACCCGCACGGGGTGGCCTTGCACAGGGGGGCTCGAGGTACCAGCTTGTTTTTGATACGAGTCACAAGCTGGAAGCTTATGCTGCTATTTCGGCGAAGCGGGAGTGTTTGATGCCGAGGCTTTCGAAAATCTGCTTGGTCGCGTCCGAGCGATTCAGTGTGTAAAAATGGATGCCGCGCACTTTGTTTTCCAGCAAGTCGCGACATTGTTCCGAGGCGTGATGAATACCGACGCGGCTCATAGCCTCGGCGTCGCCGCCGCAACGCTGGAGGGCGCGCAGAAGCCGGGCGGGGAATCGCGCCCCGGCGGCGAGTTCGGCCATGCGTTTCATGCTGGCAAGGGAGGTCACCGGCATGATGCCCGCGATGATTGGCACCGTGATGCCAGCCAGTTCGCAACGGTCGCGGAAATCGAGGAAATCCCGGTTGTCGAAAAAAAGCTGCGTGACGATGTAGTCCGCGCCTTCGTCCACCTTCTGCTTGAGGTGGTCCATTTCCAGAAGGCGGTTGGGCGTGCCGGGATGGCCTTCGGGAAAACCGGCCACGCCGATGCCGAAGCCGCGTTCATCGGGGTGGGAGCCGGATGCGTTGAATTTGCGGATGAACTTCACCAGGTCGGCGGCGTGTTGAAAATCGTCGTCGGATTTGCGGTAGTCCGTGCCCTTGGGCGGGTCGCCGCCGAGGGCGAGGATGTTGCTCACACCGGCCTGGGCATACCGTTCCAAAATTTCAGTGATCTCGGCTTCCTTATGGCAGACGCAGGTGAGATGCGGGATGGGATCGAGGGCGGTGGTTTCTTTGATCCGCACCACGAGTTCATGGGTCAGCTCGCGGGTGGACCCGCCCGCGCCGTAGGTGACGCTGACAAAGTGCGGCTGATAAGACTCCAGTTCGCGGATGGTCTCGTACAGGCTCTCCGCCGTCTCGATCGTCTTCGGAGGGAAGAACTCAAACGAGAAGGTCGTTGGATGACTTTGGAATATATCCTGAACGTGCATGAAGATGAAGAGTGTTTAGGGATTCCGTTACGGGATCAAGCTTCGCTCATCGGTCAGGTAATTTCAACAAGGCGGTTCCTGTCTTCCAAAGCTTCGATCACTCGGTACCGCGAGGGCAGCCGGAGCATTGCTCATTGTCCCTCGCAACTCTGGGCTTTTTGTAGGGATCCTCTTCGGGGAATGGTTTGAAGAAATTTGTCCTGCACCCATAGGAAATCCGCGGGAACGACGAAAGCTTCCGAGCGGTCTAGTTCAAATCTAAAAAGGCGGGAGCCTCAAGCGGCGACGACTTCGACGCGGGGAGAAAAGCCGATTTGATGCAGAAGGGCCTCGCAATCCTCCCAAGCGGGTAGGCGGCGATTTTGTCCGCGACGACCTGTTTGATAATCTTCATGGACGCCATATTATAATTTTTGATGGCCTTTATCCACTGGGAATTTCTCGTGGATTTCCCTCAGCTTTCCCTGTTCGTCGTAAATCTCCTGCCAGAATCCCAGGGTCGCTTCCCGGGAATCCACCGCATCCGTGTACCGCCGCGGCAATGGTGAAGTCCTCATTTCTTCTCGTTCTGGTCGCGGTTGCTCATCTGGTCGGAAGGATGGCGTGAAGGGAGTTACTGCTTCACAGAGTTTTGCGCTCCCGGCTTTATGCGGTCGCGGGGGTGGCGAGTTGGTGGACTTTTTCGCGCAGGGTGTCCAAATCAGTGTAGGGAATGATGCTTTGGATGGTGACTTTGCGGGGGCCGGTCTCGGTGGGGAGTTCGACTTGGTCACCTGGGTTCTTGCCGAGGAGGGCCTGGCCGATGGCGGCTTTGTAGGAGACGACACCGAGATCGGGGGCGCTGTCCCAGGCGCCGAGGATGCTGTAGGTCTCGTCCTGGCCGGCGGCGTCGCGCAGGGTGACGATGGTGCCGATGGAGACGTGGCTGGTGTCGGGGTTCTCGAAATTCGTGCCGCGGGCGAGGTGGAGGTCACGTTCGCCTTCGGCGCGGCGGCGTTGAAGGACGCGTTGTTGTTCCTTGGCGGCTTTGAAGCCGAAGTTCTCGCGTAGATCGCCTTCTTCCTTGGCGATATTGATATCGCGGAGGTTCTCGGGGATCTGGCGGGTGATGAGGTCCTCGTATTCTTCTTTGCGTTTCTCGAGGCTGGCCCAGGAGACGGTAATGGTCTCGTCGCGTTCGGTGCTGTCGCCGCTGACGAGGGTTTGCATCTCGGGGTGGAGTTTGATGATGCGGGCGAGGAGGGAGCGCTTGCTGAGTTCCTCGAAGACGGGAGTCATGATGAGGCGGCGCATGAGGTCGCGGACTTCGTCAGGGCTGGCACCGGCGATGAGGTCGGGGATGAGTTCACGATCTTCAAAGAGGAGATCTTGCAGACGGGTAGTGCGTTTTTCGTTGAGCTGGTCGAGTTCAAGGGCACTGAAGACGGCGCTGAGAAGGTCGGGAACGAAAATGCCCTCGTAGCCGGCTCCGCGTTCTTTGCAGAGCCAGATGAGGATCTCGGTGGAGGCGGCGCGCTCGCTGATCCAGCGGGCGAGGGTGGCATGGAAGTCTTGTTTGCGGCCTTCCTTTTCGCAGAGGCGGGAGATCTCGACGAAGAGACGGGCGGGCGCGGTCTGGCCGAGGCGGAGGGCGACGTCCATCCAGCGGTCGCCAAAGGCGGCGGGGAAT
>Ga0163144_10010676_pt1 | contig 19539 bp, 15 predicted proteins | sample OliLak19BULKMAT1_FD_123175 | JGI IMG/M metagenome (GOLD analysis project Ga0163144, IMG submission 123175) | Freshwater microbial mat bacterial communities from Lake Vanda, McMurdo Dry Valleys, Antarctica - Oligotrophic Lake LV.19.BULKMAT1 | ecosystem: Environmental > Aquatic > Freshwater >... | reverse complement strand
CTTGCAAAAATCCTCACGCCAGCTGTTTAAGGACTATGTGCTGTTTCCAGCGCTGGCGTTTTTCAACTGGCCACGCGTGCTGCTGGGCAATCTAGCCGCAAATTTGATCCGCAACGTCTGGACTAACGTGATTATCTTTTGCGGGCACTTCACAGAACATGCGCAGGTTTACAGCAAAGCAGAAGTCGAAAACGAGTGCAAAGGTGCCTGGTATTTGCGGCAAATGCAGGGCTCCAGCAACCTTCTGGGCTCGCGCTATTTCTATTTAATGACCGGCCACTTAAGCCATCAAATTGAGCATCATTTATTCCCAGATTTGCCAGCGCCGCGCTACGTTGAGATGGCCCCTAAAGTGCGCGCAATCTGCGAAAAATACGGCGTACATTACAATGCAGCGGGCTTTTGGCGCCAGTATTTGAGCGTGATGAAGCGGGTGTTCGTCTACGCCATTCCGAACCGTCGCACCCCAGATGCCGCTACAATCCTGGCTTAACTCGTGTGAGGTAAGAGCGGATGTCCATTTGGGTGATCCCTGAAGTCGAAATTGTGAGCGCTGAAGTGTTCGGCACAAAAGCCCGTTTTCCGGTTCACCGCATCTATTGCGTAGGCCGCAACTACGCCGATCACGCCAGAGAAATGGGCATGAGCGAGCAGGACATCGCCAAACAGCGGGAAGGTACGCCAACGTTTTTCATGAAGCCGGCGAGCGCACTTTCGCAAACTGGCGCAGCGGTTCGCTATCCATCTGCCACCAACTCGCTGCATTTTGAAGCCGAGCTCGTGGTGGCATTGCGCTCGGGCGGCAAGGACATTTCGGTGGAATCGGCGCTTTCGCACGTGTATGGCTACGCCGCTGGAAACGATTTGACGCGCAGGGATTTACAGGCCGCCTGCAAAAAAGCCGGGCTTCCGTGGGATATCGCCAAAGTCTTCGAACAGGCCGCCGTGCTTGCGCCAATTGCACCGATGCCAGGGCAAGCGCCGCCGGTGGGTGAGATTGCTTTGTGGGTGAACGATGTCCGCAGGCAGCACGCAACACTTGCACAGATGGTGTGGCCGGTCGCGGAAATTATTTCGCTACTGTCCGGATTTTTTACCCTGCGCGCCGGCGATCTGATTTACACCGGCACCCCAGCAGGCGTTGACGCGCTGCTGCCTGGCGATCAGGTGCGGATTGCGGTTGAAAGATTGCCGGAGCTTCACCACAGCGTGGTGGATTAGCGCAACCCCTAGCCTATCCATTGCTCGATCAAGGCGATTTGTGGCAAGACGACATAAGGCAGTGAAAGTCAGGGTTTGCTAGGCGCATTAGTACGCATAGCAAGCCCTAACAATCTTGTGACGCTATTGACTAGATGTCGCTATGGAATCAGCGAATATCCCGACCAAACAGCCCAAGATAAAGCGCGCGATAAATTTGCGTTGAATCTATCGTGCCTTCAATGCGAACAGACCCAGGCCCCATTCCGCGCGCGATCGTGCCGCCGGCGCTATCGGAACTCGACGCCCAAGTGATGTAAAACGGCTGACGAACGCCTTTGGCATCAGCGGCGGCCAAATAAGGCATGCCCTGATCGCTATCAAGTGGTGAGCCATTCTCGGTGCGCTTTGGCAGCGGGCGCGGCAATTCATCCAAATCATCGCCGGTGGCATTCATGCCGCCATTGTCAGAGTCCGATGCCACGATCAGCGTCAAGCGCTTATTGCGCTTAGCTTCTGCTATCGCCAGGGCGATTGCGCGATCTGCACCGGCAGCGGCTTCTAGCGTTGCGGGCGTATTGTTATCACCGGATAAATTATCGGTAGCTTCCTCATTTCCAACGATGAGATAGCCTTTAGGCGCATCTTTTAGGCGTGCCAAAATAAAGCCCAGCATCACATCAAAGCGCGGCGCTTGCGGTTGAAAAGCGCTGAGCCCGGCTTTTGACAGCTGCTTTTCCGTGCCTTCATTAAAGGTGCTTTCATGGGCGAACAGCCCAAGCACCCGCTTATCGCTCAGCGGCAGTGCCTGCAGCTCAGTTACGGTAAAAACCACCCGATAGCCCGCCTGCTGCGCTTCTTTGAGGAGATTGCGGCCATCTTCCCGAACCCCGATTCCATGTCTGCCCGCAGTGCCTTTAGGCAGGAAGAACATCTCGCCACCGCCAAGCGCGATATCCGGTTTGGCCGCCAATATTTGTGCGGCAATTTCAGATTCATTTTTACGATTCGCCACCGATGCCAGAAAAGCGCCGGTGCCAGGCTCGGTCAACGATGAAGAATTAAAAATCGCAATCGCTTTACCGGCTTTTTGCGCCTCAACCATGATGCTGGCCTGCTTGCCAGAGGCGGCTTTCGGTACGCTGCCGCCTGCTAGCGAACCATAGCTATTCAGTGCCGCGCGGATGCCATAAGCATGCGTGGTAGCGCCCCCGTTTGAGGATGCGTTAACGCTGTCTTGCATCGGCCCAACATAGATCGCCACTTGCGGCAGTTGATCCCAGGCAAGCCTGCCATCTGGCCCAACCTGCATCAGCCGAGTGGCCATCCAGGTATTTGCGCCCATGCCGTCAGGATGCAAAAAAATCGCGCTAGCGCCGGCCGCAGCGCCTAACGCGGGCAGCGCCAGCGCCGCTGCGACTGTTAATAATCGCAGTTTACTTGTTGTCAAACTCATATCGCACCAGGAGCTGCACGGCTCGGCCGCTGGTTTCAGATTCAAGCTCAAACTCTCTAAAATTGCGGCTGATTTGGTCTTGAATGGTGTCGAACTTGTTAAATATCTCATCTTTAGATTGATCCAATAAATTCGTGCCGGTCAAACGGGCCGTCCAGTTTTTGCCGAAGCGTTTTTCAACGAAGGCTTCTAGATCGCCGTCATACGTGGTTTTTACTTCTTCGCTAACAATTCTACTCAGCGCATCGCCCTGTTTGCGGAAAGTGATGCCAAACGAGGCTTCAGCCACGGGTAGCTCTTGAATGAATCCGATGTTATAGACAAAGTTGGATTGATTATTAAAGCGGCGTTTGCCAAACAGGTCACTCACTTCGCTATCGAGCCAGGAATAGTTGACAAACACCCCGGTGTTTTCCATGCCCAAGCTAGACAGCGGCGTCGAAACGTCAAACTCGGCGCCCCACACTTGCCCATCGCCTCCGTTGCGCGGCTGCAAAACGAAGCTGCCGGGGCCATCACTGCCAACGGCACCGGTGTTGGCAATCTCGATTAAATCAGCAATGTCCCGATAAAAAAGATTGAGCCCCATCACGCCACGCTTGCCTAATCGGCGTTCAAAGCCAGCGTCTAGCCCAATCGCGGCCTCAGGTTCTAGCTTTGGATTGCCGAGCACGTCGTTGTCCCCCAATTCACCGCTTAGAAGTGCAGGAGAAATCTGGTCGAAGCTTGGCCTCCGAACCGTACGCGCGACCGACAGGTTGATGCGATTCATCTCATCGATTTTGTAGCGTAAATGTAGCGAAGGCAGCAAAAATCCATAGTCATTTTCGTTTAGCCTATTTGCCGCAGGCACGGTAAAGTCCTCGATTTCAACGTCGGTGCGCTCGTAGCGCAAGCCCGCTTCCCAGTCTAATCGACCTGCAGCAGCGTTGTATTTGACGAACGGCTCAATGCGGGTTTCAGCGATTTGATTCAGGCCGCCCGGCGTAGCCACCGGCGGCACGCGCACGCCGGGAATTGCAGGCGGCGTACCGGTATTTGGAATCGTGACCCGAAAGCGCGATTCGCGCACGTCGGTATCCCGATCCTTTTCAGTCAGCTGCGCGCCAAACTTGAGCTCTGCCTCGCCGACGCTGCGCTTGTGCTGAAATTCGCCGGTCAAATCGCGATCGCGAATATCGAGCGTAGCTAAGTCACGGGTAAAGCGATCGCTTTCAGGAAATGGGTTGGTATCGCGCAGGTATTCTGTTTCATCTTCAAATTCATCTTGCACGTCCTCTATGCCCGCGTAGTCCAATCGGAACTCGGATTCGCCGCCCCACATCGGATATTGCACGCCCGTGCTCAATGTGAAATTGTCGGTTTGAATATCGACATCATTGTCGTTCAAAGTCAGCAGGCTAGCGTTTTCCCGTCGGCCCGCACGGTACTCAATGGAGCGCTCATCCTCTAGGCGATCGGTTCGCACAAAAAAACCGGCCAAATTGAGCGAGCCTTCGCCTAGTTCGCGCTTGTAGTCGGCGTTAAACGCATAGTCATTGCCTGAGCGAACGTCTGATTGATCTTCGATGTTAATGAGCGTGCCACCGGGCGCATTAAATCGCTGGCTAATTTTTGTTTTTGGATTGCGCCGCCCCTGCGTATTGGCGCCTACCAGTAAATTACCACCGAGCGCCGCGCCGCCCCAAACTGCGCCAATCGCGGGCTCAATTTCACTGTCGCTAAAGCGCAGTACACCCGCACGAATATAGCCCCCATCTAAGGAATACCCATCGCGCAGTACGATATTGAGTGCGCCAGAAACCGCATCACCGCTGCGATCAGAAGATGCGGATCGAATAATCTCAATGCGTTCAACTAGCTCTGCCGGTATGCGATCAACAAAGAACGAGCGGTCAACGCTCGCGCCTGGAACGCGCTTGCCGTTTATTAGAATCTGCGTGTAAACCGAATCTAGGCCGCGCAAACGAACGCCGTCATATTCCAAAACATCCGACACGAAAGTAACCGATGGCACGCGCTTTAGCATATCGCCTACGGTCAGCGGCTCAAAGCGCTGAAAATACGCAAGGTCATAGCTAAGCGTGGGTGCCGTAGCGTCGGTGCGATCCCGATAGATCACTTCACCCTTAGCCACAACTTCATCTAAGGTTTGAATGCCGTCAAACGCCGCCGCTTGCTCAGTTGCCTGCGAATATGCAAGCGTAGAAACGCTGCTAATACTGGCGAAAAGCGCCAGCCGAACGTGATAACTCAAAACTGCTAATCGCATAGTCTGCTCCGCGCAAAAACACTACGCTAGCGAGCGCATATGGCAGTGATATGACGAAAATTTTACGAATTCGTGACGCTTAGACCTAGAAAACTCTAGCGCTAATAAATCGCTTCAAATCCCTCAGGAACAACCGCCCAAGATTTTCCATAGACATGAACTTTATGAGTCGGCTTACCACTTTCACCAACGATCTGCCCGCCGGCTGCAAGCCATGCCAAAATCCCGCCGCGCAAATTACGCGCTGCAATGCCGCGCTTTTCCAGCTCAAGAACTTCGAGCCCGCTGCGATAGCCCACAGTGCAATAAACCACCACGATGCGCTTTTTCGCTTTGAGTGCGGCTGGCAGCTCAGCGATTGAAATTGCCCTGGAAATTCCCGACACCTTGCGCTCACGATCGGAACGCACGTCAACCCAAATGGGCGCAGACGCTTCCTTCAAAACGGCCTGCGCGCTAACCTAAAGCCTTACCTTATCCAAATCAATCCCCAACTCGGCCGCTTCCTCACGAAGTTCAATCGCATGCTTTTCAGTGCCGGGTGGCGGTACCGTAGGGCAATTAACCGCTGAATCGTCTAAATTAAACCTGTTTACGCCGCCGCCCACAATTGGCATGCCGGGAAATAGAGGTAGTGCGGGCGGCGCATCAACATCTGGGTCTAACGAACTGGGTGAGCCGGTTGAGTAAAAAATCGGCTGCGCGCCATCACCCATGTTTTGCCCACGGCGACGCTGCACTGGATCAAAGCACCAAAAATTCGTGCCAGCGGCTGGCGTGCCTTGTTGACAGCGTATCGGTGCGGGCAGCGGATCGCTAGCGCTGAAAATTTTACGGCTCGCGTGCCTCTGTTGCCCAGGCATTTGCAATGATCGCTGCATAGCGCTGGGTGGTGGGAACATTTGCGGAATGCTGCGCACAGCAAAGGTTGAGTTCGGCGTATTCGGCTTGCCTATCACCATTGCCAGCCGCACAGCTTCGGGATTTATTGACGTGACAAACGGACTTAAAGCTGGGCCGTTTGCCAGACCGTAGGTATAAACAATACGGCTAGGAACGCCTGCGCAAAGCGTCACCGCATCAACGCCGCGCCTGATAATGCTCAGCGGGTTTTGCACGAACCATGCGTTGTTGAGCGTACTAATGTAGTAGTCGGTGTTATTCCAAGTTGTGAAGAACGTAGGCTCTAGTACGTCGATATTTCCCACCGCGATTCCATCAGTTTCCTCACCTAATTGACCGCGATATACGACTTGAATAAAAAGGTCGGTGGCATTGACGGGAATCGGATCGGCGCTGAAGTTGAAGGTTTTGTCGACTGCAACAGGGTCAATTGCCGCGCCACCCGGTAGATCCGCTGCTGATGTAATTTGTAAAGGTGCCGAAACTGAAATTTCTTGATAGCTTGTGCGGGTGCCGCCTGCAGCGCAAAGTGGCTCGGTAATCGGGCCAACTAATAGCGGAGGCGCTACATAGCCCGTAAAACGCTCGCCTGATAGATCGGGTTTGTAACAAGGGTTCCGGTGGTAGCGGGCAATGGCGACTAATTGGCCGCCGGTTGCGATTTGATCCACGTTTCGGTTAGTCACTGATTCAACAATCGGCGCGGTTATGTTTCTAACCTTTAAGCGCACGCGCTCGAAGCCCAAAATTCCACCCGTGCTCGTCTTAATCGGGTAGCCATCGGCATTGACGGTATGCGGTTGCCCCAGATCCACCACACCAAAAAGCCGTTGCACATTCGGGGTAACTTCCAACTCACCCCTAAAAAAGAAGTTGATCATGCCCGCTGTGTAAGCGACAGCGCGCGGAATGAGCATATCCGCCATTTGATCGTAGTTTTGCAGGCTCAAAAGCGTTTCTGGGCCATCCCAAAGTGGCGGAATAGCGAACGCGATTTCGCTAGCCAAGCTGCGGGTTACAATTGGCGCGCGCTGATTCACCAAGCCAGCATCGGTGAAACCAGCACTAACTGGATCTGGAACAGGCCAAAAATACGTTCGTCTGCCTACCGATCCAAAACCCGGAATATTAAAAAAACTAAAGTCCCCGCCTACAAAACTTGGGTCAGCAATGGCGGGTGGGCTGGGCAAATCACCTCTTTGATTATTCTGCGTATAAAAACCCCGATTGGCGTAGTCACCTAAGCCAGCGCGCGCGTTGAGCAGCGCCAAAGGTACCTCAGCCGGATCACTTGGCGAGCGTGTAGTAAAAAACTTCCGCTGCACCGAAAATTTGGGAATCGGGTAGTTAGCGCTCCAAGCGCTTATGGGCGTAGGGCTCATATCGGTGCGGTCGGATCCAGCTCTAAACATGTCGTTCCAGGCACCTTCTTCGCAGCTATTGGTAGCAACATAGCGTTGCCGACCTAGCGCCTTGTTGTATCCATAAGTCAATCGATAATTGGTATAGTTTTCGTAAGTTCTAGTTGCAAAATCTTCATTTACCAGTGATTTCTTTCCGCTACAAACATGATTGTGCCGCTCACCTCGCGAATGCTGTGGTGACGCTTGATCTTGCAATAAATGCACAACATGCCCAATTGACTTAATGGTTGTGCTCCAAAGAGCCATGCGAACGTCTGAATCAAGACGAGTCTTGTTGAAAGTTGAGATTCCAGTCTGTTTATAGGTTAGCGCCAAAAAGTACGCGCGACGTGCATCCAAATAACTGAAGTGGTTTCCGCGCGTTGGGTCAGGTAATTGTTGACTAGAACCAATGAAAGGGTCTGCTTCTCCTAATGCCCAACCTAATGCGGGGCCAAGCGTAAACGGGACATCCGCGAGGTTTTTGTAAGGGTTATCGAAATGATAGAGCGGTCGGTCAATATTTGCACCGAACGGATCTAAATCAGGCGCATCTTGACGAGTTGGGTAGCTAGAAAGCGCGACATCATCCTCCCGAATCACACCGCGCATGAGCCATGCTTCAAATCGCAATTCTGGCGTTGGCCCGAGCGAAATTTGGCTTGCGGTTAAAGTTGGGTCATTCAATACCCGCCCAGAGTAGGCCAAAGGCATATCACGTTGTTCATAGAAATTTGGGCAACGGAAACGAACTGAATTCATGTCTGGCGGCACGCTCGCGCCTGTCAGCCAGTTTGGCAATGCGTCTGCATAAGAATCCTGATTTGGCAACTCATCGGCAATGCAACCCAGAGGAAGCTGCATATCAAACGGTCTCGTAACATTGAGGCGATCAAAACCCAGCCGAAAATACAAGGAACTATTTTGCTGCCCCAGATTTGAGTTATCAAATGCGCGCTTGGTAATGAACGCGTGCGTTGGCGTTTCGTAGGCATAAACGCAAGTAGACAAGATCACGGCAATCGATACCAAATAATTTCTCACTAGATTGCTCCAATTAAAAATCAAAATTTTTCGACGGATTTGCTACGTTAACAAACTTGCTGCAAGATTTGACTCGCTTCCAGTTGCGGAAAATCTCGCATCCTTGATTATTTAGTTCGTCTTTCTGTTATTTAATAAAACGCAACAATCTGAAAAAACTGAAAAATTGATTAAGTGAGAAATATCCATTTGCCCGTGTCACTTCGTTGCTTTTGGCCGAAACCTAAAGCAAAGCAAAGCAAAGCAAACAGTCGAGGGCGATGGCAAAACTCCAGCACTCCAAACGGCAAAAAAACCCATAACGTAATAATTCTCGCCTACGCCTTACATCGCAAACTAGTTGAACGGCTTTGTCTGTTTCCCAGTAGCAATATAGTGCTCCTTTCGAACTAGTTTCTCTTTTCTCTCTGTAAAAAAGTAAAAAGCAAGAAAGTGTAAAAGTAGCTGAAAAACCAGGGAGATCAATAGTATCCATTCGGCCGCTCCTACCGGTCTGGCGCTTCCAAAAGATGTCGCGATTAAATAAATCGAAGGAAATGGAAAAAAACCGGCCGCACCTATTGCCAACGCTGACCAAGACGTAAAAAGCGACATAACAAGGGCTCTTGCTCCTAATGGTATTTGACACTCAAGGTTTTTCGTTGCTTGCGATGTAATGTAAATCAGCACTAGACCAGAAATAGAGAACACCAAAGTTCCCGCAATCACAGCCCACCAAACCATAAAAACTCCTCGAAAAATAAATTTAACCGTTTACTCGTGTTCAATCAAACGGCTTAAGCCATTTTCAAGTAGCAGCATAATGAGCTTTGTTTAGCTGATTTTCTTTTTAAACGGTTACGAAATAAAACAAAACATAATTAACAATCATCTGAAAAAGCAAAATGCTTAATAAAATCCAACCTTAATGATCTTTAGAATGAAGACTTACAGAATAAATTGTAATTAATTAGATTGAAGGCAATGTCCAAATTCCTCCCATGCCGGCAACAATCAGACACCAAGAGATAATTAAAGTCGCAATCAAAGCTTAAATTACCAACGGCAATTTCTATGCAATATTCTTAGACAACCGCGCAACGAAGTAAATGAGCAAAAGGCCGAAAACAGTGAGCACTGAAGTCCCCAAAATAGTTATCAACCACACAAGATCAGTCTCCGCGATAAAATTATTTAAATATTTTAAAGACCGCTTACTCGCCAAACACCCGAAGCATCACGCGCGAATAAAATCGGAAAACTCAAAAATGCACCCAAGAAAGCGGCTTTGAGTCGGGCGGCAAGCTGGCAAATTGGGATTGCTCGCCACTTTCAAAGCCGCTTTCTTGGGTGGATTTTGGAAACCCACATTGATCTTGAGCAGTGACGACCGTGGAGAACGCAATCAGAACTATAAACACTGTTTTCACGGCTTTTCCTAATTGTCGAGTCGACGTGCAAGCAGCTTACGCTTCCTATGCACGGCTCTGCAAGAATAAATCCTAAAACGGTATATTTCGCGCAGACAAAGACCATCGACTGCCCTTTAAAAGCTGTGCAGCCGTGCCGTCTCCGTATCGAGAAAAAAATTTGCTGTTGATTGCATTGCTTGTGAAAGAGCGTGCAAAGCGCAAGATTTTACAAAAAGATTTGGCTGCCGTATTGGGCAAGCCGCAGTCATTTATTGCGAAAGTGGAAGGTGGCGAGCGGCGCTTGGACGTCGCGGAGTTTCTTGACTATGCGGCTGCGCTTGGGGCTGATCCTATTGAGCTTCTTATACAAGTGTTAAACAGCACAGCTTAGCTTCCAAGTAGCAAGTCAATTTATGACATCTTTTTTGGCGTTTGAACTAATAAATCGCCTCAAAACCCTCAGGAACCACCGCCCACGATTTTCCATAGACATGAACTTTATGCGTCGGCTTGCCGCTCACATCAACGATCTGCCCGCCGGCTGCAAGCCATGCCAAAATCCCGCCCCGTAAGTTACGCGCGGCAATACGCTGTTTTTGCAAATCAAGCACCGCTAGCCCGCTGCGGTAGCCCACCGTGCAATACACGACCACCAAGCGCTTTTCAGCTTTTAACGCAGCTGGCAGGTCGGCGATTGAAATTGCGCCGGAAATACCCGAGACCCTGCGCTCGCGATCGGAACGCGCGTCAACCCAGATGGGCGCAGTCGTAGCTTGCCGGAGTGATTCTGCGCTGATCGTCGGCGCGTTGATCACGTCCGCTTCTATGTCTCGATAGAGCGCATCAACGCGCTGACTGAGCGAATCTGCAGCGCTAGCAAGCGATGTCAGCGCAATCGAGATGCAGGCCGCAGCGAAATAAAATTGGGAAGGCATCATCAGTGCAAACTCCTGTGTTTAACGCCAATGATGATAGACCGCATTTAGCTCAATAGCTTATCCAGCGCAATTTTGGAAATAGGAATTGTGGGTATGTAAATTGCCGTAAGCCTGCCTATGCAGCCACTAGGATTCAGGCTTAAAGGTAATTCGCTGATTGACGGTGCTTGCTACGGCCTTGTTGTTCACCATCTTTGGGCTAAATTGCCAGCGCATAACGGCGCGCTTGGCTTCGGCATCGAAAATTCGCCCAGGTTTTGACTCTATTACGGCTGCGTCTGTAACGCGGCCACTGGCGTCGATTTGTAGCTTTAGATCAACCCAGCCAGATGCCTTGCGGCGCTTTGCTTCCGCAGGGAACATCGGCGGCAAACTTTTAATGACCCGCGCCTCAACAATCTCGCCAATTGACCGGTTTGCTATAGACGGTTGAATTGTCGGGGTGCCAAGTGATGCTAGCGTTGGCGCAGGCGCTTTTGGCACGCTGGCTACCGCTTTGACGGGCGGCTCGGCTGGTACCGGATCACTTTCTTTTACTGAGTTAATGTTGGCGGGTGTTGCAACGATTGCGGCGGGTAACGCAGGTGCCGCAGGCGCAGGCAAAGCCACGGCTACAGGTTCAGCAGTTTGCAGCGTGGCTTGCTGTGCGTTCGCAGTATTCAATTGAAGCGTACTCGCAAGCCTAATTTTGGCAGCGTCGTTTGCGTCAATCTGCGCCCTACCACGCGCGATTAAGGCAGTTGTCCGGGTGGAACTGGGATCGGCCTTCGATAAAATCAGCGACAGCCGCTCGATCTCGCCCGGATCGGCGGCGTTGATGGCCGCTTCCAATGCTGAAGCGGCTGGCGGAATTAGCTCTAAAATCGCTTCTCTTGCCCCGAAGTCGTTTGGGTTTTGCGCTAACGCGCTTAAGTAAAGCTCAATGGCGTTGTCACCCGCTGGCGCAAATAGCTGCCCTGCTTGGTAGGCCGTCATGGCAGCGTCCCTCAGCTGATCACCAGTTTTAGCCTCCGCGCTATCGGCATCTGAGCGAACATTCACGATGTCGGTATTGGCATTTTGTGACTGTGTTTCTGGGCGAACTTGCATGAAGCTGAGCGCGATAACTATTGCGACAGCACTAGCGCCAGCGCACAGGATGCCCAACGTGACCTTGCCCATTGCAAGGGTTCTTTGTGGCAACTTTAAATCAGATGAAACAGCTCGATTCATAGCATTCTCAATTAGTAGGACTCTTGATCGGCAGAATGCACGCCTGCTATGAAGGCTTGATGTCAATCAGATAACGCTTTCAATACCTGAGGCGGCTTTTGCTCGACTCATAACGGGGTCTGGCAGCCGTAGATTCCGAATCAATTGCAAAAATGTCAATTTGTTGTGACATTTCTGACATCTTCATGCGCAACCATCGCTGCATGAAAATCGCCTTCGTCACTGAAACCTATCCACCGGAAATTAACGGCGTTGCGTTGACGGTGCAGAGCCTAGCTTACGGCTGTAGAAAGCTGGGTCATCATGTTGAATTAACTCGCCCAAGGCAGGCGGTTGATGCGCCTGCGCTTAGCAATCGTTTGCTGGTCGAGCGCTTCGTAACCGGTACTAAGCTACCTTTCTACAGCGGCTTACAGTTCGGCCATCCGGATTATCGCGGCCTGCTTGCGCACTGGAAGAAAATCCGCCCCGATGGCGTCTATGTTGCTACTGAAGGCCCGCTCGGCATATCGGCGGTACTGGCGGCAAAAAAGCTTGGCATTCCGGTAGTTACCGGGCTGCATACGCGATTTGATGACTTTGTGCGCCACTATCGATTAGGCCTGCTCAGTCAGCCTGTATTCGCGTTTATGCGGTACTTCCACAACAAAGCCGACGCGACCCTGGTGCCAACGCTGGCGCTGCAAAGCATGCTGAAAAGCCGTGGCTTTAAGGCTGTTAAATTGCTCGCGCGCGCGGTGAATACCAAGAGTTTCTCGCCCAGCTTTCGCCAAGAATCACTGCGCGCGTCTTGGGGCTGCGATGCGCAAAGCTTTGCGGTGCTGCATGTCGGCAGGTTCGCTTCGGAAAAGAATTTGGGGCTTTGTGGAAAGGCGTTCGATGCCCTAGCAGCGGCACACGCAAACGTAAGATTCAGGATGATCTGGGTCGGCGACGGCCCTGTTAAAGCCGAGCTGCAAAAAGAGCTATCAGCGGACCCACGCCACGTTTTCTGCGGCATGTTGCGGGCAGAAGCGCTTTCTGCAGCATATGCCAGCGCCGATATGTTTTTGTTTCCAAGCCTAAGTGAAACCTTCGGCAATGTGACTTTGGAGGCGCTTGCCAGCGGTGTGCCGGTATGCGCATTTGACTATGCGGCGGCCGCAGAAACGATCCAAAACGGCATTAACGGGCAAACCGCGCCGTTCGCAGATAGCGAAAAGTTTATTAGCGCCGGCATTACGCTAACGCAGCAGGTGCTTTCCGGAAAAGTAAACGCAATCAACGCGCGCGCCAGCGTTGTAAATCTTAATCCTACGCATGTCGCCGGTGCGCTCGTTGATTTACTGGCCGATATTGGCAAATCCAGCAGCACCGCAGCCCTGCAACTCACAGCTACGCCGAGCAAAGCTCTGTCTAAAATCGGGGAAAGCCTATGCTAGCGAATTCAACTTTAGTCGCAATTATTATTGCTAGCGAATTGCGCTGGTGTGCAAGCGTAAATGCGCGGGCGCAAGGCACCCGTTGGCTACGGCTTTTCGGATTCATCAGTAAGTTGGGTGATGGCTATATTTGGTACGCGCTGATTGCTGCCTTTGCGCTCATTGGCGGGCAAAAAGGCACAAGCGCCGCGCTTCACATGGCGCTCATCGGGTTAGTTTCCCTCGTCGTGTATAAATCGATAAAGCGCATCAGTCGGCGTGATAGGCCATTAAAGAAAAATCACACAATTAATTTAAGCATTGCGCCACTGGATGAGTTTTCTTTTCCGTCGGGCCACACGCTGCATGCAGTAGCATTTAGCCTAGTTGCTTGCGAATACTTTCCCTGGCTCGGATTTATTTTAATTCCAATGACCATTTTAATCGCGCTTTCACGCGTTGTATTGGGTCTGCATTTTCCGAGCGATGTGCTAGCGGCAATTGGCTTGGGTTTTGCGCTCTATCTGGGAGTCGGATTAAAAATCCCGACGCTTTTGTTGGTCTAGCTTAATAAATTTGGTAAATCCATGGCAAAAATACTCTACGATACTTTTTTTAAGCTGACGCATGCCAATAAGCTGATTTATAACACCTGTTGGGAAGACCCACGCGCAGACCGCGCGATGTTGCAAATCGACTCAAATTCCCGAATGGCCGTGATAACGAGCGCAGGCTGCAATGTGCTGGACTATCTGCTCGATAATCCGGCCGAAATTCACGCAATAGATTTAAACTTCAGGCAAAACGCACTGCTTGAGCTCAAAATGGTCGCAATCGCCACGCTCGAGCACGCGGATTTTTTCCAGCTATTCGGCCACGGGCAGCACCCGAAGATAGACGCGCTCTATCATTCTGTGCTTCGGCCCTGTTTAAGCCCAAGTGCTGCGCAATTTTGGGATCGGCATATTCATTTTTTCTCATCGACTAGCAAGCGCCAGAGCTTCTATTTTTATGGCACTTCTGGCGATGTAGCCTGGGGATTTAATCGCGCGATAAAGTTTATTAATCCAAAACTGCATTCGAAAATAATTCGAATCATTAACGCGGTTGATAAATCTGAGCAGCAAGCGATCTATCCTGAGGTTGAAGCGGGGCTTTTTGGCCCATTACTGCGATGGGTTGTTCGGCAGCCGCTGCTGCTAAGCCTGCTAGGCGTGCCGCGCGCGCAGCGCGATCTGATTGAGCAGCAGTTTGAAGGCGGCGTGACGGAATTTATCCAGCAAAAGCTTCGCCATGTTTTTACCCAAACCAGTATGGCCGAAAACTACTTTTGGCGAGTTTATTTAACTGGAAAATATACGGAAGACTGCTGCCCGAATTATCTAAAGAAGACCAATTTTGACCAGCTTAAACAGCGTATTGGGCGCATTAAACTGCACACCTGCAGCGTAGAAGAATTTTTAGGCAGGCGTACTTCTCGACACACGTTAACGCACTTTGTTTTACTCGATCATCAAGATTGGATGGCAGCGCATATGCCCGATCAGTTACTTTCAGAATGGCAGCACATTATTGAGAATGCGGCGGCTGGCTGTAAGGTGCTGTTGCGAAGCGCTGCGATAAATGTCGATTTCTTGCCCGAATACGCTACGCACCGCAGCATTCAGAATAAAGTGTTAGCTAATCATTGGCAGCAGCTTGACCGGGTCGGCACTTACGGCGCGACCTGGCTTGCGGAAATTCCGTTTTTACAGCTTCAATCGAATGACTTTGCTCGGGAATCCGCTGATGATTATCCGTGGGCGTTTGCGGTGCGGGTAGTTTAGGAAACTATTTTCAAGCAGATTAATTTTTTCCTGTTAAATGAGTGCCATTTGAAAATTATCGAATTAGCGGAAAGAAGAGCTGAGCTAAATGGCTATTATCGCCTGCATGCGCCTATTTATGACCTGACGCGCTGGGCGTTTCTTTTTGGTCGTAACAAATTGGTACGCGTATTGGCGAGCAATCTCAGCGGCAAACCGCCTAAAACTATTCTTGACGTAGGCTGTGGAACCGGTAAGAACGTGATTGCGCTGGCACGCGCCTTCCCCAATGCGCAAATAGTTGGCTGTGATTTATCTGATGCGATGTTGGCGCAGGCGCGCGCGGCCGTGCAGCGCTCACTCAAGCCGGATGAAATTACGAAGGTAGCGCTCATTAACTCCTCAATTTTGACGCTTAAAGATCGCCAGTTTGATCTTATTGTCTGCTCATACATGCTTTCAATGACCGGAGATTCATTAGAGCCAATCTTGCATAATATTCGTCTGCGCTTAAATCCGATGGGCACACTGGCGGTGGTGGATTTTAACTTTAGCGCGCTGTCAATGTTTCGTAGGTGGATGCGCGTTAATCACGTATCGCTAGATGGCAGCGTACTGCGGGCGCTTTCACTATTCGCAAAAGTAGAGCGTCAAGAGCTGCACCGCGCCTTTGGGATTTGGAACTGGTTTTTGTGGATTGGTCGATAGTCCAGCAGATCAGCTGTTTGGGAAATCCCCTACAATCGCAAGCTATTTAGGTCGCTAATTCTTTGTAAATGCCCGCACGGTGCCACAATTTGGGTACTGCTAATGGGTCTCACTGCACGCAGTTTTGCCGCACACACTGTAAACTCGACGTAACTTTATTTGAGTCAAACCGTGGACATTAATCAAATCGGCGCGGCGAAAGCGCCGGGAAATCGAGTAATTGCCTCACTGGTTGTGGGCGAAAAGCAGCTGGCGGACGACAAAATTTCGCGCTCACCCGTGCATTTCGACGATGTAGCTAAGCTGCGTAAACCCGCTTGGATCCGCGTGAAGCTGCCGATTGGCAACGCGGTGGATCGTTTGAAATCAAAGCTGCGTGAAAATAGCTTGGTAACGGTGTGCGAAGAGGCATCTTGCCCGAACATCCATGAGTGCTTTAACAAAGGCACCGCCACTTTCATGATTTTGGGTGAAGTGTGTACAAGGCGATGTTCCTTTTGCGACGTCGCGCATGGTAGGCCAAAGCCGCCCGATCAAGATGAGCCGCAAAAGCTCGCGCGCACGATCGCGGACATGCGGCTTAAATACGTGGTCATTACCTCGGTGGATCGCGATGATTTATTGGACGGCGGCGCCGCACATTTTGCGCGCTGCATTACTGAAGTGCGCGCTTTAGCGCCGAATATTCAAATTGAGGTGCTAGTCCCGGATTTTCGCGGTAAAAACCGCATGGATCGCGCGCTAGAAGTGCTGCAAAGTACCCCGCCAGATGTGTTTAACCACAATCTTGAAACCGTGCGCCGACGCTATCCAGACGTGCGTCCAGGTGCGGACTATGACTGGTCGCTCAGGCTGTTGCAGCGCTTCAAAATCCAGCATCCTAGGGTTCCAACAAAAAGCGGCATTATGCTCGGCTTGGGTGAAACGCAAGACGAAGTGCTGCAAGTGCTGCGCGATATGCGTACGCATGATGTGGATATCGCGACCATCGGGCAATATCTACAGCCATCGCCAGCGCACCATCCGGTGATGAAGTATTGGCATCCGGACGAATTTGCGCAGCTGCAGCGCTTGGGCATGGAAATGGGCTTCAAACACGTGGCGAGCGGGCCGATGGTGCGCTCAAGCTATCATGCCGATGAAGTTGCGCATCAAGCTGCGCAACTTTTGCGTGCGGGCGATCAGCGTCGTATCGAAACTGCCCAGAGCGCATAAGCAAGTTCGGCGGAACTTTGGGCACTCAATTCGTGACCAAGGCCAGTTACAAGTACCGATTAAAAGCCCTATAAATCAACAAAATCAGCAAAAAACCCGGAAAAAAGGACATCAGGTCATGGCAGCACGTCAATTCGCAGCGATTATCAGCGCAGTTTTGCTCTCCACGGCAGCTTTTCAAAGCCTTGCAATGGCTAAATCGACACCACCAGCCAAAGCCCTGATGACCGCCAGTGAAAATCAGCAGCAGGCCGCCATCTGGGTCTCACGCTTCTTAACGCGAATGCATTACAAAACCACGCCGCTAGATGACGCAATGAGTCAGCAAATCCTAAAGCGTTATTTAGACACGCTGGACGGCGAGCACTGGTTCTTCACGCAGACCGACGTGACGGGCTTCCAAAGCTACAGCACTGCGCTAGACGATGCGATTTCCGAGCAAAAGCTGAGTGCGCCTTACGATATGTATGCGATTTATCGCAAACGCGTTGGCGAGCGCACCGCGCATGCGCGTGCCTTGTTGAATGCGCCGTTTGATTTTACCGTTGCCGAGACCTACGTCTACGACCGTGAGAATTCCACTTGGGCAAAAGATGCCGCTGAGTTGAACGATATTTGGCGTAAGCGTGTCAAGAATGATGTTTTACGCTTAAAAATTGCCGGTAAAGCTGACGCAGCCATTCGCGAAACGCTGGACAAGCGCTATAAAGAATTCCTCACCCGCATCGACGATATCGACGGTGATGACGTGTTTTCGATGTTTCTAAACGCTTATTCGACCTCGGTTGAGCCGCACACAAATTACCTGAGCCCACGCGCCAGCGAAAACTTCAACATGCAAATGCGGCTATCGCTAGATGGTATTGGCGCAATGCTGCAGCGCGATGGCGATTACGTCACGATTGCCTCGCTGGTCAAAGGCGGGCCGGCGCAGCGTCAGGGCGAACTGCAAGAATTTGACCGGGTAGTGTCCGTAGCGCAGGGTGAAAAGGGTGATTTAGTCGATGTGGTCGGCTGGCGCGTCGACGATGTGGTGGATTTGATTCGCGGCAAGGCCGATACCATCGTGCGTTTGGAGGTGCTCCCGAGTGATGCCAGCGCAGCTGCGAAAACTCGCGTTATTCGAATCGTACGCGGCAAAGTTAAGCTGGAAGAGCAGGCTGCAAAAAAACGCATCTTACCGGTCGTTGAAAATGGCATTACGCGCCAAATCGGCGTGATTGAGCTGCCCGCGTTTTATATTGACTTCGCGGCGCGCGCGCGCGGTGATTCCGAATATCGCAGTTCAACGCGCGATGTGTCGAACTTGATTGCAGAGCTTAAGCGCGAAAAAGTCGACGCTATCGTCATGGATTTGCGCAACAACGGCGGCGGCTCGCTCTCGGAAGCAGCTGAGCTGACCGGTTTATTTATAGATACCGGCCCAGTGGTGCAAGTGCGCGATTCCAGAGGCCGAATCGAAGTTTACGACGACCCAAATCGCGGCATCGTGTGGGATGGTCAATTTGGCGTCATCATCAATCGCGCCTCGGCGTCGGCGTCGGAGATTTTCGCCGGAGCGATTCAAGATTATGGTCGCGGGATAATTCTGGGGGAAACCAGTTTCGGCAAAGGCACCGTGCAAAATCTGGTGGATTTGGATCGCATTGCCGGGCTGCCCGCGAACAGTTTGGGTGAGCTAAAAATGACCGTACAGCAGTTCTTCCGGGTGTCGGGAAGCTCCACGCAGCACAAGGGCGTAGTGCCTGACTTGAACTTCCCTGTGACAATCGCGATGGATGAATTTGGCGAAAGCTCCTATGATAATGCACTCCCTTACACACAGGTGCCCGCGGCATCGTTCAAGCGTTACGGCAGTGGTTTGGGGGCCATTCTTCCGATCTTAAGGGCGCGTTTTGAAGCGCGCTCAAACAAAGATCAGGAATTTCGTTTCCTTATTGAAGATTTAGCAGAGCGCGAAAAAATGCGTAAAGAAACCACCGTTTCATTGGTGCTTGCGGCCCGCAAAACAGAGCGCGACGAGCTGGAAGCCAAGCGCATCGCAAGGCTAAAAGCTCGTGAAGCGCTCGGTGATAAGCTTGCCGCAGAGAAATCTGCTGAACTAGACGACGGCTTAGACGGCGCGGAGCGCTTGCGGGCGATCCGCGAGCGCGAAAAGCGCGCTGAAGCACTGGATCAGCCGGACACGCTGCTAATCCAAGCGGCGGCGATTATGAGCGATATTGTTGGCTTGACCGATCCAAAGCAGCGAACCGCGATTGCGGGGGGATCGCTTGGGGCTAAATAACAGTTAGACTTTATAGCGCATTTAAAAATGCGCTATAAAGTCGCTCGATTGAATCCAATGACGATGAACACAATTGGCATCTGTGGAACCCTTTTTCATTTTGATAGGTGCTCCAAAACTTACAGAGCCCAATTTGTGGTTCTGTAAAAAGATTGGTTTTCTTGCTGACTAGGAAATGTGTTGAACCCTTAGGTTGCAACAGCGAGGTTTAGCTATCCATCAGCTCGGCTTCCATCGCGCTAAATTCATCGCAAATAAGTTCATTTTAGGTGAAACTGCGGCTTCGTCGATTGCCGAGCCGAATT
>Ga0163144_10010674_pt1 | contig 19540 bp, 17 predicted proteins | sample OliLak19BULKMAT1_FD_123175 | JGI IMG/M metagenome (GOLD analysis project Ga0163144, IMG submission 123175) | Freshwater microbial mat bacterial communities from Lake Vanda, McMurdo Dry Valleys, Antarctica - Oligotrophic Lake LV.19.BULKMAT1 | ecosystem: Environmental > Aquatic > Freshwater >... | reverse complement strand
CCACCACACGTTATCGGGCAGATTTTTTTCCGAATCTAGGCATGTTTGATTTGACCGACCGAGGGTGTACTAATGTACCCCGCAGGGAGGGCAAATCAAACATAACGACGAGTCGGGAGAAAATCTGCCCGATAACAAAAAAAGCCACCGTTCATGGGATAAGAACGGTGGCCACAAAGAGACGCTATAAGGAGGAACTAAAAATTTTAATCAGCCTGCTTTCTTAAAAAAGTAGGTATTTCATATTTATCTTCATCTTCACTACTTGAAAGAACTGAAAGTTTCTTAAGCTTAATTATCTCGCCTGGACTTTCTTTACCGCGACGTAAAAAATTTGGAGATTCAGTTCTAACTTCGGGACGGCTAATGTGAGCTAGACTAACAGTTGTCTCATCAGAAGTTCTGTTTCCAAATCCTGTGGCAATAACTGTGATTCGAACCTTATCTTGAAGAGTAGGATCAATAACCATACCCCAGATAATATTTGCATCTTCGTGTGCTTCTTGATGAATCAGTTCAGCTGCTTCGTTAACTTCTTGTAGAGTAACATCTGGAGAAGCAGTAACATTAATGAGCACTCCGCGTGCACCATTAATTGAGATATCTTCAAGAAGAGGACTGGAAATTGCCTTCTCGGCAGCTTCAACAGCTCTATTTTCACCAGAAGCTTCACCAGTTCCCATCATGGCCATGCCCATTTCGGACATAACAGCACGAACGTCAGCAAAGTCTACGTTAACTAAACCTTCTACAATGATTAAATCACTGATGCCTTTAACAGCTTGATAAAGAATGTCATCAGCTTTACGGAAAGTTTCTAGTAAAGAAGTATTTCGTCCGGCGATGGAGAGAAGTCTTTGATTAGGGATAGTGATTAAAGTATCAACTTGTTTTTTAAGACCTTCAATTCCAGCTTCGGCATTACGCATTCTGCGCTTTCCTTCGAAAAGGAAAGGCTTTGTTACAACGCCAACAGTTAGGCAACCTAACTCTTTTGCTACGCGCGCAACAACCTCAGCGCCACCAGTACCTGTTCCACCGCCCATTCCGGCAGTTACAAATACCATGTCAGCACCTTCAATGGCCTTACGAATCTTTTCAACACTTTCTTCAGCAGCGGCTTTACCAACTTCTGGGTCAGCTCCGGCTCCGAGACCTTTGGTAATCTCATCGCCAAGTTTGATTTTAATAGGTGATGGGTTAGCTGCTAGAACTTGAGCATCTGTATTTGCAGCAATGAACTCAACGCCATCTAAACCGATGCGAATCATATTGCTAACGGCATTTCCACCGCCGCCGCCCATACCGATAACCTTAATTTTGGCTCGGCTGCCTTCAAGCTTAAGATCTATTTGATTATCTTTATCACCCATGGAACTGCCTTTTATATATTTACAACAACGTAACGGTTATTTTTCTAGTACTAACGAAAGACTACATCTAATAATTTAACACGCGCACTGTCAAATTTAGAGACCCTAATAATGCCCGTTACTTTAGGCAACTTAAACTAACTGAACTGGGATGTAAAGAGAAATTTAGTGTTATAATGCCTATATATCATTCACTAAAAATATTAATCACTATCGCTAAACCATTCGTTAACTCGTTTTATTAATTTTTTAATCGGAGATTGATTTTGAGCATGGTACCTTGTGTATTGCTTTGACTTAGCACCGAACCTGAGTAGGCCTAAGGCTGTTGCAAATTCTGGAGAACGAATAATCTGAGCCCCAGACATCCCCATTGGCACTCCAAGCCTTATCGGCAAATTGAAAACTCTCTGTGCAATATCAGAAATACCTTTCAAAGCGGCTCCTCCACCACTTAGAACGATTCCACTAGTTAAAAGCTCATCACATTCACTGCGAATCAACTCTTTTTGTGCAAGTGTTAAAATCTCTTCCATTCGGGGTTGAATAATTTCGCAAAGTACCTGTCTTGATAAAACACGTGCCGGTCTTCCACCTGTGGAAGGCACTTCGACTATCTCATCACTTTGAACTTCGTTTGCTAAAGCACTACCATGTTGAACTTTAATCGCTTCGGCTGCCGAGACTGGGGTTCTAAGTCCAGAAGCGATGTCTCCTGTAATGTGACTCCCTCCGATAGAAAGAACAGCGGTATGCCTAACTGCTCCCTTACAAAAAACAAGTAAATCGGTTGTGCCACCTCCAATATCAATTAGACAAACTCCAAGCTCTTTCTCTTCTTGACTCAAAACTGTTTCCGCAGATGCCAAAGAAGAAAGAACTATGTCCTTAACAGTTAGCCCACACCTATTGGCACATTTGACTATATTTTGAGCACTAGATACGGACCCTGTAACAACATGCACTCGAGCTTCTAGTCGAACTCCAGACATTCCTAAAGGCTCCTTAATGCCGTCTTGTCCATCAATTACGAACTGTTGTGGAAGAACATGTAATATTTCTCTGTCATTTGGAATGGCAATGGCTTTAGCAGCTTCAATAACTCGATCAATGTCGGCTTCTGTGACCTCCTTCCCACGAATACCAACTATTCCATGACTATTAAAACTTTTTATATGGCCACCACCAATTGAAGCATAAACAGAAGATAGCTCTATTCCAGAGGAAGACTCGGCTTCAGCTATAGCTTTTGAAATACTTTCAACAGTGGATTCAATATTAATTACAACACCTTTTCTCAAGCCTAGAGAAGGAGATCTCCCAATTCCTAAAACACGAATATCAGAATTCTCAAGAGCTTCTCCAACAACGATACTAACGTAACTAGTTCCAATATCGAGACCGACAATTATATTTGATTTACTACTCATACTTCTCACAGCCTTCAAAAACAGAACTGATTAATTTTTTAACTCTACAGACTTTTCTGCAACCTCTTTCAATTTTACTACTGCTAATTGCTTATATGCCAAATCTATTTCTTCTACCTGCTCCTTACTATTCTCTAGCTCTCTTAGTAATATTTTTAGTCTTAAGGCTTCTTCTTCAAGTAACTTCCAATCATCTTTTGAAAACTCAAATCGAGCCTTTATATTACTCTCATAAAAAGAGACAAGAAGTTCTCCGTTACGAGAAAGATCCGCACCTGAAAGTTCTAAGCCTGTTACCCTTTCAATAGTTTTTAATGCCTTAACTGTATAGTTAAATCTAGCTTTTACTACGTCAGGTGAAACATTTTCTTTAGAGATACCATTAATCTCTTTTAAACGGGCGTGCCTATCTGAACGTGCATCAAGATCGGAAATGTTTCTCTGAGAATGTAATGGAAACATAAAAACCCCATCTGCTCCAACTACCCAAGGATTCTTTTCAAGATAAACGAGGTAGGTTGGATCTCTTTCTTTAACTTGGATATTAAAACAACCCCAACGATCAACAATCCAATCAGCACATGAAGTTGCAGAAGCATCAGCGACATAGATATTTTTTTTAAGATCCTCTACGACTTCATCAGAGTTTGTAATCCACCAAAAAACACTCTCGTCAAGTGGTAAGAGCTTTCTAACTACCTCCTCTCCTACTTGATTTGTACCATAGACTTGGATTTCCTTGGTAAAAGTAATGTCGCGAAGAAAACTCATTGAGACAGATGGAATTTTTATTACATGTGCTTGGACTGCTGGGTGAAACCCAAGGGCAATCAAAATTAATATACAAAGTAGAAAGATTCGCATGAAAAGAAAATTTTTTTGGACAACGTCCTTATTATAGATCGAGGGGCAATACGTGCAATAAAGAATGATCATTAACTTTATTTTTTAAGGGCTTCCTTTAATCAAATAATCTCTGATTTGATTAGCTTCTAGCACTGAAGTACCATTAACTACACCTTAATAATGACGGCTTTTGATAATCAATATTAGTTGACTATTCAGGTACTTAACAGTTATGCATATCGAAAAACATGAATTGGCTACCGAAGCTCTGCCCATCTTTGGGGTAGATACAAGTGCTACAGGGGCACAAAACCCTCTTTGTATTGATGAAAGGATCGTTAACTTAGCTAATCTTGATCACAACAGTGCAACTTTTCCACTTTCTATTTCAATTCTTTATCCTGAAATCGATATCCTTATTGATCGAAGTTCCTCTCAGAAAACAGTGGAGTCAGTACTCAAGCGTGGCGATCATCCCGTTATTGAAGAAGTAGTAGCGGCTCTAAATGTTTCAACATGGTTATTAAATGGAAATTTTGAGGAAGGAAAATTTATCACAAAAGATCAATTTGAAGAACTGAAGAAAATGGCAACTGAAGTTCTCCATGCTGGTCTATATGATGGCCTGAATCTTGGAATCATCTTATCAAAAGCTGCCTCGGATTTTAGTGCTATGGCGAATATCTCCTCCAAACTTGGGAAAAAACAGGCATCAGATGATGTCATTTGGGAAGCCCTTAAAAAAGCTCCAGCTGTTTGGCAAAGCTTAGATGTAACAAATTCGCAAAGTAGAGACTATCTGACCAAAATTCCTAAAGTTTTTTTTGATCTGCCTGCTTTTTCTAAGGGAGAATTTGGATCTCTTAAATCACTGCGATCTCTTATGTTGTCCTCTGATCAAGTATCCTCAGATATAAAAAGGAGTTCTTATTTAAATTGTTATCTTCTAGCACAAATATGCACTCTAATTGGAGAATCCTCATTGCCTTCCGCAATCATGCGCTGGAATAGATCGGATTACTCCCCCGACGTGCTAAGAGAAGCGGTTATAGCACTTAGAGTAATATCTAGAGACCATGATTCGGGAACGAATTCACTTAGTTTAGGTCATGAATATTATTTGCGTCGAACTGCTCAACACCTTGGCATTAAGACAATCGGAACTCAAAACTCAAGATCAATTGGAAATAATGACCTAAAAGCAAAACTTAGGGTTGGAGTTCTGGCGGATCTTAGTCAACTTGGTAAAAAAGGTGGCGTGATTCTAAATAGTGCTTGGGCAAAACTCGATGAATCTGACCGGAAAGTGTTAGTCGAAATCCTCCCTAAAAATGGAGGCTCTAGAGGTGAAAACTATCTAGCTAGAATAAGTGGTGCAGCTAACCTTATTCAAACTGCTATAAAAACTGAGATCGATCCCGTGATTGGCTTAACAAAGGCACTCGGCTTTTTAGCAAAATGTTTATCAGATGTGAGAGTAGACTTTAAACATCTCTCAGGGGCAGGCTATTCTTTAGATCTATCTTTACTTGGCACCGATGTTTCAACTGCTATATCCGATAAAGATAAGTTGGTGATCAATAAAGATCAATTGACATTACGATATTCTTTCCCAGTTCTCGTTAAAGCTGCGGTTGTAGAGAAGAAAACTTCAACTTCCACAAAAGCTGTACCAGAAGAAACAACACCTAAAACTAAATTATCAAAATTTAATCTCACAGAAGCAGTTAGAGAATTAGGTTTTATTGAAGTAGTAACTCGAGAGCCCATTGCTGGCAAAATGGTTTTTGCCACTGCGGCAACTGTCACAGACCCAAAAAAGAAAATTTCAATTAGAGAGAAAATTGTAGGAATTTTTTCTCTAATTCCAAACTCTCAGGGAAAACCGATTGAACTTTATAGATTTAAATATAAAACTAACGAGGGTTCTCCACATATTAAAAAAGAATTAGGACAGCCCCCAGCTTTATATGTACGTAATAAGCTATTTTTTACCTTCTAAGATTTAGATCGAATCTTGCAAAATCAATTACCAAATAATAATTTCCTCTTGCAAGTTTATTTGGAACTGCGCAAAGGCTTCTTCCTTACATTTTGAAATTACTGCAATCACATCCAAAGCCGTGGCTTTTCGCTCTTCATTTACAATCCAATTTCCGTGCTTTTCGGAAACTTTTGCCGCTCCTACCTTAAAACCTTTTAATCCGGTTCTTTCAATCAAAACACCTGCGCTTAGTTCTGGGGATGGATTTCTAAAAATAGATCCAGAAGAAGGTAAGGTTATAGGTTGAGCAGCTTTTCTATGTGCCAAAAATTCTGCTCGTTTTCCTAAAATTAAATCTTTGTGTCCTGAGGTAAGTTCGATTTCAATTTTATATATTAAATTTCCGTGCTTAATAGATGAATGTCTATAAGAAAACTGAAGATCCTTGGCTGAATATTCTTCTATCTCAGCGGTTTCATTTACCAACCAAACTCTTTTTATAAGTGCCCCAATCTCTCCTCCATGAGCCCCAGCATTCATCCTAACTGCTCCGCCAACTGAGGCTGGAATACCTCCAGCAAATTCAAGACCTGAAAATCCAGCTTGGCTTAGCTCTTGAGAAAGGGATATGAGTGGCATGGAACACCCAATCAAAAATGTCGAGCCACTTTGTGGTGTAATAAATCTAAATCCTCTACCAAGCTTAATTACACATTCTGATACTCCATGATCTGGGATTAGAAGATTGCTGCCAGCACCTAAGATTTTAAAAGGAAATTTATTGCTGTATAGAACTTTAAATAAAGAACAAAGATCTTCCTCTGACTCAATCTCACATAATAAATCAAGCGGACCACCAATTGCATAAGTAGTAAGGTTAGATCCAACTATCCCTTGCTTAAATTTTGAAGTCGGAGCAGCTGCCTGGAGTAACTCTTTTAATTCAGCATTAGGCTGCTTTAGTGGCATCACTTTTTACCTCGAAATTTCCACTTTCCAGATCTTCCATTAATTTAAAAGGTAGCATCCCCACGCTACCAGCTCCAAGACATAAAACTACATCTCCGCGCTTTAAGAATTTTGAAATTGTACGACAATCTTTAATGTCAGAAACAAAATGTTTCGAATGATGATTCATGGCTTTATATAGAGCTTCACCAGTAACTCCTTCAATTGGGCTTTCTCCGGCAGGATAGATCTCAGAAATGGTTAGATCATCACACTCATTAAAAGCATTTAAGAAATCGACAAAACAGCTTTTCGTTCTTGAAAATCTATGGGGTTGAAACACTACGTATATTTTTTTATCTGCACCAACACTACCTCTTAGTGCGGCAATAGTAGCTCGAATTTCAGTGGGATGATGGCCGTAATCACTTACAATAGTAATTCCTCCGATTTCCCCTATCGTTTCTAGTCTTCTACCAACTCCAGGAAAACTTTGTAAAGATTCAACGATAAGTTCAATTTTAACATCCAATTCAAGGGCTACTGCAATTGCTGCCAATGAGTTTGAAACCATATGAATGCCCATCATGGGTAATGTCACTGGAGCAAGAAGTTGGCCAGCTTTCCAAACTTCATAGGTCATAAAACCCACACCAGCTTTAATGTTTTTGGCCGTAATGTCAGCATCTGGAGTTAATCCGTATGTTACTTTTCTCTTTGAATAATTTTCAGATATTTTTTGAAGTCGTGGATCATCGAGACACAAGACTGCTAAACCATAAAAAGGCACGCTCTCTGCAAATTTCAGGAATGATTCTTCAAGTTCGGCCATACTACTGTAAGATTCCAGATGTTCACTATCAATATTTGTAACAACGGCAATTGTTGGACGAAGAAGCAAAAAACTCCGATCGCTTTCATCAGATTCAGCAACTAAAAAATTTCCTTTACCAAGCTTTCCACCACTGCCCCCCATAGATTTTACCTGACCACCGATTACAACAGTGGGATCGAGTTCGGCAAAATCCAAAATATGAGCAATGAAACTTGTCGTTGTAGTTTTCCCATGCGAGCCCGCAACAGCAATCCCATGCTTAAGTCTCATCAATTCGGCCAATACTTGAGCTCTGGGAATTACGGGAATTTGTCTTTCATGAGCCTCAACTAGCTCGGGATTTTCTGCTTTAACAGCTGAGGAATAGACTAACAAGGAAGCTGCCTTGGGTAAGTTCTCACGAGCATGCCCAACCTTAATAACAGCTCCAAGCCTTTCCAAGCGCTTACAGGATTCATTTTGAGTAATATCACTGCCTGAGACCTTGAATCCCTGTCTTAGAAGCACTTCGGCAATACCAGACATGCCAACGCCACCGATTCCAGTAAAATGAAAATGAAGGTTTGGGTTGTACATTTATTAGTTACTTCTATAAATTTGAAAATTCTACAGGGCCGAGTATAACAAAGTTAGAGTCTCTCTGCCAATTTGTTAGATTGTTTTTTACCTTTTTTATGAGAATTTGAGGCAAGATTGGAATCTTCAAAATCAGCTCTAGATCGGTATCATCATAAGCCTTTTATAGGCTCAAGCCATACTTGGGCATTGAATATTGCTGCCACCCGTCAACCCAAAACACCAATTTTAGATATTGGCTGCGGCAGCTCGCCTATAGGCATTGCTCTTAAGGAGCGTGGGTTCACGGACCTCACTGCTATAGAAGTAGATAAAGATGCTATGGAAAAAGCAAAGCAGGTTTATAGTCAAGTAACTGCTAACATTGAAGAGTTACAAGGCCGCAAATTTGGTTTTATTTTCTTACTCGATGTACTTGAACATCTCTCTGATCCTGAGAGTTATTTAGGAGAGGTCTTGAAGCTTTTGGAAAATGGCGGATATCTCGCTATTTCAGTTCCCAATGTTGCCCACTGGAGTGTTCGTCTGCCACTACTCTTTGGTTTTTTTAATTATACCGATCGAGCAATACTAGATCGTACTCATCTTCATTTCTTTACGCGAAGAACATTTAAAAAAATACTACTAACACATAAAGAGCTTGAGCTTTGTCAAATTAATGCTTCGATTGAACCTGCTGAATTTGTCCTGCCAAAACTAGTCTGGGATAATAAATTTTTTAAGGCTTTGTCACTTAGTAGAGTAGCTCTTGCGAATATGATACCCGGGTTAATGGCGTATCAGCATTTGGCACTTTTAAGAAAGAGATAGAATTACTTCTCCCCCACCGCCATCTTAATAACTTCTAGATGAGAAAGATTTTCGGGATAACTTCCAGGATAGGTCATGATATTCCGTTTTCTATTTTGGTAAAATCGATAACTTGATTTCAAACAATTTAGGGCATAGGGAATGCCATTAACGTGGCAAATCTCATCTCCATAATATGTTGGAATCGGCTGTTCAACGATATTCATTTTTCGTTCAGCCATAGCTAAAATAATCTCAGTATCAAAATGCCAAGTATTGGTAAAATTTAAAAAAGGTAATTTTTGAAGGGCATGCATAGAATAAAGTCTATAACCTGAATGATACTCACTAAGGTTTAATCCGGTCATTTTATTCTGTGCATAAGAGAGAATTTTGTTGCCATAAAATTTATACATAGGCATGCCACCTTTAAGGGCTTCTCGACCATGTGACATGCGAGAACCAAAAACCATATCGGCATTATCTGTTCTAAAAGGAGCGAGAAGATCCGGAAGTCTTTCGGGAGCGTACTGACCGTCTCCGTGAATCAAAGCAACTATATCCAGCCCTCTTTCGATGGCATATTGATAACCAACTTTTTGATTGCCCCCGTAACCATGATTAATTTTATTGCGTTTAACTGTTAACTTATCAATTCCGTAAGCATGTTTATAACCAAGAGCAGCGTAGTAAGTATTATCCTTACTGCAATCATCAATAACAAAGATCTCTTCAACTTCGTTATAAGTTTCTTTAGGTATGCGAGAGATTGTCTGTATTAGATGATTAACCGCGTTGTAAGCAATGATAAAAATTCCAATTTTGGGACGATTCATGTTCATCTTAATTTTCGATATTTTTATTGATCAATCGATATTAATTTACCTACTAAGTCGTAACCGACTACTTCTGTAATTTCAACTCTGCCAAATTGTCCTGGAGTTACATTAATAACCCCTTCTGAAAATTCATTAATAATAACAGTTCCGTCAATTTCAGGAGCTTGAAATCTAGTACGAGCTGAGAAAAGCAGGTCGGTATCCTCATGGGTACCTTCAATTAGAACTTGCAATTGTTGTCCCACAAAGCTTTTAAGCCTGGCAGTATTTACCTTCTGTTGAGCCAACATCAATCGTTTATGGCGTTTTTCTTTTTCTTTCTCAGAGATCTGATTCGGCATCTCAAAGGCCGGAGTTCCAGGTTCAGGGGAATATTTAAAAACACCTAAATTAGTAAAATGTCCCTCTAAAATAAAAGCTTCTAGATCGGAAACATCTGCTTCGGTCTCACCAGGAAAACCAACGATAAAAGTTGTACGGATATGCACATTCGGGGAAACAGTTTTAATTTTTTCAACAATTTTTCGCGGCGAGAACTTACCTAATGGTCTCTGCATCGCCTTTAGTAGCGGTTCACTTGAATGCTGAAGTGGAATATCAAGATACTCAACAACTGAAGGTAACTCAGATATTGCTTTTAAAAGAGTATCATCCGTACCCACAGGATAGGCGTAAAGCAGTCTAATCCATGGCACAGCATTTAATTTATCGATCTCAACTAAAAGCTCAGAAAGTTTCCCAGTCTTATTATCAACACCATAATTTGTTAAGTCCTGAGCAATAAGATTAATCTCTTTAACTCCCCGAGATCCAAGATCTTGAATTTCCCTAAGTACTGAAGCCATTTCGCGACTTCTCATCAGGCCGCGAATCTTAGGAATTATACAAAATGTACAAGGGCGATTACAGCCCTCTGAGATCTTTACATAAGCAGTGTGGGTTTTTGTAGAGAGATAGCGCGGCAAAGTATCATCATACAAAAAGTATGGCCTTCCAGCTCTTTCAATCACACTTTCAAATCCACCCGAAGCGATATCTCCTACTTTTGAGATATCATCAATTGAAACAAATTGATCGACTTCGGGTAAAGTTGTTTTTAATTCTTCTCTGTATCTTTCAACCAAGCAGCCAGCAACTAATATCTGTCGGCAACGTCCCTTTGATTTAAATTCAGAAACTTCTAAAATTGCATCAACACTCTCTTTGACTGAGCTTTCAAGAAAACTACAAGTATTTACTAAAATTACATCGGCTTCACTCGGTGCAACCACCACCTCAAAGCCACTTTTGACAAAGCTTCCCAACATGACTTCCGAATCTACTCTATTTTTGGCACATCCTAGAGTAACTACCGCGACACGTCCCTTAAAAAGACGAAGGTTCGGGCCGACATCAGGTACATTCATGATCGCTGGATTAGATGAAGCACAGGAGCTTTGACCAACTTCTTGGTTATCAATTATTGCAAATCCTTTTCCCATAGAGGCACAAAGTATAGCGAAAAATAGAGGGTTAAGCGATGTTAGCTGCTCTTTCGGATCCTGTTATCGATTTTATCCGTACCAGAAGGAAATTTTGGTGAAAAAATGTCTTCTGAAACAGCATTATTTGATTCTAAGTTACTAAAAACAAAGGAGTTTTTATTTTTAGCAGCATCTAGAACTTCCGCCCCATTTGGCAAATAAGTTTTTGAGTCAACAAGTAATCTAATTCCGCCTAAATCCTGATCTGATTTCTTTGGGACTAAATCAAAAATAATGCCTTCTGAGCTTTCACAGGTACTTTTTAAATTAAAATCTGTACTTAAATTTCCAATTCCTAATAGAAAAGAGATTGGTAAATTACCCTTAAAAGCCATGTCAATGGTGTCAATCATAACTTGTTTATCAAGGGGTTGATAAAACCACATGGTTTTTCCATCCGAAATAAATTCTTGAGGCTCAGGATCGCTATATGCCCATTTCATTTTGCCAGGCTTACTAAAGGTAAGTTTTCCTGAACTTAATTCCCAAGTATCAAGTGCATCAAGATAAGAATGCTGTTGAAAGTCGGCATTAATTGATTGAACTTCGCCGTACTTAACCTGAACTAATAACAGATCTTTTTGCCCAACCTCTTTGCTAATTGGTTTTATGCATTTAAAAACTGATAATTCAGCAGATGCTAAAATAGGTGAAAAAACAAAGAGTAATAATAACAAAATACGAGCTATAGGATTCATTGTAATACCAAAATAAAACTAGAGATCGGATCCTATAACTTCTCTAGGTTTTGCACCATCGGCAGGCCCAATTATGCCCTCTCTCTCCATCATCTCCATAATCCTAGCGGCTCGGTTATAACCTATTCTTAAGACTCTCTGAATTAATGAAGTAGATGCTTTTCCTTTTTCTAAAACTAACCTAACGGCCTCATCGTATAAAGAGTCATGCTCTTCAGAGCCACCTTGCTCCGCACCATCGGCATCTTCCTTCATAGCTTTCTCACAAAGCTCTTGGATGTATTGATCGTAAACTGGTTTACAATCTTTCTTTAATGCAGCCACAACTCTTTTTACTTCAGTATCAGAAACAAAAGCTCCATGCACACGACGCAATGAAGAAACCCCAGGAGGCATAAACAACATATCTCCCTGACCGAGTAATTTTTCAGCACCCATACTATCAATAATAGTTCGTGAATCCACGCGGCTTGAAACTTGGAAAGATAATCTTGCTGGAAAATTGGCTTTAATTAAACCAGTGATAACGTCTACTGAAGGACGTTGCGTTGCAACAATAAGATGAATTCCAGCTGCTCTTGCCTTCTGAGCTAATCTAGCAATCAAGTCTTCCACCTCCCTTCCAACTGAAAGCATAAGATCTGCCAATTCATCAATGACAATAACAATCTTGGGAAGTGGAATTAAAGTATCACCTATCGCAACTAATTCCTCTTCACCCTTGCCAAGCAATTCTTCATTAGGAACATGATCTTCAGTTAGTTCAATATTTTGTTCTGAAATTATTGGCTCTACGACTTCTAACTCACTGGTCTTAATAGCATCGGGTTCATCTTCTCCTCTAACCACTCGGTTATATGCATCAATACCTCGCACTCCGACTTTCTGCATTAAGCGATACCGTCTATTCATCTCATGCACAGCCCAATCTAGAACGGCCTTGGCTTGTTTAGGTACAGTTACTACAGGAACTCTCAGATGAGGAATTCCATCATAAACACTTAATTCTAGAATCTTTGGATCGATCAGAATCAATCCAAGTTCAGCAGGCGTTGCCTTATACAAAAGACTGCAAAGAAAAGCATTAATACAAACGGATTTACCTGTTCCAGTTGCACCTGCAATAAGAAGATGCGGCATTGTAGCGATATCAGCTACGACTGAGTCTCCGTATGTATCTTTCCCAAGAGCGACAGAAAGAACCGATTGAGCTCTTACACTTTCTGGACTTTCAAGAACATCTCGTAATCTTACAATTTCTCGTTTCTGATTTGGAACTTCAATACCGACGGTACCTTTGCCAGGAATAGGAGCGACGATTCTTACTGACACAGACTTTAGCGTCATAGCTAAATCATCAGATAATGCTGAAATACGTCCTACCTTAACTCCGGCTGCTGGTTCAAATTCAAAAAGTGTAATAACTGGACCTGGATGTACTTCGGTCACTCTCCCTGAAATTCCAAAATCACGAAGCTTAACTTCAATCTGACGAGATTTCTTTACAAGATCGTCATCATTCTCAGACCCTTCTGCTGGAATACCTTGAGTCAAAAGATTAATCTCAGGTGGCTGATAAGTCCCAGTGTAAAAAATATCAGCCTGAGGCGTCCCCTCTTCGAGTCTTTTTCTAGATTTTAGAAGCTCTTTTTGGGAGACTTTAGTAGATCCATTTCTTCTTCTAACATGAATTTCAGATTCATACTCTTCCTCATCAAGATCATCGTCCTGATTGTCATCAGCGTCATCTAAAACGATACTCTTTCTTACGGATGGTCGTGCAATCACAGCCCTGACTTTACTTTTGCGAAATCCTGCAAAAACAGAAGAAATCCTATCGACGACCTCTTCTGACAATAAAGCTTCAAGCACAAAGCTTACTCCACCAAGAAATCTTCCTAGTACAAAAGTAACTGCCCCAAAAACCATAAGGGGCAAGCTTACAAAGAGTAAAACCAAAACATCAGTAAATAGATCCCAGGCTAATAAGCCAACTTCGGAAACAGAAATCCCTAAAGCAAAACTAAGAGAGAGGACAAATAAAGATCCTGTTAAAAGTAACGCTCCAAAAGTACTAAATAGATGTAACAGAGGCCGACTAACAGTCATGCCGATACCACCACCACCATTGGTACTCCATATGATAGAGGCAACAGTTGAAAGGGAAACTAAAACTCCAATAGCACCAAGTAAAAGTACCCAAAATGGATGTTTGCGATTTTTAATCAATAGTTCTTCTTGCCAGGAACGAACGGAAAGATATGTAAGCCATAATACCAGAACCAAAGATGACCAGCCTAGCGCTCCAAATAACAGAACCCCTATAAATCTCCCAACTGGCCCAAGTAGCTGGGCTGCCCCTTTACTAATTCCTAATCCTTCTAGAACCAAGGGTTGCTGAGCTAAAATGCTACAGAGTAGAAACAAAGCAATTGCAGCAAAAAAAATGGATAAAGCCTCAGGCCCCCAATTATAATCTTGAGCTTTCTTTTTAAACTGTGGAGTGCTTCTTAATTTTCTTTTTCTTGATTCTGGTCGTCTTTTCGTAGCAGTCAAAATAACCTCCCACTGCTAATGCAAAATGTCACCCTTTATAGAGCAATCAGATCTGGCATTATAAATATAAAACAATCGTTTAGATTGTTACCTAGACTAGAGTTTTTGGAAACAGTTAATTTTTACAATGGTTACTTAATAACCGATGGTTTTTCAAGGAACATTCTACTTCTCTGAGTCTCAAACTCTTTTGCTGCAAGGGTAAGACCGTGAATCATAATCTCTTCGCTGGTAAGCCACTTAGCTCCAACTTTTAATTTTTCTGGGGCAGCAAGAAGGTTTTCTAAAATTGCAGTATCTTTCATACTGAACGTGCCACTCCAAAGTTCCTTACTTTCTTTATTTACAATCGATATTAAAAAGCCAACTCTTGCTGGTCTATCAGATCCAAAAGACGATCCGATACGTTCCTCACATGAAACAACATTAATGTTTAGTCTTGCATCGTTATCATTTCCCAGAGTAACAAACTTGACAGTGGAAGCTCCCTCGAAAGCTGCTTGGGTTTTATGAGCTAGATCCTCTCTATTCAAACATGATTCAGTGCCTGCAGCCCATTGAACATTCGAAACCGTTAGAGAAGATATTTTATTAAGAATCTCTGGATCGACAAAACTGGTTTGAAATGGGGTTGATCTAAATCTAGTTCCACCTTTTTGGGTTGAACAACCTAAAAATGACAAAATAAAAATTATACTCAGTATGGCTAGCTTGCTACTTCCCTGTAATAACATTTTCTCTCCTCAATATTCTCCCTAGAAAGAGAAATTGCTCTTGATTTTAGTTAAAATTTATCATCTATTCTTATCATGGTTATCACAAAATAGCGATTTGTGTTAAATCATATAGGTATAATTAAATATCCACTCTAGAATAAATTAATTTTATATAAGTTAATACTTAAAAAACTTATGGCAAAGAATTATGGCAAAGAAAAAGAGCAGTAATAAATTAGCAGACAGCTTAACAGCCTACTTCTCCGCTTATAAAGCTCTTGAGGAAACCCTTCAAGAAGATTACGGCACTGAATCTTCCAATGACCTTTCCGCAGCACTAGTCGGAGAAGTTAGTTCGGCACTTGAGACAGTCTTGGACTCAGATGAGTTTAGTCCAACTTTCGTAGGATCCTCTGTCAAAATATTAATCGAAGCCCTAGAAGACTTAGATCCTGAAATGTTTGAAGCTTCTGGGAAAGATGAGGATAAAGATACCGATGATGACTCATCCGAGGATGATGAAGAAATCGAAGATGAAGACGAGTTGTTCGAAGATCGATAGAAATTCGTTGCAGAATGTAGAATAGTTCGGACTGGTACTTAAAGGGCCTGTTGCGAAACTCTCTTCTACTGCAAAAAGAGATCTTTAGCCTGTGACTTCGTCAGTCATCGAGAGAAAATCCTCAACATATCCCAGTGGATATGCTTGCGGTTTTCTCTCTCGATTTCCTCGTCTCGGCTCAAATCTCTCTTTTCTCGTAAAGGAGGTAGTTTCGCAACAGGCCCTTAAATTCCATCAGCACCACTTACACCATAGAAAAGTATTCTCGAAAATTACTTATTAGTATAATTATTTCCAAGATGTATTTAGGCAATATTAAGAGTTTATTCAGGTAACAACCTAAATTCAGACCATTCAGTAAGTGGGTATTTTTTAAGGGCATTTAAAATACTCTCTCTATTTACAGCTTTTATACTAGTTATATATTCAGACAAATCGTGTATTTTGCCCCGTGACATCCACTCATGACCAAGGGATCTCATCCGTCCCATTGTGGATTCACCTCCAAGAACTGTACGAGTTAAGAGTTTTGTTTTAGCTCTATTTAACTCTTCCTCAGTAAAATCGGCTGGAGTCTTTAAAATTCTTTTAAGAATTTTCTCAACTTTTTCCAAATTTTTTGGCTCCGTTGCGGCATATACCATCATAGCTCCAGTATCTTCTTTTTCATCGATATCAACTTCGGCGGCTTCAGCTAATCCTTTATCAACTAACTCCCAATACAATTTAGATCCCGAACCATCTCCTAGAATTACAGACAAAACGCCCAATGGATACCGTTCTTCTTCTTTGCATGACGGAGCTTCAGAAAGCATGGCAAAATGAACTTGAGACAGATCTTTCTTCTTATAGTTTTTCTCAACTTTATTGAAAGTAAATTTAGAAAATGTTCTTTCAACTTTTCCGGTTTGCCATTTGCCACAATAATTCTCAGCATCTTCGGCAAACTTATTCCAATCGTAATTTCCAGTGGCGACTAAAGTCATATTAGACGGTAAGTATCTTCTTTCAAAATAATCGAGCATCTCATCTCTTGAAATTGAGCCTACTGTTTGAGTTGTGCCTAAGACACTATTTCCTGCAGGATGATTTCCAAAATAATCCCGAGACATGTTTTCAAATAAATAATAATGAGGTCTGTCTTGATAAAGAGCAATCTCTTCCAAGATTACTTTCTTCTCAACATCAAATTCTTTTGGATCCAAAGACGGTCGTAACATATCGCAAAGAATTTCTTTTAGGTTTCCAAAATATTCTGGCAATACCGCCGCGTAATAAACGGTCCCCTCTTCAGAAGTATACGCATTTGACTTTGCAGCCATATTTCCAAGTGCAAAGGTAATATCAAGAGTATTTCGTGACTCTGTGCCTTTAAACATCATGTGTTCAAGAAAATGAGATATGCCTGCTTCTTTGGGTGTCTCATCACGTGCGCCAGTTTTTACAAAAAATCCCATAGCTACACTCTTTGCAGCAGGATTTATTTCCCCAATAAGTTTCAAGCCATTTGTTAATGTTTTTTCGTGAACTGTTAACTTTGTAATCATGAAAAAGCCTTTATGCGTATTTTAACTCTTTTGAACCTAATGTCACAATCATGGGCTGATCACATGGATAGTCTTCAAAATATCGGTCGATATCTCTAAATGTTACAGCTTGTATAGAATCTTGGATTTCATCAAGTGATCTTAACCGTTGAAGCCACCACCAATCTGAAGCATTGGAACCAGCCCGAGAGGCGGAAGATTCTTCGGACATTACTAATGAAGCTTTAATATTAGCTTTAGATCTACTAAGTTCTTCTTCAGTCACAGTGCCTTTAACTTTTTTAAGTTCGGCCATCATAACATCGAAAGTTTCTTGGGCTCTCTCTGGGGTAGTCCCAGCATAAGCAACATTAACTCCCGAAAGGGAAGTTGAAGATGTGCTTAGATAAACTGTATAACAAAGCCCTCTTTTTTCTCTAACTTCAATAAAAAGTCTACCAAACATCCCACCAGATAAAATATCTGAAGCAACTCTAGAAGCATAATATCCATCAGCTGCAAATTTTGTTGAGGGATAGGCTAATGAAATTTGTAATTGAGCTGCCTCAACTTGTATATGGTGCATGCCTCTTTTTGGCATAGGGCCAAATTTTGGCAATTCAATTTTCTCCCCTTTCCAATCAGAGAAAAGATTTTGTATTAATTTTTCAACCTGTACTGCGTTGACGTTACCAGCAATTGAAAGCACTGCTCCATTTGGTGAGTATGTGCGCTCAAACAATTCTTTCAGCTCATTAATTGTAATTTTTCCAATACCTTCAGCTTCGCCCGATGAAGGTCTATTAAATGGCTCTGGAAAATATAGTTGAGTTAATTCATTCATTACTCGTCGAGATGGATTATCCTTAATCGAATAAATATCTTGTAAAAGAAGACTTCGGATATTATCGATCTCTTCTTTAGGAAGCTGCGGCCTTCTGACCATATCTGCAACAAGGGGCAAAGCCGCATCTAAGTTCTCCGCTAACAGTGATCCACTATAACTTGCAGTATACGCACTAGATGATTCAGAGTGACGGGCTCCAATATCATCAAAAGCCTCAGATAACTCCCTTGAAGATCTATTCCCTGCCCCTTTAGTTGTAAGCTCAGTTAAAAGAAGACTGGCACCGATAGTCTCTATTTTGTCATGAACAATTCCTGTGGGAACAATCAGTGTATAAGCAACCGATTTAACAGCATCCATTTCTTCAACTATTAAAGTCAGTCCATTACTAAGTTTTGTAATTTGTTGTTGATTTACCATCATTTAAGACTTACCCAAATGGAAGCTATCTTACAAGGATAGAGTCAATAGTAAGTCTTTGCTCTGTATAAGCGAACTGTATAGTGTTTTTCAAAAGTCTTTGCTTTTCGGCAAAGACTTTTGAAAGTTAATATATAATAATCAAAAATATGTCTTACTTCTGTTATAAATGTAACTCCGAACTAACTTTGCCAAATGGGCCAGTTAGTCGGAATGAAAGCTGTGATGCTTGTAAAACCGATGTGAAATGCTGTCTAAACTGTAAGCATTATGACAAGTCCTGTTATAATGAGTGTAAAGAGCCCCAAGCCGAAAGGGTTTTAGATAAAGATAGAAGTAATCTTTGTGATTATTTTAAAATATATGAGGGACAAAGAGGTAATTTAGGAACCAAGAACAAATTGGATTCTATATCCGATCTAGACGATCTTTTTAAAAAGTAAGGTATATGAAAGTAGTAGTTAATAATCAAGAAAAAATTATTATTGAAAAGGCTAACCTCATTGACCTATTACTTAGTCTAAGTTTGCCCTCACTAGAATTTGGAGTTGCTGTTGCATTAAATGGCAATATTATTGATAAATCTAAATGGCAAGACACTGAGTTAAAAGAAAAAGATTCCATAGAAGTGGTGCGTGCTTTTCAAGGTGGTTGATTTTTAAATGAAATTCTTTCTTACTTAAAGAAGGTGAGACTTTAAGATAGTTCGCTTTGCTGATAACCAATATAAGACCTTTTCACCGGTGAACTGAAATTCCTTAAGAAATTCCCTAAGATTCTTTAGAATTTAATACTTAAAACTACCACCATCTTTTCAAATAAAAATGTAATTAAAAGCAGATTATTAGTGTAATTAAAAGCAGATTATTTTTGAAAAACTATTGACAGCCAAAAACGTGATCGACTTGCTCTGTAGAAAAGGACATATCTTCATCACTTAAAAGGAGCGATCCCCAAGTTAGGTTAGCTTTCCTAATAACGATTATAAAGCCTTTTCACCGGTGAACTGAAATTCCCTAAGAAATTCCCTAAGATTCTTTAGAATTTAATACTTAAAATTGCCACCATCTTT
>Ga0163144_10010670_pt1 | contig 19544 bp, 21 predicted proteins | sample OliLak19BULKMAT1_FD_123175 | JGI IMG/M metagenome (GOLD analysis project Ga0163144, IMG submission 123175) | Freshwater microbial mat bacterial communities from Lake Vanda, McMurdo Dry Valleys, Antarctica - Oligotrophic Lake LV.19.BULKMAT1 | ecosystem: Environmental > Aquatic > Freshwater >... | reverse complement strand
CCAATGATCTGACCCGCATCAAACTTCTTCCGCGCCATAATATCCTCCCTAATTAACACCGGAATCCTAACTTATTCCGTGGACCAATTATAGGGGGGCAGGACAATCTATGCCAAGGGTAAGCAAGCCGTCTGGTATGACTGGCTGAAAAGTAAAGCTTTGGAGGGTAATACACAGGCTTTGGAAGTATTACGCCATCGCTATGACCGAGCACTGGTCAATACCAATGCTATCTGTGGCGAGGCTATTGATCGTATGAATTATCGTGCAGGCGCCAAAATCGAGACAGTAACCAAGCGTGGTACACTTCATTATCAAATTGGGCAAACGGTGCTGCGCGATGATGGTAAAGTATTGCGTCTGAGCCAGGATGTGAGACAAGAGGTTGTCGAATCAGCGCTTACTATCGCCATACAGCGCTTCGGACGCACACTGGACATTACCGGAACGGAATCGTTTCGCCAGCAGGCGGTCACAGCCGGTGCAAAGCTAAACATTACCTTTACCGATCATGAGATGGAGCGACAACGGCTGGCGCTGGTGGTCAATAATACCGGCCTATCAGTTGATAATGCCGCTGCACGCTATATCGCGGAAAGAAGCCAGAAACGCGAAAAGGGCATCGATATACTGCCCCATCGACACTATGCGGAAGGCGATGCAGGAGAATTGTCTTTTGCAGGATTACGCGAGATTGATGGTAAAAGTCTCATGCTGCTGCAAACACCATCGGAAATGCTTGTCCTGCCCATCATTGATGAAAATATGGTTCGCCGTTGCCAGCGGCTGAGTATTGGCAATATGGTCGATGTGACCGCCCATGGCCTCTTACATGGTCGGGGAAGGAGCAGGTAAATGGCGAAGAAATACGAAGACATCCAAAGATGTCCCGTTTAAAGTTGGGGTATAATTGGGGGCATATGCTGATTTAAGCAACATGCAATTATAATACAATCAAATGGTTGTTATTTGAATGTCTATTCCGCCCGGTCACCATTTATTTGGACGCCTTCGGCCGCCATTATCCGCATACCAAGTCTGAGAGCCGTTTTGGTGGCGGCTTACTGCCGTTCACCAAGCCAAGGTTCCGGACCGCGATCGCGAAGATCGCCATGCGCTACCAAACGTTAACAATTTGTTAATTAAATGAGTGCAATAATTAATCATTGGCACCTGCGCAATGGTGGTGCCCTAACCATAACAATGGAGATGTTATGACTAGCAAACAAACCTATCTGAAGGGCGCTGCCTGTGCGGTCGCATTAGCAACTTCACTTGCGGCTTCCGCGGGTGTGGCCGATACCATCATCCCCACCACCACATCCACCGCTCCCCTTGCGGCTTTCACAGGGGCGTTCATCACCACCACATCCACCACTCCTCCACCGGACACCAATGCGGCATGCCCTTCAGGCAAGTTCCAATTTCGCAGCGTACAGAACGACGTAGACAATTGTAAAATTGAGTATACGTACTGTGACGGAACCACCTCTACTGTCATTGAGCATAATCCGCCTTCGACAGGTGATACCGATCCCGACTTTGATACTCCTTTCTTCAGATGTCAGGGATGGGTGAGCTTGCTGGAAGAATGTCGCTTACCTTGTGACGATGAAGACGATGAGATGAAGACGATGACACTGATCCCCTCCCTCTAGTCGCATGCTGATCGTGTACGCTACCCTTTGCACATGGGATTGCACCTTTCCTTAAGCCTGAGCCGGTATAAAGAAAAAGCGCCGCTTGCCGAAATCCGGCTGGCGGCGTTTTTATTTTCATTACATGAATGCAATAACAGCTAATCACGAGAGGCCCGGATGATCGCGCAGCTGCCGACCATAATTGCAAGGGCATTGCTTGCCCTCGAAAAGGCCTGGATCACCACTTCCAATTCCTACTTCTGCTCTTGCGGCTTGGCTTCGAGAATGGTGGCCAGTTTGGCATCGGCGTTGGTGCGGATGCGGATTTCAACGCGCTGTGAGCGCTCCATGTTTTCGGTGCCGTCGATATTGACGATGGGGCGGGAGGAGGACAGGCCATTGGCGGTGAGGTGGTTGCGCAGCCAGTCGAGATGGCGCTGCGACTCCGGCAACTCGAAGAGATAGCTCAGGGTGCTGCGCGTACGCGACTGCGACAGCTCCATATTCTTGATATAGGCCTCGTCACGGCTGACTGCCTCTTTCCATGCACTGGACGTATGGCCTTCAATACGAATTTCCTGAATGGCATCCTTATATTTCGGCGAGCTGATAATCTTCAGGTAGCGCGGGAAGAAACTGCTCATGATCTCACGGAATTTCGGCTTCAGTTCGGTCTGGCCGGTATTGAACATCACCTCGGGATTGGTGAAGCGCACCGCGAGGTCTTTGGTAATCTCCGCTCCCCACAGGGGCAGGTCTTTTTTGAATTCCTTATCGAGTGCGTCGTACAGATCGAGGCGGTTCTGGTCATAGGCGACGGCCACCTGACGTATTTTATACGATGCGGCTTCCGCCTTCTGCATCTGCGTATAAATCATGTCGTAGAGGTCCTGCTTGCTCTGTAGCTCGGATTCGATGTTTTTCTCTCTCTCCAGCCCGTCTTTCTGCTTATCGCGCGAGTCGGCTTCCACCTTGACCATGAAGGCGATGGCGATCAGCATGAACAGCAGCATCAGGCAGCTCATTAGATCGCTTAAGGAAATCCATTGTGCCTCCGCCGCGCTATGCGACGACGAGGACTCAGGCATGAGGGTGTCACCGGACATGCGGCTTACCAGCTTCTGCCTTCAGGAGCGTCGCCTGATGGCTTTGGTTTATCGGCAAGTTGCTTGCTTAACTCGTTGATGGCGCGCACCAGCTTGTCGAGGCGTTCGTTGCTATCGATGCGAGCAATTTTTAGCTGGCTGAGCAGGGTGGTGTCCGAACTGCCCGCAATGGATTGCTGCAATTCCGACAGAAGCGTAGCAAGGTCATCGATAGTAGCGCCGCGGGATTCGTGGCGGTCGATTTTCTTTTTATCGTTACTGGCAATGTCGCGGCCGATAATCGTCAGTGCGCAGATGATGCCCCATGCCGATGCCCAGAATGCCGTTTTCAAACCGCCGATAAGCGCCGGTACGCTGCCCTGCACATCGTTGGTGTTGAAATCAAGCAGGCCCATCGCCATGCCGCTGAAGGTGCCGAGAATGCCAAGCGTGGTCAGGAAAGCGGGGGCTTTATGCGCAATCGACTGGGAGTATTTGATATGGAAAACAATGGCGCTCAGAGTGATGGCAATAATAAAGCCCTCTGTCGCAAATCCCATATCGCTGATAATCCGTGAGAGCATCGCCCCGACCGCCACTCATAATTTTCCCCTATATATCATATGACTCTTTTTGCATTAATATTGGATTACCCAATTATTGCTAAATCCTTACATTATGCGGATTATTGCGTGAAAGAGGGCGGAAAACGATGATTTCAGCTGTTTATTGCCAGTATTGCTTCCAGCGGCGGAATGTGAGCAGCAGCAAAAACGCCGCCTGCGTGGACGCCGAAAGCAGGGACAGCACCGCCGTTCCGACCTGCAAAGTATGCGGGACGGGCATAAACAGGGGCAGCAGGTCTACGAGGTGCAACACCCCCAGCAGCGATGGTATAAGGAAATAGAGCACCGCAAGATAAAACAACGCAGCCGCCGTGGCGCGGCGGGTGCCGGGCTGCAATGTGAAATAATGCAGCAAGGCAATATCCCTGACCGCAAACGCAAGACACGCCAGTACCGCCATGGATATAACCGGCTTATCAGCCATAACCACCACCAGAATTGCTGCAATAACCGCGAACAGCAGTGACACCACCCAGCGCGGAAACAAATTCATCAGTGCTGCTTTATTACGGTTTTTCCAGCTATCCAGCAGCTTGCGGTAATACACGCCGCTCCACGGCTCCAGAAATACCATGAGATACAAAGATACCATCGCTACAGAAAAACCTATCAGCGGCATGGTTGCAGGCATATTGGGTGCAAACTCATCAAAATTAGAAAATCCTGCCATATACGCCATCACGAACAGCACAAACGCCGCCCACAGCCACGGCCCGGTACGCATCTTGAGCTGCGCACGCATCTGCCAGTACACACCGGCAAGCAGCCAGAATAATACGATGACGGCAAGGCAGGCGATGAAACCGGTTAATTCATAGGTAGCGCCATACCACTGCACCTGGGGATATACGGTATTGTTGCTGGCCATAATGCGCCATACTTCCCGCTGCGGGATTAGCCCCATCAGAAAACTGCTGCCGACCAGAATACCCAGTATCTGATGCCCGACCACACGCATTTTTCCGCGTGCCTGCGTCCTGACCTGTACGGCCTGCAGGCTGGATAGGAGCGCCGATGCATGGCATATCAGGCCGCTTACCACCAGCAGCAGCACATTACAGAGAAGATAATAGGCTGATACGCTCTGAAAAATTACCCATATATACGCTATAAGCGCCATGCAACCGCCATACCAGCAATAGGACGGGCTCCCGAGCAGCTTTCCGATGGTAAGGCTGGCCGGGGAGAGGGAGGATAATCTCTGGAAATCCCATGTGCTTTCATTCACCTCATCGATCACCGCTTCGGCAGCCTTATGGCCTCCCCATAGCCCAATCAGCAGCACAAAAATACTCTGCGCCGCAGAGGCTATTATTTCCTCCGGCGGCGTGGATTGACTGCACAGGTATAGGATCATGCCGATCACCACCGGCATGGCGATCAGCCGGTGCGTGGAGAACTCAAGCCAGCTATAACGCAACAATTCAGGGTTCAGCTTCATGCGGGCTTTCCTTCATGGCTTAAGGACAGGTACACATCCTGCAGGCGGGTATGACGCTGTGAGAAATCGCTTATGCGCGCACCGCGCTCGATCAGGGTGCGCAGGAGGATATAGCGATCCTCATCATTACCGGCAAACTCAAACCGCACTATGTGCTTTTCACATAGCAGGCCGCTTACCGCCGATACCTCCTGCAATAACGGTATAAACAGTTCCGCATTCTCAAGGAAGGTGATGGATATGCTCTCTTTCTCTTTGCCGGTCCCGGCGGATTTACGATGCTCCACCACACAGCCTTCGCGCAGCACGAGCATATCGGTGCAGTAGTCTTCCAGTTCCGCCAGAATATGCGAGGACACCACCAGCGTCATACCCTGATCGCGCAGATGGCGAAACAACTGCGACAGGGCAATGCGTGCCTCAGGATCAAGTCCGGATGCCGGTTCGTCTAACAGGAGAAGGCGGGGGCTATGAATAATGGCCTGCGCAATACCGAGCCGTTGCCGCCACCCGCGCGACAGCGTCCCTGCCTTATGCGTAAGATATGGGACAAGCCCGAGCAATCCCGATGCCCACAGCACCTGTTGCTCTATCTTGCTTTCCGGCATCTGGTGCAGGTGCGCCGAATAGGTAAGGCACTGACGGATGGTAAGATCATTATACAGGCCAAAGAAATCGGATAAATATCCCAGTTCCTTATGCACCCGGCGCGGGTGCTCGGCGACGTCGATGCCTGCCACCTGAATCGCTCCGGAGAACGGCTCATCCAGTCCGGCGATACAACGGAGCAAGGTGGTCTTGCCTGCACCGTTGGGCCCGACCAGTGCCGTGATGCTACCCTCGCCAATGGTGAAGCTAACGTCACTTAAGGCCCGTTTGCCGGGGTATTCATAAAATAAATGCTCGACTTTAATCACCGGGTTCAACCTGCGCTTTGCCTGAAAAATACACATTACAGGTATAGATAGATATTCCCGCCTTTATAAGCAAAATACGATGCCTTCGGACACAAAAAATCAATTGCCTGATATATATGGAAAATATCTTCTCAGTGAACAAAATGATAGGTGCTTGAGATGTAAAAATCTGTGTTGGCGACAATAGATTGCATTTTATCCAATCCGGTTTTGTCCCCCTGACCGGAGGAATTTTCAAGGAAAAAAATTACTCCGTCGCTATTCAGATTCATCACTCATCATGTTCGCAATTTAACGATGACATCTTAGTGAAGATATAAAGTTAGTGATGATTTATTCACACATTTTATCGTATGATGGAACTATAAGAAAAACAAGAGCCAGCAAGGCCTGCAGCGGACGAAAAGGGAGTGCCTTACGGCAAAAATTATGAACAATCAAACGAATGCATCCTTACGCAAACGCGTCATCAGCTGGACCATTATAGTATATGCTTTTTCGGTCATGATAGTGACACCCCTTTTGAATTTTCAGGGTAAAGTTCATACGGAAAACGGATACTCTCTGACATTCGGGGAAATCATGCCCTCAACGCAGGCGCTGATATGGCCGACCTATGTATGGCAACGCCTTACCAGCCCGCCTTTTGAAGACCCGCTGCACAGCAAGGCGGTCGCCGAACTGAAGAAATTCAACCTGATATGGTATTATCTGGCCGCCGTGAACCGCTCGCTGGCCGTTCACGAGAAGCGCTATAGCAATCCGCGTGCGTTTCTGGCGAACTGCCATAGCTTTGACGATTATATCGGCGCGCTGCACCAGATGATTTACAGCTCGCACAGCCTCGACGTGCATGTCTTAAACGGCATCTACCCGGAACTCGGCTCACGCTTCCAGAACTCATGGCGCAAAGGCGCCAACCTGATGCTCAATGCCTGCATCGACGGTTCACCTGAGAAATATGCGCGCTCCAAAGCGGCCAGCGATTCATGGTTTGCGTGGTACGAAGCCAATAGCGTCGGCATCGAACAGGCATTACAGAAAGTCTCGCACTAAATTGTTTAGCGAATGCGGCGGCGACCTATCCAGCCCACGCGCCAGAACATCATCATGATGAAGCCCGCAATGCCCGCCAGTACTATCAGCAAAACCGGATACCCGTAAGGGGAGCCCAGCTCCGGCATGCTGTAAGGCGAGGCGGCCCGGTCGAAATTCATGCCGTAGATACCGGTGATAAAACTGAGCGGGATAAAGATGGCTGTCACCATGGTCAGCACCTTCATGATTTCATTGGCTTTGTTGTCGTTGAAGGCCAGATAGGTATTCATAAGGTCGCTGGCAATCAGCCGGTAAAACTCAGTCAGCTCCGTCACCTGCTTGGCCTGATCCTGGCAATCGCGCAGGTAAGGAGCGGTAGATGAATTGATCATCGGAATATCGTCATGCGTCAGCGTGAGCATGATATCGCGCACGGGCCAGACGGCGCTATGCATGAACAGCAGGTCGTTTTTAACGTCGTGAATCTGGCGGATGACATTTTGCCCCGTCGATTCAATAAAACTGTCTTCGATCACATCAAGCTTCTTCTTCATCTTGTCGAGAATCGGGAAATATCCTTCCAGCACGGCATCAATCAAAGCGTAGGCAAGATAATCGGAGCCAAGCTGGCGAATCCTTCCGGCGCCGTCACGGATGCGGTTGCGCACTTGTGTAAAACTGTCTCCCGGCTTTTCCTGAATCGTGATCACCGCGTTGTCCATAAGCACGAGACTGATCTGTTCCGTTTCGAACATTTCATTACACACGCCGTTTTTCAGAATCAGGAATACAAATTTTTCGTATTCCTCGATTTTAGGCAGGCGGCCTATATCGAAAATATCTTCGAGTACCAGCACCGGAAGACCAAACAGTTTGCCGAGGCGGAGAATCAGATCGGAATTTCCGAGCCCGTCCACGTCGATCCACAATAGCGGCCATTTCTGACGCAGCGGTGCGATGTCTTCAACCTTGTTGCAGACCAGTTCCTCGAATCCGCCGGGGCCATAGCCGGTGATGGTCAGATTATTGGGTGAGAATAATGGTTCCGGCGTCGCCAGCGGATGCCTGCCACCCGGCAGGCTTGCCGGACTGACTGCAACATGGCGGCGATGTTTACGATGACGGCGGCCCATGACATGATCCTACGCTGATAATGGCTGGCATCCTAGCAAACCCGCGCGGGCAATTGTAGAACTATTTCGGGTACGCGTTAGTATCGCGGATGAACCGGTCAATATCCTCCAGAACCGGCGCTTTGCCGCGGAATCCTTTGGCCAGCGCCAGCACAATCCCAATATGCCCCACGCCGGGATAGACGCGTTCCTGCACCGAATCATGATGCTCCTTGAGTTTTGCGGCAAGATTACGGCTATTTTTAGGGCCGACTTCATCATCTTCATCGCCGGTGAGCAGCAATATGGGAGGAGCTCCCTTGCTCACAAAGGTAATCGGCTGCGTATCAAGCTGGTTTTTAGCCGTGCTGAACAGGGCAATGACCGGGGGATCGGTCATCGGCAGGAAATCATAGGGGCCGGCCAGACCGATCATACCCTTAATCCATTCGGGATTGCCGCCTGCTGCTTCCACATAACGCTTATTGAGAGTTATCATGGCGGCGTTATAAGCGCCTGCGGAGTGCCCAACCACATAGATACGGTCAGGATTGCCGCCATATTCGGAGATATTTCGATATGCCCATACCAGCGCACTCGCACTGTCTTCTACGAAAGCCGGAAAGGAAACCTCGGGGTACAGGCGGTAATCCGCCACCATGGTCGTGTAGCCTTTGGAGGCAAAGGCCTGACCGACAAAACGGTATAAATCCTTGCTGCCCATCTGCCAGCTACCGCCATAATAATACATAATGACGGTATGGTTGTCGTCTTTTACATCAGGAACGTATATATCGACGGACTGCCGCGAATTCTCCCCGTAGGCAATATTACGGTGAACCGTATAGCCGTCACGCGGGATAAAGCTGTTGAGGATATCCGCTTTACTGCAACCGGCCAACGCCAGAAGCGAGGTCATCAGTGACATTATTTTAGCTGATATTTTCATACTGCGCCGTCAGTAACTGTCAGGTCACCGAGTGCGTATGCAGCGGGGCAGGGCCGCCATAAATCTTCATAAACACCTTCACCGTCTCATGCACGTGCGCTTCTTTTTCCTTCACGGAAGGAATCGGCTTGATGGCAAGCAGCATACGCAGATGATAGCGCCCCTTGAGCATTGCAAAAAAGTAGGAAGCGGCGCTGGTGGTATCGGGAATGGAGAGAATGCCATTGTTATTCTGTCGCGTCAGAAATTGCGAGAACATGGCTATCATGCGCTGGGTGCCGCCCTCGTAGAAACGCTTGGCCAGCTCGGGATGCTGCTGCACCTCGGCAATAACCAGCCGCGTAACGCTCAGCCCTTCATAACTGGTGAGCATATTGATGAAAGCCGAGCCAATTTCATATAGCTGGGACTCAATAGAATGACCGGGACTTTCACGCAATGCCACCGACGGGGTATGTTTTTCACACAGCACGGCCACCATATGCGTGAACAGCGCGTCCTTGTTTTTATAATGCGAATAAACCGTCTGCTTGGTAACGCGCGCTGCATCCGCGATTGCATCCATGGAGGTATTGGTATATCCATTTTTCAGAAACAGGCGGGTGGCAGCTTTGAGGATGGCCTCATGCTTCACTTCATCCTTGGAACGGCGGGGTTTAGCGGTTTTTGGGGCGGTTTTCTGGGTTGCCATCTTTAATAATAGACTTGTCAGTTTATCACTAGACTAGTTAGTATGATAATGCTAGTATGCCAAAAAGTCTAGCACCGATTACGGGAAATACACAAGAATATTATGGCTAAGATTGCGATTATAGGTTCAGGCATTTCCGGCATGGGCACGGCTGCTTTGCTGCATACAAAGCATGATATCGCCGTCTATGAGAAATCCCCTGAGATCGGCGGTCACACACGGACACGCATAGTCCGCTATGGCGATAAGGATATCCCGGTAGATACCGGCTTTATCGTGTTCAATCACCGGAATTACCCCAATCTGTGCGGGATGTTCAGCCATTTGCAGGTCCCGACGCAGAAAAGCGACATGACCTTCGGCATTACCATCAATAACGGGGAAATCGAATGGGGCGCCCGCAACCTAAACGCCGTATTCGGCCAGCGCAGCAACTTCCTGCGCCCTCAATTCCTGCGTTTTCTCTATGATATCCTCCGCTTCAACGCCAAAGCCTATGATCTTGCCGAGCGCCGCCCGGAACTGACCCTGCAAGGGCTGATGGATACCATCGGCACCGGCGAGTGGTTCGCCAAATATTATATCCTGCCCATGGGCGGGGCCATCTGGAGCTGCCCGCTTAAAACCATGCTGTCCTTCCCGGCGCAGACCTTTACCCGCTTTTTCAAAGCGCACGGCCTGCTGTCGATTATCGGCCAGCCGCAATGGCATACCGTCACCGGCGGCAGCATCGAATATGTAAAGCGCCTGACTGAACCTTACAAAGACCGTATCCGCACCAGTTGCGGCGTGGTCGGCGTCAAACGCGCAGGCGGTAAGGTGATGATCGCCGACAGCACCGGCAGCACTGAGGAATACGACCATGTCGTGCTGGCCTGCCACGGCGATCAGGCGCTGGCGATGCTGAACGACGCTTCCGACGAAGAACGTAATGTACTCAGCGCATTTACGTACCAGAAAAATCTGGCCGTGCTGCATAAGGACACCAGCATCATGCCGAAGCGCAAACGCTGCTGGTCGAGCTGGGTCTATCACAGCGAAGGCGAAGACAACCGCGATTTCATTCCGGTGACCTACTGGATGAACCTGCTGCAGGATATCGACAACGCCTATCCGCTGTTCGTGACGCTCAACCCACACCGCCCCATTAGCCGGGAACATATTTTTGACGAACATATGTTCGAGCACCCTATCTACAGTCAGGATGCCGTGGCGGCGCAGAAAAAAATCGCCGCCATGCAGGGCAACCAGAATACCTGGTTCTGCGGCGCATATTTACGCAACGGCTTTCATGAGGACGGGCTTTCCAGTGCCGTGGGTGTCGCCAAAGCACTCGGCGCGGAGGTTCCATGGTAATAAGCAACGGATTGCTGGTCGCCGACGTGGCGCATGCCCGTCAAGGCCCGAAACGCAACGCATTTCATTACGGGGTGTATTATCTATGCATTGCGCTGGATGAAATTCCGCACATTACCAATACGCTGCTGTCGCATAATAAATGGAACATGTTCAGCTTCAATGAACGCGATCATGCCGCGCATGACGGTTCAGCGCTGGAACCGTGGGTTCGTAAAATGCTCGCCGACTGGGATGTTCCGCAGGCCGACGGGCGCATTATACTGCTCACGCTGCCACGCCTGTTCGGCTATGTATTCAACCCGGTGAGTTTCTGGTACTGCCTTGACCGTGACGGCAATCTGCGCGCAGTTATTTCCGAAGTCAGCAATACCTTCCGCGACCGCCACTCCTACATTTCCTTTCACGATGATCGCCGCCCGATCATGCCTGACGACTGGCTGCGCGCCGAAAAAGTATTCCATGTATCGCCCTTTATCGATATCAGCGGTCATTACCTGTTTCGCTTTGTGTACCGCGACAACAAGATCGGCGTATGGATCGACCATTACAACGAGGAGGGCCTGCTGCTCACCACGTCCGTCACCGGTAAACGCATTCCGCTGACCGCAGGCAATCTGCTGCGCTGTTTTTTCCGCTATCCGATGGTTACCCTCAAGGTAATCAGCCTTATTCACTATCAAGCACTGGTATTATGGCTCTTTAAAGGTATACGCTACCGCCCGCGCCCTAATCCGCCATCCACGGAGGTTTCACGATGAATCTTATTCCAAACTCTTTTGTCCAGAAGAAGGTGTTGCAGACGCTGGAAAAGCTGCAATGCGGCTCGTTACAGTTCACAACTCCCGACGGACAGATCTATAACTTTAAAGCACCCAAGCCCGGCCCGAACGCAACATTTATACTGCGTGACTGGTCTGCTATCCGCAACGCGCTGGTGCGCGGCGATATTGCGCTGGGCGAAGATTATATTCAGGGCCTCTGGGAAACCGACAGCATCGAAGCGCTGTTCTCGCTGTTTCTGACCAATATGGAAACCCTCGAAGGCGATTTCGCGCATGGCGACTGGCTGCGCCGTATCGGCTTCATCATCTATAACCGCATCATCTGCCGCAACAGCAAGTCCGGCAGCCGCCAGAATATCGAGGCGCATTACGATGTCGGCAATGATTTCTATAAATTATGGCTCGACGACACGATGACCTATTCATCGGCGCTCTATGACGGCACGGACAAGGCGTTGCACGAAGCGCAGCGCGCCAAATACGGACGTATACTCGATAAGGTCAACGGCGCATCGTCCGTGCTGGAAATCGGGTGCGGCTGGGGTGGCTTTGCCGAAGAAGCGGCACGGCAATCACGCCATGTCACCGGGCTTACCATCTCTCCGTCGCAGCATGAATTTGCTACCAAGCGCCTCGACGGCAAAGCCGACATCCGCCTGCAGGACTACCGCGATACGCGGGGAGTATTCGATGCGATTGTCTCCATTGAAATGTTTGAAGCCGTGGGCGAACGTTACTGGCCGATTTATTTCAAAACCGTGCATGACCGCTTGAAGCGCGGGGGCAGGGCGCTCATCCAGACCATTACCATCCGCGATGAATTCTTCGAAGGCTACCGCACGCGCAGCGATTTCATCCGCCATTACGTATTCCCCGGCGGCATGCTTCCTTCCGCCAAAGGTTTCTGCGAACAGGCAAACAAGGCCGGACTCAAATGCGTGGATATGTTCGCATTCGGGCAGGACTACGCCCGTACGCTGCGCGAATGGATCACCCGCTTTGAAGCCAAAAAGGAAGATATCCTTGCGATGGGCTACAGCGAAGCGTTCATCCGCAACTGGCGTTTCTATCTCGGTATCTGCGCCGCTACTTTCGCAGTGGAGCGTACCAACGTAGTACAGGTGGAGCTTGCCCATGCGTAACATCGTCCTTGCCGTTATTATGTCATTGATGGCTTTCCCGGCCTTCGCAGCGTCCCAGAAGCCAAAAGCCATTGAGAACGTCATTCAGGCCGATACGCCGTACGGTGAGGGCACGCTGCGCAAATTATTGTTTTATGTCTACGATGCTTCCTTATGGACAGACGAAGAAGAGTGGTCCATGGACAGCACCTATGCGCTTTGCCTGAAATACCGCATGAACTTTGATGCCGTTGATCTTGTCGATCGCAGCATTGAGGAAATGAACCAGCAGGAAAAATTGAACGCCGAGCAGCAGGCGCTGTATAAAGAACTGCTCGCCAGAGTCTTCCCGAATGTCCTTAAGGGCGACACCATCACGGCACTCTACAACCCGAAAAAAGGCGTGCAGTTTTACCATAACGACAAGCCCACCGGCATCATCGCCGATAAAAACGTTGCCAAGCGCTTCCTCTCCATCTGGCTCTCGCCCAAGACATCCGAACCTGAGCTTCGTAAAGAACTGGTAGGGAAGCAAGGTGCCTGAGGCACTGAAGGTCCCCTCGCTTTTACGGTATGGCATACTGGGTTTGCCATTGGCTTTCGCTGGTCTTCCCGTGTATGTGCATGTTCCTAAATTCTATGCCGAGAATCTGCAGGTCGACCTGGCTTTGCTGGGCAGCCTGCTTTTGTTCATCCGGTTGTTCGATGCATTTATCGATCCCGTCATCGGATTACTGAGTGACCGGTTTCATCGCCATTGCCTCACCATCATGGCCGTCGCCGTGCCGGTGCTGATTGCAGGATACATTGCGCTGTTCAATCCGCCTGAATGGGTGACGGCGCATCCGGTGCTATGGCTTACGCTGTGCCTTGGTGTTGTCTATGTCAGCTTCAGCACACTGATGATCAATTACTATGCGCTCGGCGTCGATATGGCGGACGATTACCACGACAATACCCGCGTCGCTGCGTTCCGCGAGGGCAGCATGCTGGTCGGCGTATTGCTGGCATCCATGCTACCGGCGATATTACTGCAATCGTTTGCTCCACGGCAGGCCTACAGCATGTTCAGCCTGATGCTGGCGCCGCTGCTGGTAGTATGCGCATGGATATGCCTGTCCTCCGCAAAAGTGCGACCGCAGGTGGAAGGGGCGGACCATCCGTCATTCCTGCAGTTGCTTCGTAGCAGCGATGTGCGCTGGGTGCTGTTTATCGGGTTCTGCAACGCCATTCCTACCGCCATTACTTCCACGCTGTTTTTATTTTTTACCGGCGATGTACTGCATGTGGAACAATATAGCGGCCCATTGCTTGCAGTCTATTTCGTAAGCGCCGCCGCAGGGATGCCACTATGGTCGAAGCTCAGTGTTCGTTACGGAAAAAAACGCAGCCTGCTTTCCGCCATGATCGTCGCTATTATCTGTTTCATCTGGGCATGGGGACTCGGTGAGGGTGATTTGACCGCATTCGTTATTATCTGCATCCTCTCCGGCCTCACGCTCGGCGCCGATTCAATGCTGCTGCCATCCATGCTTGCCGACGCGCTGGCGAACCGCCGCGAAGCCACCGCTACCGGCTTTGGGCTGTGGAACCTCACCAGTAAACTTACGATGGCCTTTGCCGCAGGGCTTGCGCTTCCGCTGCTGTCAGCAGGCGGGTACAAGCCCGGCATTGAAAACAGCGCTGAGGCTTTGGCGCAGCTTTCACTGTGTTATGCGTTGCTGCCCTGCCTGTTTAAAACCGTCGCCGTCATCATGTTACATTTCAGCCCACTCGACCAAAGGAGAATCCCATGAAGTTCAAATGCTCGATACTCACCGGCCTGCTCGTATTTTTAGGTGGCTGTGCCGGCGGACCTAAGATCGAAGACTACGCCGACCGCAAACCGGCGATAGACATCCGCCATTACCTCAACGGCAATGTCGAAGCATGGGGCGTGCTGCTGGATCGCTCAGGCGTTGTCACCGAGCAATTCCACGTGGTCATGAAAGGCACGTGGAAAGGCAATGACGGCACGCTGGAAGAAAAATTCACTTTTAGCAGCGGCAAAAAAGATGAGCGTGTCTGGACGGTGCATTTCACCGACGATCATCACTTCACCGCTTCCGCGCATGACGTTATCGGCACGGCAACCGGTAAGCAGTATGGCAACGCCGTTAATATGAATTATATCCTGCGCGTGCCCGTAGACGGCACCACCTACGACCTGTCCATGGATGACTGGATGTACCTGATGACCGACGATACGCTGATCAATCGCACCGAAATGCGCAAGTTCGGCTTCAAGGTCGGCGAGCTTGTCCTGACCTTCAAGAAAAAATCATGAGCGGCTTTTCGGGTAAGAAAATCTGGCTCGTAGGGGCCAGTGAAGGCATCGGCGAGGCGGTCGCACGAGCGCTTGCCGCCGACGGTGCCACGGTGTGCGTCAGTGCGCGCAGCAAGGATAAAATCGAGGCATTAGTGGCATCGCTTCCGGGCGCAGGGCATCTTGCACTGACACTCGATGTCACCAAAGAAGAAACGGTGCGGCAGGTGTGGCAGGAATTGTCATCACGCTGGAATGGTGTCGATATTGCGCTGTATAATGCTGGCACCTACGACCCGTTAAGCTGCAAGGATTTCAGCCTCGCCAAAGCCGAACAGATGCTGGATGTCAATTTCCGCGGCGCGCTGCGCATGCTGGATTGCATTATCCCGCCGATGGTGGCGAAAAAGAGCGGGCATATCGTGCTGGTGGCAAGCGTCGCCGCTTATAGCGGGTTGCCGCGCGCGCTGGGATATGGCGCAAGTAAAGCAGCGTTGCTGCATCTGGCGGAGAATATGCGCGTTGATCTTGCCGACAGCCATATCAAGGTGCAGGTGGTGAGTCCCGGCTTTGTCAAAACGCGCCTGACCGACAAGAACGAATTCCCGATGCCGTTCATCATCACGCCGGAACTGGCGGCGGAGCGCATCGTCAAAGGGATGGAATCAAACTGCTTCGATATTCATTTCCCGAAGCGCTTTACGCTCGGTTTAAAGACATTACGGCTGCTGCCGTACTGGCTCTACTTCATGCTGGTGAGTAAAATATAACGCATATATTCCATCCTCCCCACTAATACCGTCATTCCTGCGCAGGCAGGAATCCATATTCCAGAGGCGGTGAAGTACGGATACTTTTAACAGGTATCAATTTTTTCGGGAGATGGCGAATTCGGCCAGCGCGCGGAGATTGTCGGCCTTCTTGTCAAAGACATCGAGGTGCGAAATCGCCTGCTTGATGAGAATCTGCGCATGTTCGCGCGCGCGTTCCACACCGAGTACCGACACCAGGGTTGCCTTGCCGGCAATTTTGTCCTTGCGAACGCCCTTGCCCACGGTGGTGCGGGTGCCTTCAACGTCGAGGAGATCGTCGGTAATCTGGAAGGCGAGACCCATATCATGCGCGTAGGCGCGTAGGAGGTTGCGCATCATGCCCGGCGATTTGCCGAGAATCGCACCGGCTTCGCAGGATACGGCGAAGAGTTCACCGGTTTTCAGGCGCTGCAGGCGGATAATTTCTTCCAGCGAAAGCTGCTTGTTTTCCGCTTCTAAGTCCATCATCTGACCGCCGACCATGCCCCAGCAACCCGAAGCGGCCGCAAGCGCACCGATCAGTTCGCAGCGCACCGCCGGATCGGCATGTACTTTCGAGCTGGCGAGCACCTGGAAGGCGTAAGTCAGAAGGCCGTCACCGGCAAGAATCGCCGCCGCTTCCCCGAATGCCTTGTGGCAGGTTGGCTTACCGCGACGCAGATCGTCATTATCCATTGCCGGTAAATCGTCATGAATAAGTGAGTAGGTGTGGATGAATTCAATCGCTGCTGCCGTTTCAATCGCCGCATCCCAGCCGACACCAAATAAACTGGCGGAACATACGGTCAGGAACGGGCGCAGACGCTTACCGCCGGATAGGGCGGAATAACGCATGGCATCAAGCACGGTTTCTTCGCCGCGCACCGTAGCCGTATCGGCATCGGCCTTTGACTTGGAGCCCATGGCAATGACGGTACCGCCGAAATGTTCGGGTGCGCCGAGTAGTTGCGCCATGCGATCGCTCAGCGAATCGGAGACTTTACGAAGGGCATCCTGCAGATTATCGGGGGTTTTTAAAACTACGCTCATGGGCCTATTGTGCATCAAAGGGTTGCAGGGAGACGTTGCCGTCCTGTGTTTTGAGAATGCTTTCCACCTTAAGGCGGGCGGATTTCAGTTTTTCCTGACAGAATTCCTTAAGCTGGGTGCCACGTACGTAATCATTGATGGAAGCGTCGAGGTCGCCGGAACCGGTTTCGAGCTTGCGCACGATGGTTTCGAGTTCCTTGAGCGCCTGCTCGAAGGGAATATCGTCCATCGAAGATTTTGTATTTTCCTGACTTTTAGCCATAGATCCCACAACTAGAATTTGCAGCCCCCGATTGTAGGCAAGATGCCGCGCCGGGGCAAGCGCTTACTTTAAGGCCATATAATATAATTTAGTGCTTTAATGCCTTCACTAGGTCTTCCGTGACCTTCTTGGCATCGCCAAAGAGCATCATGGTATTATCCTGAAAAAACAACTCGTTTTCGATACCGGCATAACCAGCAGCCATGCTGCGCTTGATAAAAATGACGGTTTTGGCATTGCCGACGTCCAGAATAGGCATACCGAAAATCGGGCTTTGCGGATTGTTTTTGGCAGCCGGGTTGGTCACGTCATTGGCGCCGATTACAAAGGCGACATCGGTGGTCCCGAAGTCGTTATTGATTTCTTCCAGTTCCGCTACGCTGTCATAGGGAACGTTCGCCTCGGCCAGCAATACGTTCATATGGCCGGGCATGCGGCCAGCCACCGGGTGAATGGCATAGCGCACGGTGATGCCTTCTTTTTCCAGTTCCTGCGCCATTTCACGCACCGCATGCTGCGCCTGTGCCACCGCCATACCGTAACCGGGTACGATGATGACCGAGCTTGAATTCTTAAGCAGGAACGCTGCGTCTTCGGCGCTGCCGCTTTTGATGGGCTTGTCGCTGGCGGGGCCTGCCGCAGCACCGGTATCCGCTGTCGCGCCGAAGCCACCGAAGATCACATTGATAATCGAGCGGTTCATCGCCTTACACATAATGTAGGAGAGAATCGCGCCGCTGGAACCGACCAGCGCACCGGTAATGATGAGCAGGGGGTTACCCAGTGTAAAACCGATGCCCGATGCCGCCCAGCCCGAATAAGAGTTGAGCATGGACACGACCACCGGCATATCAGCGCCGCCGATAGGCACGATCAGCAGGAAACCAATGGCAAATGCCGCCAGCGTCATGAGCACGAAAATAAATTTAGACTCGCTGCTGCAGAAAATGAGCAGCAGCACCAGAATACCGATACCGACACCGGCATTGACGATATTCTGCCCGGGGAAGCGCAGGGGTTTTCCGGACATGACGCCCTGCAATTTGGCAAAGGCAATAATGGAGCCTGAAAATGTAATCGCCCCGATCACTGAGCCGAAGCTCATTTCAAGGAGACGACCGAAATGCAGGCTGCCACTATTGCCGATACCGTAACTTTCCGGCGACCATAAAGCCGCCGTCGCCACCAACACTGCCGCCATACCCACCAGCGAATGGAACGCCGCCACCAGTTGCGGCATCGCCGTCATCTGGATTTTGCGGGCGATGACCGCACCGATCACCCCGCCGATCATGATGCCAAACAGTATCAGCGCATAATTGCTGATAGACGGCATGAACAGCGTAGTGACGATGGCAATCGCCATCCCGACAATGCCATAGACATTGCCGCGACGCGCGGTCTCCGGTGAGGACAGACCTTTGAGAGCCAGTATGAATAATACTGACGCTACAAGGTAGAGCAGGTAGGCGGTGTCACTCATGAGGTGCTACATTCCCCTTTTTTCTTGCAGGTAAGAGCGAGAAGCATGCCGATGCCGACACCTTCGGCCAATGCGCCGAAGAACCATGCCATCGACAGGTTCATATGAATCGGCAGCCATGAATAGCTGCGCGAATCAAGCACGCCCATAATCAGGCCTATCGTGACGCCGAACCAGATACCTTTTCTGTACTGGCAAGGCTTCTTGTCACCGGCAGCTCCCATATTGCCGGACATACTGCAGCTCGAATCCGAGAAACGTGAATACAGGCAGCAGAACAGGGCGGCGAGGATAGCAGTATGAATCATGTACCAGTTGGTGAGCTGATCCATTTCTGCACGTGTGCGCCAGATGGACGCGGTAGCTTTATAAAGCGGGTCGAGCCATACGCTATGTTCAAATATTTCGTATGTCATCATAAATGCAAAAACAGCGAGGAAACTGAGTAAGCATTGCTTCTTCGGACAATCTTTCATGGCTTTCCTTTCTTGGGTGAGTCTTTCTTCTGGAACATGGCAAGCATACGCTGTGTGACGATAAACCCGCCGAATATGTTGATCGAAGCAATCACCACAGCGAAGAACCCGGCGGTATGAGCAAGCCCGGAGCCTTCCGGCCCGAGCGCAATAATGGCACCCACAATAATGATGCCGGAAATAGCGTTAGTCACTGCCATCAGCGGCGTGTGCAATGCGGGCGTAACCCGCCACACCACATAATAGCCGACGAAGCAGGCGAGTACGAATACGGTCAGGCCGAAGATAAACGGATCGACACCGGCATGCTGGATGTGCAGCTGCGCCGCGTTGATTTCTTCCGCCAGCTCCGCAGCCTGCTGGGCTAACTGTTCGGCTTTCTGGCTTATGACTTCGCTGCCCATGATTCGCTCACT
>Ga0163144_10010669_pt1 | contig 19545 bp, 17 predicted proteins | sample OliLak19BULKMAT1_FD_123175 | JGI IMG/M metagenome (GOLD analysis project Ga0163144, IMG submission 123175) | Freshwater microbial mat bacterial communities from Lake Vanda, McMurdo Dry Valleys, Antarctica - Oligotrophic Lake LV.19.BULKMAT1 | ecosystem: Environmental > Aquatic > Freshwater >... | reverse complement strand
GCCAACCGCGCTTCCCACACATCCCGTGAATCCTGCCTTCCCCGTGCCATCGAGCACCTCCTCGATGACACTTACAGGCCAACATTGCCTCGCGCCGGACGTGGTTCGCCGGACGCGTACCTTGGCTGTGGTCCGTCGGTCACCGGTCACCATGGCAACGTGAAGTCCCATGGCGTTGAGGTGCTTCACCGCAAGGATTGCTTCCGGCGTTGGCTCGTCAGCAACGGCAATGACACCGGCCATCCTCCCGTCCACCGCAATGAAGAACGGCGTCTTGCCCTCTGCTGCAAGCTGCTCAGCTGCTGCTTCAAGCTCCGCTGGGTTGATGCCCGCGTCCTCCATCCAACGGGCCGTGCCAACCCGCACCAGGCGGCCTTTGACGCGTGCCTGGATGCCATTGCCGGCTTCCGCATGAAACTCAGTGGCGTCCTCCAGCGCTGCACCGCGTGCTTGTGCCCCTTCCACCACTGCACGGCCCACCGGATGCTCACTGCCCTGCTCCGCGGAGGCCAGCAGCGTCAGCAGCTCACCCTCGGCCATACCCGTTGACGTGATGACATTGGTCAGGCGCGGGTGTCCGGAGGTGAGCGTGCCCGTCTTGTCCAGCAAGACCGTGTTGATGGTGCTGGCGGCTTCCAGCGCGGCACCTCCCTTGACCAGAATGCCAAGCTCCGCACCGCGGCCCGTTCCCACCGCCACGGCGGCGGGTGTTGCCAGCCCAAGCGCACAGGGACATGCAATCACCAGCACGGCCACAAAGCGCTCAACCGCAGTGGCAAAACCTGAGGACGTTGGATCCACCAGGAACCAGACCAGGAACGTGATGGCCGCAATGCCAACAACCACTGGGACAAAATAACCGGCAACAACGTCCGCAAGACGGGCAATGGGCGCCTTGCTTCCCTGGGCCTGCTCCACCGCCTCCACAATGCGGGCCAAGGCGGTCCCTTTGCCAATCTGGGTGACGCGCACGCGGAGGTGTCCATTCTTGTTGAGCGTGCCGCCAAACACCTGAGCGCCAACTCCCTTGTCCACCGGCATACTCTCACCCGTCAGCATGGACTCATCCAACGCCGAGGTCCCCAGCACAATTTCCCCGTCGACGGCGATGCGCTCACCCGGCCGGACAACAACAACGTCCCCCACCTCAAGAAGCTCAACGGGAGTATCCACTTCACGGTCCCCGTCCAGCCGGCGGGCGGTGGCTGGTTGAAGTGCAATCAGCCCTCGGACGGCATCTGAAAGCCGGTGCCGGGCGCGGGTTTCCAACAGCTTGCCCAGCAGGACAAAGGTGATGATTGCCGCCGCTGCTTCAAAGTAGAGGTGTGGTTCTTCGCCGTGGGCATGATGAAAGACGCCTGGCGCCGCAAGCGCCACAACGGAATACAGCCAGGCCGCGCCCACGCCCAATGCAACCAGCGTATTCATGTCCGCCGTCCGTCGGAGCAGCGCATGCCAGGCAAGGCGGAAGAAGCGGCGTCCTGGACCCAAGACCACGGGCGTCACCAGGGCAAACTGCAGCCACCGGCCCACCGCTCCGTCAAGGACAGCAATGGCGCCATGGGACATGGCAACAACAAGCAAGGGCACGGTCAGAACGGCCGAGAGGAGGAACCCATTGCGCAGGACGCGGTGCTCGGACGCCTCTGCCGCCTCCATGACGGTGGCGCGGTCTCCAGGCCTGGCGCTCTGAAGGTCAGGGACCTGGTAGCCCGCATCCACAATGGCCTTGGCAAGGGCCGCAGGGGATGACGCCATGGACCGGAACCGGACGGTGGCACGTCCCAGCGGAAGATTGACGGACGTCTCCATCACCCCCGGCACTGCGTTCAACGCCTTCTCAACGTGGCGGACACAGCTGGCGCAGGTCATTCCCAACACCGGCAACTCACATTGAAGGATGCCGTCTTCCACACTGCTGGCAGTTTGCATGGTCAATCCTCTTGGTGGCTCAGGCCACAAGGGGAGGACGCAAGCGGACTGCCAGCATTACAGCCCAGGCATCGCCAGTGGCGCCGGATCAGGTGGCACGGAGGTGTAATGCCCACCCAAGGCCTGCGTCTTCCTTGCCAAGCGGCACAATCCGCCGCGGACAACGGAGGTTGGAAACCATGCAGAAAGAGACATCGTTGGTTGTTCAGGGGATGACCTGCCCGTCATGCATCAGGCACGTCAAAGGCGCGCTCAAGGGTGTTGCCGGAGTGCGGGAAGTGCAGGTCCAGCTGGAGGACGGCAAGGTCAGCGTGAAGCATGACGAGGACACCGAAATTGCCGCCATGTGCAGCGCGCTGGGGGACGCCGGGTACGAGACGACGCCTGCGCTCTGAAACCGCGCACGCAGCCTGGCGCAGCAGCTCAAGCGCCAGGCTGCTCTCTCTTGAGCTGAAGGCTTACATGGACACCATGACAATCTTCCTTGTGTCAGGAATGACGTGCGGATCCTGCGTGCGCCATATCCGTGATGCGTTGAAGGCGTGCCGGGGAGTGCGTGACGTGGATGTGAGAATGCGTGACGGTGAAGTCCACGTGCTGCACAACAGAGAACTGGTGAGCACAACCTCCATTGCCCAGGCCCTCACGCTCAAGGGCTATGCTGCCAGGCCCATCCAACCCGGTGAATGACGGTGCGCCATGCCTACAACGGACCCCAAACAAGACGCAGTCCACAAGCCGCTCTCTGAAGCCGTCCTGGCCATTCTCGTCGAGAATCACCGCTCGTTCCTGTCCTATCTGGAGCGGCGGGTTGGCGATCGCTCGGTTGCAGAAGACATTCTGCAAGAGACATTTGCGCGTGGGCTGAGCCGGCTTCCGGAACTGCGAAGTGACGATTCTGCAGTGGGCTGGTTCTACCGAGTTCTCCGCAATGCGGCCACGGACCACTTCCGCAGGCGTGGAACGTCCGCGCGTGCATTGGACGCGCTGGTCAAGGAGTCTCCTGAGAGCGTTGAGCCTGACGTTGAGACCCGCCAGGTTGTCTGCCAGTGCGTGGCCAGGTTGGCGCAGACACTGAAACCGGAATACGCGGCTGCACTGACGCGGGTGGAAGTGGATGGCATTGCCGTGCAAGATTTTGCAAAGGAGGCGGGCATCACAGCCAACAACGCGGGGGTGCGGTTGTTCCGCGCGCGTGAAGCACTCAGGAAGCAGGTCATCACGTCATGCGGGACCTGTGCCGAACACGGCTGCATGGATTGCACTTGCGGCACCGCCACGCCGTGAGGTCCCCCGCGTCACACATGGGTTGGGCGTCACAGGACCAGAAAAGCCGGGGGTGCCTGTATGACATTTATTCTCGCGGTGGTTCTCCTGCTTGCACAGGCGACCGCAGACGGGCCGGACCCGTGGTCACCTCAGGTATGACACTTCACCGGCCAAGGCGTGCAATAGAGCCCTCCACACTCACTGCCCAGATGGCGGTGCTGGTGCACGCAATGAACGAGGCGCCCCATTCATCCGGACCCTGGTGCAACGTGATGCCCCCGTGGCGTCTGTGCGGTCCACCCGGAGCAGGCGCCAGTCCGCCTCACTGAACTACGGTCCACCCGATGACCACACGGCATCCGGACCGCAACCATGCACGGAGTCCCGGCTCTCCACGGGAGACACGGCCGTCCACGCGCCGCCTTTGTACCGTGAGACCCCGTGCTGGGAAGGGGTTGCGGCGTGGTGCAGCACCCAGCGGTGTTGCGTGTGTTGCAGGTGGAGCGGGGCAGCCGGACCACAAAGTGGCGGCGCAAACCGCATCTTCGGCGTGATGGACTTCCTGTTTGGCCCACCGCGGTAGAGTGCTGAGCGCGTCCTTCCGTCACAATAAACGTATGACAGTTATAGCGCCTTGCTCAGAAGCTGCAGGGAAATCCGCTGAACGCGCGCAGTGCATTGTCTCCGGCGTCATCCGTGGCCAACAGGAAGGTCCTTACCCGGCGGGTGTCGGGAAGTTCGCGGCAGGTGCTGGTGACGGCAATGCCCTCGTGGTTCCCGCCACCCGGCGGCCGGTAACGTTGCACCACGTCCAGGCGGCGCACACTTCCCGCCACTGATGACGTCAGCAAAGACACGGACAGCTGGTTGAAGGAGGCGCCGTGCCAGATGAGCAGGCGCGCGTTCAGGGAGTCCCACTCCAGGCCAGCAACTTCGGTGCGGCCAGTCTCATAGGTTCCCAGATGCTCTGCTGACTGGCCCTGGGGGAGACGGAACGCGTAGATGTGGCCCTCATTCTGATGCCCCACAAGGAGAATCCCGCCCAATGGATTGGGAAGTGTCAGCGGAACACCCAACCCGTCCACAAACCCTGACGTGGCCAGGGCGTCGTCCGGGACAAACGTGATGGCCTCGGGGCCAAGATCACCGTCATACTCGGGCATGGGCCCACCAACATTCCAATGTGTGAGGCTGGTGCGGACACCACCCGTGGCCAGCGAATACCAGGTCACCCGGGCGTTTCCCTCATCCAGCACCAGGACGTCATCCACCATGCCCGGCGCCTGTGTGAGGGACTCGGCATCACCAAACCCGCTCCATTCAGCGCGCGCGCCGTTGCGCGTTGCCACCAACCATGCGCCGCCGCCGTCCTGCTCCAACGCCCAGACCTTGGAGCCTCCGGTTCCGCCATTGCGGCTCACCCACAACACGCCCGTACCCGCATTGAAGTGCAACCCGGAGAGGTCCTCCGCAAAGTCATTGGGCAGCGGCCCTTCCACTGACGTCAAATTGACCGCCCCGGACAGCGGTTCGGCGGGCCAGTTGATCAGTGGGACCGCAGCGCTGCTGGCGCTGGACGCAACTCCTGACGAGGCCGCGGCAGCGGATGAGGACGCAGGCCCGGCCGATGACGGAGCTTCTTCCGCTGAAGATGTTGCGGTTTGCGCTGAACTTGGTGGAACCGCTGAGGAACCTGCGTTGGATGTGGCGCTGTCAACGGATGATGCCGTGATGACGCTGATGGCAGAGGACGCGCGTGACGAGGAGGCTTCAGCCTGGGCGGATGTTGCAGCGCCGGCTTCTGACCGCGGACCCATGGACGCGGATGACGCGGCACCTGCACTGCTTGCAGCATTCCCGGAGCTGGAGACCGCTCCTGCCAACGAGGACACCATGCCGCTGGCGCGGGAGACGCTGCTTGAATCCGCGTGGCTTTGCGGTGCACCACCGTCGCTGGGGGTGGAAGGAGTGGCCTCAGGAAGACAACCCAGGGTGGTTGTGGAGACCATCCAGAAACACGCGGCAACCACCCGCCGTGTTCCCCTGAAGAGCATGTGCACGTTGGGCTGCATGGTGCTTCAGTGGCGTCGTGGTGCAACGCTGTCAAGGCGCGCGCTGGACGCACACGGCCGGAGGTGGACTGGACCCAGCCAAACCAGCGCGTGACCAGAACTATGTGTCAGTCACCTTTTCACGCGGTGGTAGGCGGCCCCGCCCGCGTGGGAGCCGTGCTGGTATACAGTATTGCACATATTGTCTGGTGCGCCTGAGCCCATCCACCCCCTGACCCGGTCCCCCAGCCCGCAAGGGGTTGCCGCCGCCCGGGTTCACGTGGATGGATGCGGCCGCCTTTCCCTCCCACGGAGTCCACATGCAGCGTCACCTTGCTGTTGCAGTGTCTTTGCTTGTCCCCTTCCAGCTCACGGCGGCCGAGCCCGCACCCGCACCCGCACCCGCTCAAGCAGCTTTTACGTGCACGGAAGGTGAGGTGTTGGCCGGAAATCCCCTCAACAAAAATCCCGCGGACCGGCCCACGGAGGGCCTGGGCATCAAGCAGGATCCTCCGCTCCCGTGGCGCGGTATCCTCGTCAAGGACAAGCTGCTCTACGCAACCGCGGTCCAGGATCTCTGGGTGACGGACATGGCCGCGGCAGCACCGGTGCTCAAGCGGGTGGCCGGCCAGGAACAGAAGGGGCAGCAGCTCATCACGGGCCCCTGCAAGAGCGCGCGTTTTGCCAACATTTTTGGCATCACCATGCTCTCAGACGGCTCCCTGGTGGGCGCGGATCAGACGGCCAACGCCATCATCAAGATCACTGGCCCGGCAACGGAGAAATGCTCGGTCAGCGTGTTGGCCGGGACGGAGAAGGACCACCCCACCGTCAGCCCCGGGAGCCCGCCCAACCAGGGTGATGTGGATGGCCCGGGTGCCAAGGCGCGTTTCCGCCTGCCGCTGTGGCCCGCCACGCTCAATGACACGGTCTATTTCATTGATGGCGGAAACAGGAAGCTCAAGGCGGTGGCCAATGACGCTGCGCACACCGTGACAACGGTGGCCAAGCTCCCGGAGGTGACCTACCACGGGCTGGTGCCGCTGCAGGGAAAGCTCTACCTGCTGGCCAGTGACACCATGTCCAACGGCCTCCTGCTGGAGATTTCCGTGGACGGAAAGATTGTGGAGCTGGTCAAGGGCCGGACGGACAAGTGGGGCGGCGCGTCCGGTTCCTCCATTGCCATCAGCGGAATCACCACGGACGGAAAAGGCCTCATTGTGATGAACGCGGGCGTGGTCAACTACGTCACTGTCGACGGAAAAGTGACCCAGGTGGCCGGCACGGGACACTACTTTGGCGGGTACAAGGGCAACTACGATCCCACCAAGCCGCACAAAGCCAGTGAGCTGCAGCTCATCACCATGCGCCGGGACCTGACCGCGGGAACCAGTGTGTTCCTGGCCTACAGCGACGGGGCGCTCTACGTGAGCGCGCTGGCCTCCAACGCGCACGTGCTGAAGATCGCTTGTCAGTGACAGCAGCCTGAGACCGCGCGCTCACGGCGCGCGGTTTCAGAACAGCCAGCCAGGGGCTCCGTTCCGCCAGCCCGCCTTGACGGAGCACGTCACATCCATGTGGCCGGGGCCCGCACCCATTTGTGGCCGCGCGAACCGTGGAGTAACCACCGGTTCCTTCATCCTTTGTCAGGAGCCGCCGTGACCAAGATTGACACCCTCAAAGCCAAAACCGTTCAATCCGCTGACAAGGCGCTTGCCAAGGGATTGGTCTCCAACGCCGAATTCAAGGGCCTCACCGACGGGCGTGTGTCCCTGAAGGACCTGGCGGTTGCCAAGACCGTCCTCAAGGAAGCGCAGGCGGAGCTCCGCGCGCTGAAGAAGGCAGACGCGTCTGACGCCAAGATTGCCAAGGCGGAAACCCGCGTGAAGATTGCCAGGTCACTGGACACCGCAGTGAAGGCCCAGAAGGAAGCTGTGGAGAACCGCCCGTCAACCGGCGGCGGCAAAGGTGTGTCCCGTCCCAGCACGGGTGGCGGTAAAGGTGTTACCACGCCCAGCAGGCCGGTGGTCACACGTCCGTCAACGGGTGGTGGCAAAGGTGTTACCACGCCCAGCCGGCCGGTGGTGACGCGCCCGTCAACGGGTGGTGGCAAAGGTGTTACCACGCCCAGCAGGCCGGTGGTCACACGTCCGTCAACGGGTGGCGGCAAGGGCGTGTCCCGTCCCTCCACAAGCGGCGGTGGCAAGGGCGGCATCCGCTGATTGATGAAGCCGCAATCCGTTCTTGATGAGCTTCTGCGGCGGATTGAGCGCGCCGACGCGGAGCTCCACGACATTCGCCAGGTTGAGATGCGTTGGGAGGAGCTCCCGTCGCGGAGTGACCCCAAAGCGCTGGACCTGATGGCCGGGTGGATGCGGCTTCAGGTTGAGCGTACGGGTGCGTCCGGGCTGGTGTTTGGTGCCAGTGGCGGCGTGGATTCCACATTGGTGGCAATCCTCTGTGCGCGTGCGCTCCCCACGCGCTGCAGCGCGCTGGTGATGCCCTGCCGCTCCAACCCTGATGACGAGGCAGACGCGCGCGCGCTGTTGGACCTGCTGAAGATTCCCTACCGGGTGGCGCCGTTGGAAGCCGCCGTGGACGTGCTCACCGGCGTCATGGGAGACACCGCCACCTCCGTGCCAACGTCCCTGTCCGGCAACCTTGCCACCCGGCTGCGTGGCGCCTTGCTCTATTATGAGGCGAACAGGACCGGACGCCTGGTGGTGGGAACCGGCAATATTGACGAGACGTACATTGGCTACAGCAGCAAAGGCACCGCATCCGATCTATTCCCGATCACAGGTCTCCACAAAGAGGAGGTGCGCGCGCTGGTGCTGGCCGGACTCAAGAAACTTGACGCCAGGATGGCCCGGAAGTTGTCCCGCCGCGTGGCGTCTCCAGGTTATTTCATTGGCCATGAAGCGGAGAAGGAACTGGGGCTCAGCTTTGCGCGCATTGGCGCCGCGCTGGACGTCATCATTGGGCAGTGTCACATAGACAACACTGGCATCCACCCGCGCTCCACCAAGGCGTTCCTTGCGGCGCTCAAGCGCTCCAAGGTGCCCGGACAGGACCTGCTTGATGTGGCCGCCCTGATCATGCGCAACCACCACAAGACGTTTGGCTCTCCCGCGCTGTGGCGCCCGGAGCCGCTGCTGACGTCAGCGCAGGAGTGACCATGGCAGACGGTGAAGCCATCCACGGAGACATCCAGAAGCTGGCCGGCGAGCTGACGCTGGTTGGTGGACGCGTGGTGATGTCCCCGGAGGTCTTTGCTGCGTGGGAGCAGAGGCTTGACGCTGCGCCGGCCAAAGAGCGGGACAGCTTGCTGCTGGGATTGGTTGCGCTGGCAACACGCTTCCACCGTGAAGCAGACGAGGCCACCGCACAAGCACGCACCCAGCTCATGCAACTGGCCGCGGTGCTGTTGACGCCGGCGGATGCGGAAGCGTTGTTCCTGCAGATGGGTCTGGTGGATAAAAACCGGACCGGTGTGGTGACGGGCGCAGACCACGTCTCCAACCGGCCGGTGGCCAAGGCTGCCGCGGGCAAGGGTGTGATGGGTCTTCAGATGGAGAACAAGCGCAAGCGTTGAGCTCAACCTGTGTTGCGCTACGCGCGGCGGCGAACCATCCATCCCACCATCAGCGCACCCGCACCCAGCAGCATGGAGCCGCCCACGAGCCGCAGGGTCTTGCGCTTGTACTCCGCGGCCAGTCCCATCTCTTTGAAGAGGTTGGGGATACGCCCGCGCCCAAGGTCTCCCAGCAGACCCTCCACAACGTCAACGCGGTCTGCAGCAAGGAGCATGAGCCAGTGCCGCATGCGGCTCTCGCTGTATTTGTATGCGCGGCGCCGGATCATTCCGCTGATGCCGCGCGGCGGGCATGCCGTGCCAAACACCGCGGTCACGCCCGGGCGTTCAATGGAGTGAAAGATCTCCGTGGTCACCCGTTGCTGGTCTGGCTGCTTCCAGTGCACGCCCACGGCGGGACGCGGTTCACTCAGGCGCGGAAAAGCGGGGCGGTCCGCTGGCCTGGCGTCCGCTCCCCAACCGGGAATGTTTGTTGCCATCTTGGTTGTGGTCATGGGTTTCTCCTCACTGCGGATGGGGCATCACAATGGTCTTGATGCAGTTGTCCAGCTTGCTGGAGAACATGTGGTACGCCTCCGGAATGTCCGTGATGGGCACCCGGTGCGTGATGATGTCACTGGGTTTGATGCGTCCGGCCTGGATGTGCTCAATCAACCTTGGCAGGTGGCGCTTCACGCTGGCCTGGTTCATTCTTAGTGTCAGACCTTTGTTGAGCGCGTTGCCAATGGGCACGGCGTTGAAGGTGGGTCCGTAGACCCCCACAATGGAAACCACACCCGCCTTGCGCACGGAGTTGATGGCCCACGCCAGCGCCGTGGCACTGCCGGCCTGCACCATCAGCATGCGCCCCGTCAAAGATTGCATGGCACTGCCGGCCGCCTCCGCGCCCACCGCGTCAATGCACGCATCCGGCCCAAGCCCGTCCGTGATGCGCTTGAGGTGGAGCACCACGTCGTCAAGTTCGCGGAAGTTGTAGGTTTCTGCGTTGGCCCAGGTGCGTGCAAAGTCCAGGCGGTACTGGACGTGGTCAATCACAATCACGCGTCCTGCGCCCATCAGCCACGCGCTCTTGGCGGCAAACAGGCCCACGGGTCCCGCGCCAAAGATGCACACGGTGTCTCCCGTGGAGATCTCAGCCATCTCCGCGGCCTGGTAGCCCGTGGGATACGCGTCCGTGCACATCACCGCGTCTTCTTCACTCACACCCGGAGGAATCTTGAGCGGGCCCACGTCTGCAAACGGGACGCGGACGTACTGAGCCTGCCCTCCGTCATATCCGCCCGCCATGTGTGAGTAGCCAAAGATTGCACCCACGGCCGTGGCGTAGGGATTGGTCTCATGGCAATTGCCAAACATCTCACGCTGGCAGAAGAAACATGTGCCGCAGGAGATGTTGAATGGCACCAGCACGTTGTCACCGCGCCTCAGGTTCTGCACGGAGGGCCCAACCTCTTCAACCACGCCGGTGAACTCATGGCCAAAGGTCTGGCCAACGCGCGTGTCCGGCACCATGCCGTGGTACAGATGCAGGTCAGAGCCACAGATGGCGGAGCGCGTCACCCGCAGGATGACGTCATTGGGATGCTCTATCCTGGGCTCGTCCTTCTCTTCCACGCGCACTCGGAACGGGCCGCGGTAGGTCATTGCCAGCATGGGTGTGTCCTTGGGCAGAGGCGCCGCTCCGGCGCGGCAGCCAAGCCAAGGATGAAACCAAATCCAGTGATGGAAGCAGGCAAACGCACGCGGGCGGAGCGTGACCGTTGCTCAGCCCTGAGCCCACCAAGCGTAATACACTTGACGGCAATGGGGAAATCAGCGTTGATGACTGGAACAACCCTCCCCATTGTGGTGCCGTGCGTTCAACAACCTACATTGTAGCCAAGCGGAGCAGATAGAAACAGATCCGGACCGCGCACCGAGAACCGAACTCCGCGGTGGTACACCGCACCGTCTTCCGCAGTGCCACGCTTCTTCTGACCCAGGATCTTGCCCATGTCCGGACGCATTGGTGGTGCCCCGCCCCCTACACTTCCCAAGCCGCCCAAAACCGACGCCGCCGCACCAACCGCGTCAACCACGGCCACCACCGCCACGCAGTCCGCAGAGGGCACTGCGCCCGCCGCCGCACCCGCTGCGGCCCCGGCCGCTGCCCCGGCGGAAGCCCCCCGGCGCGCCGCCACAGCGGAAACTGCGCGGGCCGCCAGCTCCCGGTTTGCCAATGACCCGGTGGCGGGCCAGATGGCCCAGAAGGTGTCCGTTCCAGATTCCGCGGCCGCCCACGCCCATGGCGCCGGATGTGGCTGCGGCGTGTCCATTGGACCGTCTGGCGGTGTCTCCACGGGCTCGCAGATTGGTGACGTCCCCGGTCCCCGCCCCGCGGCATCCACGTTCACGGATGCACCCGCTGCCAAGGCCGCGCTGGAGAAGGACTTTGGCGTCAAGGTCAAGGACGGCACCAAGGCATGGACGCAGGAAGAGATGTCCCGCGTGCATGAGAGCTTCTCCAAGATGTCCGCCGCGGACCGCGAGAAGCTCAAAGGTGTGGACCTTGTCCGTGACAGCGTAGGCCCCGCCAAGGCGCAGGCGGAACTTAAGAGTGGGACACTTGCCGGGCTTTACTCGCCCAATGTGGACACCAAGGACGGCGCGCGCGTGAAGGCGCCGTCCATTTCACTCTTTGATGCCGCATTCCCCGCCGGGGGCAGCGCGGATGAGCAGCGCAGGGTCTCCATGCACGTCATCACGCATGAGGCCGGGCACGCCGTGGAGGGCCAGAAGGCCAACGACGCTGTGGCTAAGATGAACGGCAAGGCGGACCTCACGCAGAGCACCAAGACTGCGTTGGACACCACACTTGCTGCGGATGAGGTGAACCGTGACGCTGCCAACACCACGTCACAGGCTGGTCCGCAGTCAGGCGCAAGCAACGACTTCTACCGGGTGCAGAACGCTCAAGCGAATATGAACAAAGCGCTGTCAGACATGGCCAACGCGGACACGCCCGCCAAGCTGACCGCTGCCGAAGGCCGGATGAAGACTGCGGAAGCGGCGCGGGACGCTGCGCTCAAGAAACTCCCCGCCTCGGACCCGCACGCTTCTGAGGCGCGGGCCATGGCCACCGCAGGTGATGCGTGGAAGACCACCGCCAAGCCCAACGGCGAGGCGCGCATAGCCAACAAGACCGCCATGAATGAGTACGAAGCCGCCAAGACTGCCGCCACCGCCGTCAGCTCGGGGGAGCCCAAGTACAACAGCAAGGAGATCAAGTCGTTTGAGGCATTCCGGGCCAAGTCAAAGGAAGCGCCCATCTCGGACTATGGCGCCACCGCACCGGCGGAGGATTTTGCGGAAAGCTACGCACTTTACCGGCGTGATCCAAAGACCATGGAGAAGCAGTTCCCGGAGACCTACAAGTGGATGAAGGCCAACCATCCGTAGCGCCGGCATGAGCATCTCCCTCCTCCTCCTCTTCACAGCGTGTGTCAGTATGGAGAAACCCGTGGAAAACCTCTCAGCAGCTCCCGTTGAAAACTCCGCCGCCCCGGTGCCGCTTGCACCGCTGCCTGTGGTGGTCAGCCGTTTTGTCCTGCCTCCGGATTACACCAAGGCCCGTGAGCTCTTTGACCTGGCCGTCACCAACTATGAGGACGGAGAACCGGCCGTTGCCGCGCCCCGCTTCATCAAGGTGGCCATGATGGTCCGGACCAATGGGGACACCACCTACGCGGAAGGCTTCCGCAAGATGCGTGAGGTCTCCTACCAGAACGCAGCCACGGCCTACCGCGCGGCCAAGATGAAGAAGGAAGGCGCAGAAGCGCTGACCAAGGCCGCCAAGGAAGACAAAGAGAACAGCGCCATGATTGAAGCGCTGGCCAAGACGTTGAAGTAATACCTTTTGTTTCGCGCTGATGCACAAACCGCCAGGTGCCCGCGTTACACACCGCATTGATCCCTGGTTCCAGCGGCATTGGCCCGCGCCCATATCCGTGGCAGCAGTCCGCCCCATGACGTCCCTGCGCCTGCTGCTCACCGCCACCATCCTGCTGGGGAGCGCGTGTTTCTACCGGCTGGATTCGGCTTTTGTGGGGCTCAATGCCGGGGATGTGCGGGCGCGCACGCGGCTGGATGAGGGACAGGGTCTGGCACCGCGTGAAGGCGTGCTGGCTGCGCTGCGCGGCTCGTCGCTGGCAAGGCGATCCGGAGCAGATGGGGTGGTGACGCTGCGCAATCTTCCGGTGGCCAGCCACATGGTTCAGTTCTCCCTGGACCTCAATGCGGACGGTGAGCCTGACTTTGGCCGCCAGGTGCCCATCACCATGGTGCAGCGCAATGGTGCGCGCGTCTCGTTGGATCTGGGCAATGTGGACCTGGGGCGCGTGGCGCAACTGACCGGAAGCGTCCGGACAGCGGTGGGCGGGACGTGCTCACCAGGGTTGCTTCCCCCCAATGGCACGGTGGTGGTCCTGGACCTGGAAGAGCGCGCGACGCAGGTGGATGACGAGGGAAACTTCCGACTGACCGGTGTGCTCCCCGGCGTGCACCGTGCGGTGGCAGCAGCGCCGGGATTCCTCTCCAGCGCGGTCAGCGTGGTGCTTGAGGACGGCAAGGAACAGCAGCTTTCCCAGCCGCTCTGTCTTGTGCCCGTGGGGACGTCCGCAGGCGCCGTGCACGCGCTCCTGGTCACCCCGCCCGGACAACCCCAGCCTGGACTGCCGAATACACTTTCAGCGGCCCTCACACCGCTGCTGACCGGTGCGCCGCTGCAGGTGATGTCCTCCGCAGGTGACGTCTCCATCAGCGCGGTGCCGCCCTCCATCTACGCATTCTCCGTCGACACGCCAGAACCCTTCCTGCCCGTGCGGATGGCGTGGCTGCTGGTGCCGGAGGAGGGGCGGGACCTGGGGGAGATTGTGGTGTGGCGGGATTCAGATGGGTTTCTGGAGCGCGCGTCTTCCGCTTCTTCCGCGCCAAACACGTCATCGTCATCGTCAACGTCATCATTGTCATCGTCATCGTCATCGGGCTCATTGGGATCCTCCAGCACGGGTGGACAGAGCAGTTCGGCGGAGTCCGTGCGTGGGCGCGTGATGGTTGCGGATACTCTGCCGCTGGGCGGCGGAATCCACGCACCCAGCAGCGAGGAGCGGGTGGCGCGCGCGTGGACGTTCACCGAAACTTCCAACACCGAATCCGTGCGTATCCAGGGATTTGGCGTGTACGTGCCCGAGGGATTCAGCGGCAGGTGGACCATCTGGGATGATCAGGGCATGCCCGGCGTCTTGGACGGGCCGGACGTCCAGCTGGCCAACCCCACGGTGCAAGCGGGTCAGGTGATCCTGGCGCTCAATGACGTGATTCCCGCCGGTAGCACGCGCCGCTTCCTGGTGACCCTGACGCTCTCTTCGGTGACCGTGGAGGGGGTGTGTTCACCTGGTGCCACGTCGATGTTCTCGCAGATGGTTGGGGTCACCACAGGAATGCCGCCGCTGGTGGACAACCGGCTGGGCAGCAACGGGACGCTGCGGTGTGTTCCGCGGCTGGTGCGCGTCACGCAGCTTCCGCTGCCGGGAACCATCCGAGCGGACTATCCCGTCAACACACCTGCTCCGTTGCTGCGCTTCCGGCTTGAGTTGGTGGGCGACAATCCGCTGCCCATGACGCTGAATCCACTCCGGCTCAACATTGTGCGGAACCAGGGATTTCCGGCGGGATCAGTGCAGCTCTGGAGGGACAACAACGGGGATGGACGCGGGACGCCGGCGGACGTCCCCCTTGGCCAGCCGGTGGTGTTCACGTCGGAAAGTGTGCTGGACCTGGGCGGGGTGACGGTGTCCTCCCCAGTGGAACTGGTGGTGATGGGGGAGCTTTCCGGGGCGGCATCCTCTTCCATCCACACCGTGCGCCTTGCGGCGCTGACCAGCCCGGATGGACCGGTCCTCAGCAGCGAGCTCTTTGGCGCCAGCATGTCCACGTTTCCCAACCCGCTGCAGACGGAGATGACCGTGGCGGACGTCAACGCGGACATCCTTGACGCGGTGATGGCAGACTTTGACAGCGATGCGCGCGTGGACCTGCTCTATCTGGACAGCGCCGGCGGTGTCTTCATGCTCCAAGGAGATCCCACAGCGCCCGCCTTCCGCAGCACGCCGCAACCCATCCTCACCAGCGTGACCGTCCCCCGGTTGCTGCGCGTGGCGGACCTCAACCGTGACGGGCTTGAGGACATCCTGCTGACCACGGATGACGGACTTGAAGTCTTCTTTGGCAACACGCTGGGGTCGGTGGAGGTGGCGCCGGTGTGGCGCGGAGTGGTGCCGGCGCCCACGTCCGTGGTGCTGGGAGACGTGGTGAAGAACGGTTTTGAAGACGTCATCCTGACGCTGGAGAACGGGCTGGTGGTGGTCTTTGCCAACACGGCGGCAGGGCTTGGCCCAAGCACGGAGCCTGGCTTCACGGTCACGGCCGTGCCCTCCGCGCGCGCGGTGGTGGTGGCGGACTTTGATCACAATGGGCAGCTGGATCTGGCGGTGCGGGGCTTCCAGCAGGTTGCCCTGGCGCTCAACTCCGGCACGGGGCTCATGGTGGATACACCGGCGTTGTTCACGGGAACCTCACCGAGAGCCGGCCTGGTGGCGCAGGACATGAACCATGATGGCCGCACGGATCTGGTGGTGCCGCTTGGCAATGGCGCGCTGATCAACGTGCTGCTCAACACCAGCGCGCCCGCCGTCATGGAGCACGTGCCCACCACGCGGACCATGACTTCAAGCAGTGACGTCACCACCATGGCGCCGTTTGATTGGGACGGAGATGGCGTGGTGGATGTGGTGAGCGTTGGCCTGCAGGGCGTCACGCAATACCTGGAGGTGCACGCCGCTGCCCTGGCGGCGCCCTACTTGACGTCCCGCTACGCCGTGAGCACGGGCGCCCAGCAGCTGATTGCCGCGCTGCCCGCGGACATGGACGTGGACGGTGATGTGGACCTGGTGCTGGTGAGGGACCAGGGCGCGGGGCAGGCCAGTGTGAGCATTCTGTACGGAGACAGCATCCGGGTGGGCGGTGAACGTGACGCCTCTGGAGCCGGCACGCTGACGCCAGACACCTCACACACCATGGCTGCCAATCCGCTGGCCCTTGCGGCGGCGGACTTCAACCAGGATGGCCGGCTGGATGTGGTGACGTCTGAAGCAGGGCAATCCGTGCGTGTGTGGCTGAATACGGGGCTGGAGACCGCACCCTCGTGGATGCAGACCAGCCAAGTAACACTCCAAGGAGAAGTCCGGCACGTGGCCGCCGCGGACCTGGATGGCGACGGAAACCCGGACGTGATGGCGTTGATGGACGGCGTGATGGGTGCCCGGTTGGAAGTCCGCCGGGGCCAGGCCGCGGGTACGCTGGAGTTGGCGGCGTGGGATGCGCTGGATCTTGGGACCGGGTTGATTGCGGGGGTGGCCGTGGGTGATGTGGTGCGTGATGGCCGCCCTGATGCGGTGGTCCTGCTGGACAGCCCTCCACGCATGATCCTGCTGATCAACAGTGCGGGTCACCTTGCCGCTGGCCCAACCACAACGCTCCTCAGCGCGCCATACGCGGTCACACTCGCGGACATCCGCTCGCCGTCACAGGGACCGATGGATGGGATCCTGGACGCGGTGATTCTTGGCGGCTCCGGCGCTCTGGTCTCCATCCACGCATTTGATGCGGTGGGCGCGGCCCACGGCGGCTGGGGGGTCAACGCGGACTTGGGGACGGGGGACGCGCTGGTGGCCGCGGACTTCACGCGGGACGGTGTGATGGACCTGGTGGTGATGGGGCTGGATGGTTCCGTGGTGAGCCTGGTGGGCGAGCGCTCCGGCACCACGCTCTTCCGGCACACTGGCACCACCTCCTGCCCCGGGTTCTCCACGTCAGCCAGGCTGGCGGCCGGGGACATGGACCGGGATGGGGACCTGGATGTGGTTGCGGCGGGTCAGGGGAGCGCCGGCCTCTGCATCCTCAACAACAACACGCCGTCCTTGCTTGGGCTTGGACCGGCCAGCGCCATGGATGGGACGCTGCACCAGGAGTCCGGCCCTTCACTGGCGGGCGTGGTGGTGGGGGACTTCACGCGGGATGGAGACCTGGATGTGATGGCCGCGCGCTTGGCACAGGTGCCGGCGGTCCAGGGGTTGTCTCTGTACGTGGGGCAGTGACGTCACAGTGCGGTCTTGTCCAACGTGTTGGCGCGGTGAAGTTACTGTGTTACTTAAAAACCGGCGGTCAGCGGCGCGGAAAGCAGCTTGGCGGCCAGTGGCCGGACCAGCGTTGTCCACGCTGAAGACGCCAGCCCACCGTCTTCAGCCGGGGCCGTGTTCAGGCGGGCGGCAAGTGCGGCGCGGACCGCGGGTCCACCGGCGGCACGCGCTGGGAGCGCGGCAATGCCGACCGAATATGCAGCGCATATGCACTGCACCCTCCGTGTGGTGAACCACACGGCAGCACAGCCTGGCAGCCAAGGATGCCAAGCCGGCGCGGCTCACCCAGCCTACGCAGCCGGCTTTCGATGGGATGCTACCAGCCGGCGCCATGGCGACGGTGGAGTGCGCGGCGCGGGTGGGACGCGATGGCGGGGGGTTGCAAGCCGGCCGGATGCCTTGGGCCCATGGCGCCGGCTTCCAGCGCGTGGCCACCGTGCCGTTGTGCGGGGGCCTTTGAGGCCTCCAACATCCCGCGCCCGAACAAGAAATTCAGAATTCCAGAGCACATCACCGCATCCCCTGCTCAGGCATGGCGCGCATGGAGCAGCTTTGCGGCGCCCGGCGGAGCGGCCCGTGCGCAAGTGCTGTCATGGTATGACACTTCAACTCACCGGACCGGCCCCCGGTGCCGCCTGGCTGCGCAGACCAGACCTGCCATGAGGAGCATGCCGGCTGAACCATGGTGCACAGAAGGCGCCGCGCACTGGCATCCGCCTGTTGTGTCGGGTGTGACGCCCACACCCGGGGGCAGGAGGCCGCTTCGTGGACGTCATCAACCGTCCACTCCGGGAGGAGCGGCGTGAGCTTGAGGACGGTGCACCCAAGCTCCTGCCGCCCGGTGCGGCCGCGCAGACAGAGTCAACGCAGACGCGCCCGCAAGCAGCAGTGGCATCCCGGAAATGTGCCGCTGACGTTTGCCCTGGTCAAATCAACCCACGCGTAGGGCGCCCGCACACCCAGGCGGAGACTGGCGGGCGGACCCTTTGCGTAGTGAGCGGATGCATTGAAAGTGTCGTACTTGTGAGGGGCACTATTTGCGCGGACCCGGCAAGTCCGCGCCTGACGGCATTACATCAACGGGACCAGCACCTCATTGCGGCGCAGGAAGGGCGGCACCATGGGCGCGTTGTAGCGCGCGTAGATTGCCCGCCCAGACGGACGCATGCTGGACCGGTCAAGGAGCTGCCTCAGTGCGGCTTCCTTCTCCTGCATCTGTGCATCAGACCCGCGCCCAGAGAAACGCAGAGCAGCCATCCGGCGGCCAGCAAGGGGCCGAAGTGTCACGCGAGGGTCCACGGGCTGCGGCAGCGTCTCCATCGAATACTCGGACGGCATCACAAACTGCATCACCCATCCGCCGGGCCCGGATTCCATGGTCACCGGTGCCGTCATTGGGATGTTTCCACGGGTCCGGTTCTTCCCAAAGATGAAGCCGGCCAGCCTCCTGAAGCCCTCATTGGACGCGTCGTCAAAGTCACCCGTCTCCACAACCGTCTCCGCCACGACCATCGGGGCGTACTGCCGAAGCTCGAACGCCCCCTGTGTCATCAGCACCGTGTAGGACGCCTGCTCGGTGCCGCGCGCCAGCGCTCTGATGGGTCCCGCAGCAAGCAGCAGCACTGAGGCGGTTCCACCCGCAATCTTCCATGCGGTTGACATGAATCCTCCGGCATTGAAGTCACCCTGACTGCGGTAACAAACACACCCAGCACCTACAGGTCCCTATCCACGTGTGCTTGTTCCGTTGATGCCGCAGCCAGGGCCCCCTTTAGGGCTCAGCTGGGCTGCCAATCTTCTCACCCCTCAACGCCACCAGGAACCGCTGCAGGCCGCTTCATCCTTGTGTCAGGGAGGGTGTTTGTCGCAGCCTGCCAATGCAGGTTGGCGTCGTGACGCAAGGGGAGCGCATGTACAGGCATGGCTACAGCAGGGATGAGGGCGTGCTGCTCTCTGTGTTGTCCGGCGCCAGTTGCACGGATGAAGAATGGGCCGCCTACCTCCGGGATGGACATCAGGCGTTTGAAGACGCGCGCTCCCGCAAGGAAGAACTGCTTCTTGTCGTCCTCGTTGAGGATGGCTTTGGCAGACCCAACGCAGCCCAACGCAAGCTGATTGCTGACGGCCTGGCAAAGTTCCAGGGCACCGCCAGCTCGTTCTTCATCTGTGTGACCAAATCCACCATTTTGCGCAGCGTGTTGACGGCACTGAGTTGGGTTGTGACCGTGCCCAACCAGGAGCAGCGTACGGCGGCAACGTTTGAGGAAGCAGTGGCCCACGCTGAGAAGCGGCGCGGCAGAAAGCTTCCCATCATCTCCACGCTCTACCGCCAGGCGACGAGTTAAACCTGAAACAAGCGTATGGCGACAATACGACTCCATCGCTGCGGGTATGAGTTCCGGGCCGGTCGACCGATCGAAGATCTCCCGTCGCGGCGGATGCCGGATGGTAGCGCGTGAGTCGG
>Ga0163144_10010668_pt1 | contig 19547 bp, 17 predicted proteins | sample OliLak19BULKMAT1_FD_123175 | JGI IMG/M metagenome (GOLD analysis project Ga0163144, IMG submission 123175) | Freshwater microbial mat bacterial communities from Lake Vanda, McMurdo Dry Valleys, Antarctica - Oligotrophic Lake LV.19.BULKMAT1 | ecosystem: Environmental > Aquatic > Freshwater >... | reverse complement strand
GACTTTCTCGCGCACGCCGAGCACCCCGCGAGCGCCGAGCGCATCACGGCACTGCATGCGCGCGGCATCGGCTTCTGTACGCCGACCTACTTCGTCTACCAACTCCGGCTCGACGGTCACCCCGAGCCGCGCTAGTTGATCGACACCGGCGTCACCCGCCGACGATCGGCCCGCGATCGGTGCGGCTGAGGTGCCTATCGTACTGCATGAACGACTGGACCAGCCAAGTCGCGCGCGACGAGTCGCGCACCTCGAGTGCCCAAGCGTACTCATTGGGGTGCAGCAGCTTCATCGGCACCAGCCACACGGTGTCGTTGCCCTCGCGCGCGAGCACGGCGTGCGCACCGATCTGATCCCCCGCGAACGGCAGACCGAGCAAGAGCCCGTGCAGGCCGTTCGGTGCCTTCCACGATTCGAGGCCCGGGATCGGCAGCGCGCCGAGCGTGAGACAGGTATGCGCGCGCATGCGTGCGCGCAGATCGAAGCGCTGCTCGACCAACCAGTTGCTCACCCACAAGAGCAGGGGCGCGACCCAGCTCGCCGGCGGCGACGCGTCGTCGATGCTCGGAACCTCGATCGCGAGCTCGCACGCGAACCGAAACGGAGGCGGCGACGCGTGCAGGCTCGGATCCCACGGGTCGGACAGGCCGTCGGTCACGACGAGCGATGTGCCTTGGCGCCGCACGAGCTTCACGCGGCCGATCGGCGTCGAGGGCCACGGCGCGAGCTCGAGTGGCACAGCGCCGGTGCGCACCGCGGCCTGACGGTGCATCGCCCGCTCGTCGAGGTAACCGAGCTTCGCGAGAGCAGCGGCGCGCGCGAGGGCGAGGCCGTTGTCCATCGGCGGCGGCATCGGTTCGCGGGGCTGCACCAAGACGATGTCATGGTGGGCGCAGCGCCCCGGCATCGTCAAGCGTCGCCGATCGGCGCCGTCTCGGTTTGCGGTTGGTTCGCGGGTTTGACGAGATCCGCGAAGGTCGTCTCCGCCATGATCGTCGCGCGCTGCCGATCGAGGTCGCCGAGCAGCGCGCCGAGTCGATCGTCGCGCAACCCGACAGCGTGGTCGCGATCGAACAGCGTGAGCACGTCGAGCACGCGGATCTGATCCAGGGGTCGCGCGGGGATCACGAGCTCGCTCGGCTCCGGGGTTTCGATGACCAGCCCCGCGCGTTCGAGCGCGTCGACGATGTCGCCCACGTGATCGAGCGAGATGCGGAATCGCTCGCCGATCGCATCGACCGAGATGCCGAGCTTGCGCTGTGCGTGATGATCGCAGATCGCGAGCATGATCCGCGCTGCGGTACGCCCGGTCGGCCGCATGTATGTGCTGCGCTCGAGCACGTAGCGGTTCACGTAGCCCTGCAGCGCGATCGCTTTGTGCTGGTGCACGACGTACGTGACCTCCGCACCGAGCACGATGACCATCCACGACACGTACGACCACACGATGAGGATCGGCAGGATCGCGAGCGAGCCGTACATGCCCTCGTAGGTCTGCAGTGCGAAGCGCGTCGCGTAGAAGCCGAAGCCGATCTTCGCGCCCTCGAGCAGGACCCCGGACAGCAGCCCACCGACCGCCGCCGCCCGCCAGCGCACCTGAGTGAACGGCAGGAATCGGTTGAGCATCGTCAGGCCGGCGATGTTGAGGATCAGCGGTGACGCGAGCACCACGGTCACGCCGACGATGAGCGGCGTCGCGAGCGAGAACAGCATGAGCAACGGCCCGAGCGTCGCGAGCGTGTAGAACATCGTGAACTGCGCGAACACGCTGCGTCGCCGCGCGATCCGCCAGATGCGGTTGAACGTGCGCTCGAGCGTCGAGAACAGCACGAACGCGATCACGAGCGTCGCGAGGAATCCCCAGATGCCGAGGCGCCCGAGCGTCACGTTGCGCGCGAGCGCGAGCGCACCCTCGGCCATCTCGGTCGCGCGATCGGTCTCGGGCACCAGCGATCGGAACAGCGTCTCGAGCAGCGTTGCGCCGGCGGTCTCGTCCATGAGCCCGACGACCATCAGCGCGACGCCGATGATCGGCACGGTCGACAGCAGCGTGTGGATCGTCAGCAGCGCCGACATACCGGCCGCGCGATCCTCGATCGCCCACCGCCGCAGCACGTACATGCACAGCAACCATCCCCGGCGTCCCGATGTCGGCCGATACTCCGGCTCGACCGGGATCAGCTTCGAGCGCACGGCGCCGAGCCGCGCGAACCGGCCACTACGACTGCGCTCGTCGCTCTTTGCGGCCTCGCCCGACGTCGCCGCCGCGTCGTCGGAGGCGGCCGGGTCGTGCTCGTCGGCCATCGCGACGCCGCCTCAGTTGCGCTCAGCCGACGCTGCGCGCTTTTTGCCGCGCTCGATCTTCTCGCGCAACGGCTCGGCGAGCGAGTCGAGCTCCTGCCGCAATCCGCCGAGCTGCTGCTCGAGCGCGGCGACGCGCTTGTCCGACAGCCCATCGACCTCGCTCAGCACCTCGGCGAGCTTGCGCGCGTACCCACTCGCACGCAGGATCACCTCGAGCTTGTCGGCACCCTTGGGTCGCGGCCACAGCACTGGATCGAAGCGCTTGCGCAGCTCGGCGACGGTCTGGCCCTCGTCGAACACCGCGCTGCGCAGCTCCTTGATCACCTCGCGCGGTGGCGCCGGACCCTCGGCACGTCGTCGCGGTGCCGCGTCCTCGTCCTGACCCGGCGGCAATCGCATCGCGCGCCCGAGGTAGTCGACCGCTTCGTAGCTCGGGATCGTCTTCGCGACGCCGTCCCAGTTCAGCACCTGCGGCGCGACGCGCTCGAGCGTCGAGAACGAGATCGTCAGCTTGTCGACCGTGGGCTTGCGCAGGTGCAGCTCCTCGGCGCAGTAGACGTAGAAATCCTCGTAGCCCCACGCCTCGTGGGATCGCGCCCGCCGCACCGCGACGAGCTTGCCCGCGAGCTCGAGCCAGCTGCGCTTGAACTGTTGCGCGCAGCGCAGCGCATCGAGTCGCGCCGGTTCTGCGCCGGACTTCTCGAGCCGGCGCAGCAAGACTTCGAGCTTGTCGGATGCTGTGGTCACCCTAGCGCCGCGTATAGCAACTCCGCGGGCTTTAAGGTGGTACCTTCGGGATCGTGAGTGCGGGGTCACCGTCGGCGACCGCGATGTGGCAGCCGGGGGCGGAGCCCGGCCCCGCTGTGGAGCCGGCGAGGCAGGCTGCGCCGACCACGATGGTCGGCGGCGCGCAGGTGCCCGAGCAGCGCGGCCGCACGCGGCGTTTTCGTTTCGGGCTCGACGCGGGGCCGCAGGTCGACGCGCCGCTGCCCGCGGGCACGGTGCTCGGCGAGCGCTATCGCGTGATCGCGGAGCTCGGCTCGGGCGGCATGGGGCGGGTTTACCAGGCCGAGCACATCGCGTTGCGCCACAAGGTCGCGCTCAAGGTGCTGCGCACCGACAAGCGTAGCCCCGAGTACCAGGCGCGGTTCCGCCAAGAGGCCGAGGCGGCGAGTCGCGTCGGTCATCCGGCGATCATCGCGGTCACCGACTTCGGCGGCGTCGGCGAGGGCGCGTCGTACATGGTGATGGAGCTGTTGCGCGGCGAGTCGCTCGAGGACTGGCTCGAGCGACCCGGTCGATTGCGCGACGCGCTGGTGTGGCTCGCCGAGGTCGCGCGCGGGCTGCATGCGGCCCACGTTGCGGGCATCGTGCATCGCGATCTGAAGCCGGCGAACCTGTTCCTGCATCGTGACGCAGCCGGGCAGATCCAGCCGAAGATCCTCGACTTCGGCATCGCGAAGATCACGACGGGCGATCACACGCAGATCGAGACCGCGGCGGGCACGGTGTTCGGCACGCCGTACTACCTCGCGCCGGAGCGCGCGCTCGGTCGTCCGCTCGATGGGCGCGCCGATCTCTACAGCCTCGGTGTCGTGCTCTACGAGGTGCTCACCGGCACGGTGCCGTTCACCGATACCAACTACATGGGCGTGCTGGTCAAGCACGTGAAGCTCGCGCCGCTCGATCCGCGGCAGGCCGCGACCGAGCGATCGATTCCCGACGGCATCGCGCAGCTCACGATGGCGCTGCTCGCGAAGGAGCCGAACGAGCGACCTGCCGATGCGGCGACGCTCGCTGCTGCGCTCGAGCGCTGCATCCGTGACGAGGGCGCGGCCCTCGATCGTGTCGTCACGGGACCCCGCGCCGTGACCAGCAGCGACGGTGCCGAGACGATGGGCATCGAAGCGATCCGCGAGCGTCCGACCGCGGTGCCCGGCGTCGCGGTTGCGGCACCGCTGGCCTTCGCGCCGTCGGCGTCGACGCCGAGCGGCCGAGCGTTGACGCGTGCGCTCGGCTCGAACGCAATGCGCGACGGTCTGGACACACCCCGGCCGCGGGGCTCGCGGTGGCCACTCGTCGTCGGGCTCGTCGTGATCCTCGGCGGCGCCGCGGGCTGGGCGATCGCGAATCGCGAATCGTTTCGCGAGACGACCGCTGCCGTCGCGGCGCCCGTCGCCGAATCTGCGGACCACCAGCCCTCACCGCAGCCTTCGCCGACGCCTCCGGCTCCGAGACCTGCGCCCGAGCCCGAGCCGCAGATCTTCGAGTCCGCGGTCGTCGTCGAGCCGGCAGTCACGCCTGCGCCCGTGAGCGCGCCCGTCGTCGTCAAGAAGCGCAAGCCGAAGGCGCCGAAGCCCGAACCTGCGACCGGCCCCGGCCGACCACCACCGCTCAAGTGATTCGATGATGCTCCCGAGACTCTTCGCCAAGCTCGCCGTTGCCGCGCTCGTCGTCCCTTTCGTCGTCGTGTCGACGCCTGCGAGCGCGGCACATCGCGAAGCACCCGGACCGGCGCCCGCGACTACCACGGCTGCGCCGGTCGACGAGGGCGATGCGACCGATCTCACCACCGCGCGCGAGCAAGCGGCGGCCGACGTCGCGAACAACCCGACGGCGCCGAACCAACGGCGCATGGCGGAGCTCGCCGAGCGTGCCGGCGACTACGAGACGGCGGCGACGTACTACGACGCCGAGCTGAAGAAGCTCGGCAGCAACGACACCGAAGGTCGTGCACGGGCGACGGCGGATCTGCAGCGCGTGCGCGCGGCGTCGCGCGGTGTGATCGCCGACGAGGGCGCGTCGACGCATCGCGCAGCGCTCGATCAGAAGTGGACGCCGGCCAAGCCGCCCGAGGCGAAGCCGACCGTGCGTCCGCAGCCGGCGACGAAGGTCGCGGGCGACGATCGCATCGTCAAGAAGTGGTACTTCTGGGTCACGCTCGGCGCGATCGCAGGCGCAGCTGCTGCGGTCACAGCGATCGCAATCAAGGCGTCGCGCGACGACAAACCCGACGCGCTCGAACGCATGGGTCGGCTGCCAACAGCGTCGGGTCTGCGGTTCTGACGCACGTGGCCGAGGTGTGCCGCGGCGTGCGAACCAGGGCGACCGCGGTTGCGGCGTGCGTGCTCGCGTGCTCGGCGACCGAGCGAGGCGCAGCCGATCCCGCGGCGCTCGCCGTGATCGGCTTCGCGGACGGTTCGCGGATCCAGGTGCTGTCGCTGGCGCCGGATCCCGCGACGCCCGGCGAGCCAATCACCGTGGCAATGCGCGTCGAAGCGGACGGGACGAAGGCGCTCGAGGTCGCCTCGTCGCCGCCGCGCACGGGCGGCCGCGAGCTCGTGATCGGCAGCGGTGTCGATCGGCAAGACGCCGCGCGGCTCGACGATCCTCGGGTGTCGCGCGTGGTGATCCCCGATGCGAACGGTGAGCTCGAGGTCGAGGTCCCTGTGCAGTCGCCCTGGCACCCGCGCACCGCGATGATCACGATCGCCCGCACCGACGGCGTGCTCGCCGACAGCGGCGCGCGCACGCGCGATGGTCTCGGCACCGCAGGCATCGTGCAGATCGCTGCGATGCCGCTGGTCGTCGTGGCAGCGCGCACCGATGTGGCGCCGGTCGTCGATGGCGTGCTCGACGACGCCGCGTGGTCGAGCGCGACGCCGCTGCTGCTCGGCGACAGCCTCGACGGTGAGCCGGCCGATGTCGCGACCGAGGTCCGCATCGCGTGGGACGACACCGCGGTGTACGTCGGCGCGACGATGGACGACGACGACGTGTGGTCGCAGTACGAAGCCCAGGACGATCCGCTATGGAAGGAAGAGGCGTTCGAGCTGTTCTTCTTCGGCGATGCATCGGGGCGCCGGTATCTCGAGCTGCAGGTGTCGCCGCGCGGCGTCATGTTCGACGCGCGCTTCGAGCAGTATCGCAAGGGCGACGAGGGCTGGGACGGGCCGTGGGAAGCTGCGGCCACCGTCGACGGCACGGTGAGCGAGCGCGACGATCGCGATCGCGGTTGGGTCGTCGAGATGGCGGTGCCGTTCGCGATGATCTGCGAGCACACCGCGATGACGTGTCCGCCCGAGATCGGTGCGACGACGCGGATCAACACGTTTCGCCTCGATCGCCCGCGCAAGGCGCAGACCCGCGCGTACTCGCTCGCGCCCACGCGGGTGCCGGATTTTCACGCGGCGAAGAACGCCGCGGTATTGGAGCTCGGCGGATGATGCGACGGCTCGCGCTCGGGGTTGTCCTGTTGCTCGCGTGCGATCGCGAAGGCGAACGATCGGTGTCGCCCGCAGCGATCCGCGACGCGCTGTCCGGCATCGAGCGCACCGAGCTCGAGGTGCAGCCGCGTGGTGCGTGGGCGTCGCACTACGGCGCTGTGCCGAGCCACACGCTGACGCCGGTCGAGACCGAGGTCGCGCTGCGATTGCAGCAGCTCGGGCTCGAGCCGGACGTCGGGCTCGCGAAGGCGGTGCGCGAGCTTGCGGGCCTCGCTCCGCACCACGCGAACATCCCTGCGGCGCTCACCGATGGGATCCTCGGATGGGCCGGTGTCATCGATCCCGCGCCGCGGCTCGTCGTGGTCGAGTTCGAGGACGATCCGGCGCGTTGCCTCGAGCGCACGACGCCGCCGTGCGACGAGGCGATCGCGAACCTCGTCGAGGGCGTCGCAGATGCGGTGAAGGGCACACGGGCGGTGCGCTTCGGTGTCGGCGTCACGCGATCGCCGTCGGGTGCAACGCGAATGATGGTCGGCGTGCTGGAGCGTGCCGTCGTGCTCGAGCCGGTCGCATCGCGGCTGCGCACGCGTAGCAAGGTGGATCTGCGGATGCGGCTCGTCGGGGCGCGGCGCGATCCGGTCGTCGAGGTGACGGTGCCCGACGGTCACGCGCGGCGCCTCGGCGGCGCTGTGCAGCAAGACGGCAGCTACCTCGCGCCGTTCGCCTGCGACGCCGGCGACGGCACGTACCAGGTCGAGGTGCTCGCCGACGGCGCGTACGGTGTCGAGGTCGCCGCGATCTTTCCGGTGTTCTGCGGGGTGTCGGCCCCCACGACGATCGTCGCGGAGATCGAGCGCCTGAGCGCCGACGTGACCGCGGACGATGTCGCGGTCGCGAACTTCCACTTTCTCAACGAGATGCGCCGCGCGCGTGGGCTCGCCGCGCTGCAGTGGGACGATCGTGCGGCGGCGGTCGCCGAGTCGCACAGCGCCGACATGCGCGAGAACAACTACGTCGGCCACGTGTCGCAGACGACCGGCGACGTCTCGGCGAGGTACGCAGGCGCGAGGATCCCGATGACGATCGTGCGCGAGAACGTCGCGCGTGGGTACGGACCGTCCGGTATCCACGACAGCCTCATGCGCAGCCCGGGTCACCGCGCGAACATGATCGCGAGCGACGTCACGCACGTCGGCATCGGTGTCGTCGTCGGAGCGGTCGAGAGCACCTCGCCGGGATCGCCGCGGCCGGTGTTCCTCACCCAGAACTTCCACCGTCCACCGGGCGAGGGCGCACCGAAGGGTGAGGCGATGCGGCCGGCGCTCGTGCAGCGCGTCGATCGCCTGCGCGCCTCGGCGGCGCTCGAGCCCGCCGCATGGGAGGACGGGCTCGACGCGATCGCCGACCTCCTCGCCGGTGCGCAGGCCCAGGGCCGTGCCGCGCCGCGGCAGTGGGAGACCAAGGTTTTCGCGCAGGGGTACGAGGGCGTCGAGCAGCACGTGCTCGAGAGCGCGGACTTCGACGCGCTCGTCGGCGCGGCGCTATGGCGCGCACCGTCCCTGCGCGGCGGCATCGGGATCGCCCGCAGCAAAGCCGGCCGATTCGTCCTCGTCGTGCTGGTCGTCCCCGGCGCCCGGCGCTGATCTATGCTGCGCCACCCATGGTGCACCCCGCCAGCCCCGCCGCTCGCCAACGTCTCGTGCTCGGGGTGATCGGTGGCTCCGGTCTGTACAAGATGCCGGCGCTCGCGGGCGGCACCGCGGTCGAGATCGACACACCGTTCGGCAAGCCGAGCGGCGCGTTCACGTGCGCGAAGCTGCCGCGCGCCGGCAAGCCGGAGCTCGAGATCGTGTTCGTCGCGCGGCACGGCGCCGGCCATCGGCTGCTGCCGGCCGAGGTGAACTACCGCGCGAACGTGCACGGGCTCAAGCAGCTCGGCGTGACGCACATGCTGAGCGTCACCGCGGTCGGCTCGCTGCGCAAGAAGATCGTGCCCGGCCATCTGGTGTTCCCCGATCAGTTCATCGATCGCACGCGCTCGCGTGCGTCGACGTTCTTCGGCGAAGGCATCGTCGGCCACGTGCAGTTCGGCCAGCCGACGACACCGGCCTTCCGTGATCTCGCCCGCGATGCCGCCGAAGAGGCCGGCGCGACGGTCCACGACGGCGGCACGCTCGTCGTCATCGACGGGCCCGCGTTCTCGACGAAGGCCGAGTCGCTGCTCTACCGCGAGTGGGGCGCGTCGATCATCGGCATGACGACGCTGCCCGAGGCGAAGCTCGCGCGCGAGGCCGAGATGGCCTACGCCGCGCTCGCGCTCGCGACCGACTACGACTGCTGGCACGAGGCCGAAGAAGAAGTGAGCGCCGCGTCGGTCATGCAGATCGTCGCGAAGAACGTCGAGCTCGCCCAGCGTGCGATCCTCGAGCTCGTTGCGGCCTTGCCGGCGAGCACCGAAGATCTGCCGTATCCGCGTGCCTGTGATCACGCGGTCATCACCGATCCTTCCACGATCTCGGACGCGGCGCGCCAGCGCCTCGATCTGATCGTCGGTCACTACCTCTGACGTTCGCGACGAGACACGCATCCATGACAGCCTCGACTTCCCCCTTGCTCGTAGTCGGTAGCGTAGCGATCGACTGGGTCATCACTCCGCGCGCCGAGCGGCCCGAAGCCGTCGGTGGCTCAGGCACGTTCTTCTCGATCGCCGCGTCGTACCTGACGCCGGTTCGGCTGGTCGGCGTCGTCGGTCGCGATTTCCCGGCGCAGGCGATTGCGGATCTGCGCAGCGCGGGCGTCGACATCGACGGACTCGAGATCGTCGATGGCAAGACCTTCCGCTGGAAGGGCCGCTATCACGAGAACATGAACGCCCGCGATACGCTCGACACCCAGCTCGGCGTGTTCGCGGACTTCAAGCCGAAGCTGCCGCCCGACTATCGCACGAGCCCGTATTTGTTCCTCGCGAACATCCAGCCGGATCTGCAGCTCGAGGTGCTCGAGCAGATGGCGCGGCCGCGGCTCATCGGCCTCGACACGATGAACCTGTGGATCGAGATCGCGAAGCCGTCGCTGCTGCGCGTGCTCTCGAGGGTCGACGCGCTGCTCATCAACGAGCAGGAGGCGATGCAGCTCACGGGCGAGCACAACCTCATCAAGGCCGCGCGTGCGGTGCAGAAGCTCGGGCCCAAGAGTGTGGTAGTGAAGCGCGGCGAGTACGGTGCGCTGCTCTTCCACGAGGACGACGTGTTCTCGGCGCCGGCGTTGCCGCTCGAAGAGGTCATCGATCCGACGGGGGCCGGAGACGCGTTCGCGGGCGGCTTCATGGGCTGGATCGCTCGCACCGGGGATCCGTCCGGCGAGCAGCTGCGCACCGCGATGATCTACGGATCGGCGCTCGCGAGCTTCTGCGTGCAGGGTTTCTCCTACGACTCGCTGTTCGGGCTCGATGCGGTGAAGATCCAGGCCCGCTTCGAGGCATTCGCGCAGCTGAGCGACTTCCGCCGCGCCGAGCTACGCTAGGTCGAGACCGCCAATGGTTGATGATTCCGCCGAGCCCGTTCGCGACGACTTCACGCTGCTCGAGGCGTGGCGCGGCGGCGACGAGCGGGCGGGGCGCGAGCTGTTCGAGCGCTACTTCGACGCGGTGTATCGCTTCTTCCGCAACAAGGTCGACGACTCGGCGGAGGACCTCGTGCAGCAGACGTTCATGGGCCTGGTCCAGGGCAAGGATCGCTTCCGTGGCGATGCCAGCTTCCGGACGTACGTCTTCATGATCGCGCGCAAGCGGCTGTACTCGTACCTGCGGGATCGCGATCGGGCGCACAGCCCGGTCGAGGTCGGCACGACGTCGGTCGCGGATCTCGGGATGGTGTCGCCGTCGCGCGCGGTGCTCGTGCGGCAGGAGCAGCATCTGTTGCTGCAGGCGCTGCGCCGGCTGCCGATCGAGATGCAGGTCGCGCTCGAGCTGTACTACTGGGAGGACCTCGGCGTCGCGGAGATCGCCGACGTGCTCGAGACGCCGGTCGGCACCGTGAAGAGTCGATTGCAGCGGGCGCGGGTGCGACTCGACGAGCTGATCGTCGAGCTGTCGGAGTCGGATGATCTGCTCAAGAGCACGATGGACAACTTCGACAAGTGGGCGCGCGAGCTGCAGCAGCACCTCGGGCCGAACAAGCCGGGGTGAGCTCAGAAGGTGGCCTGAAGGCCGAAGAGGGTCATGAAGGATCCGGCGCTGTCGTCGGCTTGGACGTCACGTGAGGGATCGCCTTGCTTGATCGGCTGCTCGTTGAGCACTCCGCGGAACTGCACGACGAGCTTGATCCACTTGCGGACGCGGAATCTCAGGTCGACGTTGGGCGAAACGATGAAGGCAAGCCCATCACTCACGATGTTCTCGCGCGTACGAAACGGCAGTGCGACACCGAGTCCGAGGCCCGTGCCGATCGCGATGCGCTGGTGGGCGGAGAACACCAGGCCCGGCTCGAGTAGCACGCGCGCCCAGCCTGTATTCGCGCCGGCGGTCTCGGAAGAGTCCGAGCCGACGCGTTCGACAGTGCCGTAGCGCCCAAGCGTCCCGCCGAAGCGTGCCTCGATTGCGATGCGCGATGCCTTCGGCTTACGCGGACGGATCTCGATCGCGAACATACCGAGTCCGCTGAAGTAGAGGAGCGGCGCGGAGTCATCCTTGAAAGTCGACCAGGTTGGGCCTCCGCCAGCGAGAAGTGTCAGGTTGAACGCGATGCGCCTAGCCCTTCGTTCGGGGGCGCCGAACTCGATCTTTCCGTTCGCGATGTTCGCGATCCCCTCGTCGTAGTGCCGGTCGCCGATGACCCGGAACCGCAGCGGCTCGCACGAGGCCCCCGGTACTTCGAGCTGGAGGTTCGGTACGTGTGTCACTCCGTAGCGCTTGGCGGTGCCGTCCTCGCCGAAGATCTCCACCTGCGAGATCTGGTTGTCCGGCTTGTCGGTCTCCCACGCGTTGACGTTCGCGTCGAGGTGGATCTCGTCGGCCTTTACATACGACGACAACGTCTGGCCCGAGCGCGCGAGCGTGTCGTCCCAGCGTTGTACCGGTCCTTCGCGCTCGAAGGTCACGCCGATCGGCAGCACGAGGTCGACGCCGCCGTCCTCGACCACGCCGGGGCAAACGTAGTTGCAGCCGGCCTTCGTCACAGTGCCCTGACACGCCGTGCCGTTGTCGAGCGTCGCGGTCGGACATTCCTCGGTCGAGTAGACGCACGCGGGCCGGCGCCAGGTGAAGCTCACCTGTTTGAAGCGGAGCTCGAACGGCGCCTTCGGCCACGCCTCGTCATAGCGTCCGCCGAAGCGCGCCGCGGGCCGACCCGCGCGCGGCGCGAGCTCGACGTCGATCGTGCCGACGTTGAGCGGCGCCTGCGGCAGCCGCACCTGCAACACCTCAGTCCCCACGAGGGGGCCGACACACTTTTCGACGTCGAGCAACACGCCGTGCGCGCGCACCGAGAGCCGCTCGCGATCCTCCGGCTGCACCGGCGTGCGCTGCAGCGTCAGCTCGACCGTCTTGCATCGCGGCACGAGCGGAAGCACGACGACGACGTCGCGGCCCTTGCTCGCGCTTTGACCCTCCATCGCTTGCTCGCGAACACCGCGCTCGCTGCGGCGGTGCGGCAGGTATCCGCCGCCGAGGCTACGAGCCGTGACCACCACTCGATCCAGATCCGCATCGACACCGATTGTCGCGATGCCACCCGTCAGTCGCACCGACTCGATGCGAGGCGGCGATCCTTCGAGGTGCTCGAGCAACACGAACAGCGGCCGCGGGTCTGTGGTTGCGCCACCGTCCGCGAGCGTGTCGTAGGTGCACGCCGCGTAGAAGTCGTTCGCCTTGGTCAGCCCCGGGGGTAGCTCGACGCGCGGCCGACAGTCGCCGATCGGGCCGTCGTTGCACTTCTGCTGGTCGGCGGAACCGGGCTCGCCCGACCACGCCTTCGGCTGCACGCGCCACAGCGTCGTCTCGGTGCCACCCACCGCACCGACCTTCTCCGGCTCGTCGACGACCAGATCCCACAACCTGTCACGCGCGCGCGCGCTCTTCGTCTCGCTCACGACACACAGGTGCGTCGGCATCTCGCCGGCGGTCGGTCGGAGATCGAGCGTGACGACGCCGTAGCGATCGTCCGCCGCAGCCGGCAGCGCGAGCAGCCACACCAGCGTGCCAATCAACCAGACGAGGATGCGGTGCACGAAGTGGCGGGCTCCTCGGCGCACACATACTTGTGCGCACAGTCGTCGTCGGGGGTCAGCGTGTCCGCGATTGGCTTGTTCGTCACGTTGCGGCAGTTGGCGTAACAGTTCTGCTCGTCGCTGACGAACGCTACTCGCTTGGGCTCCTGCGTGATCCGCCGCCCGACGTCTTCCTGGAAGTAGCAGTGCATGCGCTTCTTGCTCGGCCCAGGCTTCTCGGTCGGTTTCGGGGCCAGCCCCGGCGCCTTCGCGAGCGGCTTCGCCGGCAGCGCGGCACCCAGCGGAATCGTCGGCGCCGCGATCGTCGGTGCGTCCGCCCGGGGTGTTACCTCCTCGTCCGGCGGCTCGGTCTCGAGCACCCCGGTCTCGCTCGCGACCACCTGCGTCGACTCGTTCGCCGCACCGTCGCCACGCTGCGCCCCGACCCACGCGCCGATCCCCAGCGCGACGCCGATGACCGGCACCGACATCGCGATGCGCCGCACCCACGAGCGCGACACGAGCCGCGGATCCACGAGCGCGCGCTCGAGCCGATCCAGCAGCGCGTCCATGCCCGGATGCCGCGACGCGGGATCCACCGCCATGCCGCGCACGATCTCCGCGTACACCCATCCCCGCACCTTCGTGTCGAGCGGCGCCCCGACGATGCGTCCCGCTCGCACGTTGCGGCGATACCTCGCAACGTTGTCGCCGTCGTAGGGCGCACGACCGTAGAGCCCTTCGTACAGCGCGACACAGAAGCTGAACTGATCGCTGCGTGCGCTCGCGAGCGCGCCGTGCTCCTGCTCCGGCGCCATGTACCGCGGCGTGCCGAGCAGCGCACCGGTGCGTGTCAGCGTTCCTGCGATGCCGACCTCGTCGACCTCGGCCAGGCGCATGTCTTCCCCCGACTCCGGGTCCGCGTCATCGATCGTCGGCGTACCCGCCAGCCCGAAGTCACCGACGCGCACGCGACCGTCGCTGCCGACGAGCACGTTCTCCGGCTTGAAGTCACGATGCACGATGCCGGCCGCGTGTGCAGCCGCGAGGCCGCGACCCGCGTCGACATACACCCGGAGCACGTCGCGCCAGTCACGGGGCACTCCACCCGGCGCCTCGCGCAGCCACGTCGCGAGCGACCCGCCCTCGACGAGCTCCATCGCGATGAACACGCCGTCCTCGACTGCGCCGACGTCGTAGACGTGGATGACGTTCGGATGGGCGAGCCGGGCCATCGCCCGCGCCTCGCGGACCAAGCGTGCGCGCGCGGTCGCGGTCTGATCGTCGCCGACCGCCTCGGCGTTCATCAGCTTGACCGCGACGTCGCGCGCGAGCTCCGGATCGTGCGCGCGATAGACGACGCCCATGCCGCCGGTGCCGATGCGACCCTGGACTTGATAGCGACCGACGCGAACCGGCTCGCGCGGTCCACCGAACAGCTTGCTCGCGACCGAGGCTCGGGCGCGGCGCGCCTCCACATCGTCGATGCGCGGCGTCGCCAGACGCAGCGAATCGTCGGGACGCGGCCGCTCGGCCTGCTCGGTCACGCCGGGAATTTACACGGGAAAGCCGACGCGGGCCCGTGCGGGACAACCCTGCTGCGCGTCTGCTCAGGCCGGGCCGCGCGATGGGGGCGCGTCGGCATCGATGGCGACCGCGAGACGAAAAACGCCCAAGAACGTCGCAGCGGCCGCACAGGCCCGCATGAGCGCGAGCGACTCGCCGCCGGTGCGGACCAGGAGCACCAGCCCACCGACCACCAGGAGCCACTGCCCGGCGGCGAGGCCAGCCATCGCCGCGGCGCGCCTCGGCTGGCGGCCGAGCGCGGCGAACCCGTCGAGCGCCGTTCGCGGCGAGCCCCCGCGCGCGGTGCCCGTCACCACGGCCACGCGACTGAAATCGAGCGCGCACGTGGCCGCGAGGACGACGGCGAACGCGATCCACACCGCGATCGACGGCGGCAACGTGCCGAGCACGGCGGCGAGCCCGAGCACGAGCGCGACGCGTAGACCGAGGTGCCACGCAGACGTCGCGATGATGCCGCCGATCGATCCGAGCCACGCACTACCGAGCGACGCGACAGCCGGCGCCGGCGCGCCGGCACGCAGTCGCAACAGCACCAGCGGCGCGAGCACGATCCACACGACGAACCCGAGCAACGCGGACGTCGCGAGCGTCACGACCATCGCGACGACGAGCTCGGGATGCGCATGCGTGTGTTCGGCGACCGCGTACAGCAATCGATCATCGGGCATCGCGAGCCCGTCCATCGCCGTCGCGATGTGACTGCGGATCCCGTACGCGCCGAACGTCGCGATGACGACCTCGCCGAGCCAGATGCACAGCACCCAGCGCCAGGCCGCGCTCGCACGCCGCAGTGCGTTCATGGGCCGACCCCCACGAGCACCGCGAGCGCGGCGCCTTCGACGACGTCACCCACCGGTTGCGACAGCCCGTCGTCGTACGCGCCCGGTGCGACGCGATGGTTGTCGAGCCGACGATGCTCGAGCCACAGGTGCCCGGCGGGATCGAGACGCACGCGCGCGACGGATCGATCGAACTGCAGCGTCTGCGTGCGCTGGCGGCCGGACCACATGCGATGCGTGACCGTGTCGTCGTCGAACACGATCTCGACCTCGACCGGCACGACGAAGTCGCCGGCGCGATGCAGCACGACCACCGCCTCCGATCCCGGTGCACCCTCGGCGTCTTCGGCGAGCGGTGGGTCGCCACCGACGAGCACGCCGGCCTCGTTGCGGTGCCAGCCCGCGTGGCCCTGCGCGCGACGATTCACGATCGAGTGCACGCGGAAATCGATGATCCGTGTCGTCCGCAGGCCTTGCTCGAGGAACTCGGCGACGTCGAGCTTCACGTCGGCGGTCGCCGCATCGGTCGCGGAGGAGGTCGCGACCACGACGGTGTCACCGAGGCCGTCGCGCAGCGCCGCCTCGAGCTCGGCACCGGTCGGGTGCCGGAAGCGCCACGCGATCGCGTAGTCACGCAGCGCCGCGTCGAACGCCGCCGCGCCGACGAGGTTGCGCAGCGTCATCATCACGCCGACGGTCTTGCGATACACGGTGCTGCCGTAGCCGCCGATGACCGGCGAGAACGCATCCGCGTCGCCGTCGATGATCTGCAGGCTCGCGGTGTCGAACTGCGACATGCGCACGAAGTCGCTGGTGTGCAGCGAGAGGTCGCCGACGCGCACGAGCCACGCGTCCGCACCGTGGCGATCCTCGAGCACGAGCGCGTTGGAGAACGTGTTCATGCCCTCGTCGACCCACGGCTGCGCGTGCTCGTCCGACGCGAGGATGCCCTGGAAGTATTGGTGGCCGAACTCGTGCACCGTCGTGAAGACGCCGCTCACGCGCTCGCGCAGGCCGATGATCCGCGCGGGCACGCCCGGCTGATAGACGGGGCTCGTCGTGAACAGCGTCGGATACTCCATGCCGCCGGCGCCTCCGGCCGACTCGGGCGGATGGATGATCGTGATCGTCGTCCACGGGTAGCTGCCGAAGCGCGGCTGCATGCTGTCGAGCGCCGCGATCTGGGCCTGCTCGTGCGCGCCCATGGTCGCCGCGAGCTCCGGCAGCACGAGCTGGCGGATCTTGATGCCGTCGTGCTGGGCCGTGTATTCGAGAAAGCCTGGGTCCGCCGCCCACGCGAAGTCGTGGACCATCTCGGCGCGATAGGTGACGCGCTTGCGGTCGGCGTCCTCGACCACGTCGGTCTGGATGCCGGTCGCGCCGACGAGCATGTCGCCGGGCACGTCGAGCTCGACCTCGTAGTCGCCGAAGTCGGCGTAGAACTCGCTGTGGTACGTGAACACGTGCGCGCGCCAGGTGCCGTCGTCGTGCAGCACGCCGGGCTTGGGGTACCACTGCGCGACCATGTGGAAGCGCTCGGCGCGGCCCGTGCGTGCGAACACCTCGGGCAGCTTCGTGACGAAGTCGATCTCGAGATCGATCGACGCACCCGGCGCAACCGGTTCGTCGAGCACGACCTCCATCAGTGACGGGTCTTCGGCTTCGTGCCACGCGAGCGCGACGACGTCACCCTCGCGACCCGCACCGAGATCGCGGCGCCGCGCGAGCTTCGTGACGTCGATGTAGCCCCACGCGCCGCGATCGCGGGCCTCGTGCCCGCGGTGGCTGCCCCGAGACTCGCGCATCCACGCGGTGTCCTCCGCCCGGAACGCGTTCATGTAGAGATGAAACGGCATGCGAGTGACGGCGACGCGGCTGGTGTTGCGCCAGCGCACCCGCGCGTGGCCGTCGATGCGGTGCGCGGCCTCGTCGAGTCGCGCCTGGATCGACCAGTCGAGCACCCGTGATGCCACGGGAATCGGGCCGACGACGTCGGGCGGACGGAGCGCGGCGGTCGGCTCCGCGACCACCGGCGGCGGCGTCGGGATGGGCGGGCTGCAGGCGATCGCGAGCGTCGCCGAGCCGAGGGTGGATGCGACCACGAGGCGGGCTGCGATCATGCGTCGGTCGGGCCACGCCACCGCGCAAAGCCGTACCAGAAACCCGCGTCCCCAGGCAACGAGACCCGCGGCATCGTCGTTGCGCGCGCTAGACTGTGCGGCAGTGGACGATCGCGGCAGCGACACGTGGACGACCGCGCTCACCGACGTCGACGAGGCGACGCTGTGCGCATGGGCCGAGCGGCTCGGCGCCGGGCTCGAGGGAGGTGACGTCGTGTTGCTCGTCGGCGAGATGGGCGCGGGCAAGACGACGTTCACGCGTGCGCTCGCGCGAGGGCTCGGCGTGCTGCGTCCCGATCGCGTGTGCAGCCCGACGTTCAACCTCCGCGTCGAGCACCGCGGCCCACGTCCGCTCGTGCACGTGGATCTGTGTCGCTTCGTCGAGCTCGGTCCGAGCGACGCGACACCGCTCGCTGCACTCGAAGCACTCGGTCTCGACGCGTGGTACGACGATGCGCCGACGAATGCAGTGCTCGTCGTCGAGTGGGCCGATGCGTGGATGCATCCACCCGCGCATCATCTGAGGATTGGGCTTTGCGTCGCTGCGTCCGCGCCGGATCGCCGCGACGTGGTCATCTCGGGCCACGGGCGTGTGGCCCATGCTGCGGAAGCTGCCGTACGGGCAGTCTGAGGCGATCGGCGGGGGTAAAGGCTTGTCGGCGGCCCCCCACAGCCAAACCGTGGCAGATCTCCGACCGGAATCGTGAATTGCAGCCTGAAACGGGCGGTTTTCGGGGTGCACCCCCGCCAAACCGGCTTGCAAGGCCAAGTGTCGGGGTTTACTGTGCAGACGCGCTTGGCACCGATCTGACCGGTTTCGCGGCAGAACGATGCCGAATTTTCCAGCGAACGCAGCGAAACACCCCCATCTAGCGAGGAATCACATCATGGCAAAGTCGTCCAAGCCCAAGGAAATCGTCGTCGTCGGTTCGAAGATCAAGGAGGTCATCAAGGAGGCCGGTCTTCGTAGTGACGGCGAGCTCGTGCAGGCCGTCTCGGACAAGGTCCACGAGCTGCTCACCGACGCGATCGCGCGCTGCAAGGGCAACAACCGCAGCACCGTGCGTCCGTACGACCTCTGAGGTCCAGCCCCCGACCTTGGGGCGAATGCGCCGTCTCGATCGCAGGATCGGGGCGGCGTTCGTCGTTTCGGCGGCGGATCGGGCGTTCGTCGGGCAAGCTCACCACGTTGTCGTTCCCGATCCATCGCGTCTGCTATCGAACGCTCGACCCGGACTACGTCGGCGTCGTGTTCGTCGCGGACATCGATCGCACGTACCTGATGACGCGATTCTCGAGCCTGCGCGGCATGGCGCGCATTCCATTCGAGCGCGCGGAGCACAAGCAGGACATCGAAGGCATGGCGCGATTGTTCCGCGAGATCCGTAGCGGGCCGCAGGGGCAGGATCGCGATACGCCGCTCTTCTTCGTGTCTGCGAGCCCGCGGCAGCTGCGGCCGGTGATCGAGAAGAAGATGGTGCTCGACGGCATCGGCTTCGACGGCACCACGTTCAAGGATTGGGGCAAGGTCGTCGGCAAGATGCGCTTCCACCGGTTGCGCGAGCAGATCGGTTTCAAGCTGACGGCGCTGCTCACCAATCGCGCACAGCTGCCGGTCGGTGCGCACGAGGTATTGCTCGGCGACGACCTCGAGCACGATCCGCTGACGTACTGTATCTACGCCGACCTGCTCGGCGGGCGCATCGGGCCCGACGATGCCGCGCGCGTGCTGCAGAAAAACGGTGTGCTCGCGATCGATGCGCGTTCGATCGCCGCCTCTGTCCGCGCGCTGCGACCGGGCAAGGGCGTGCAGCGGGCGCTCATTCGGCTCGAGCGGCACGCCGAGCCCGAGGCGCTCGTCGACTTCGCGCCCGGCGTCGTGCCGTGCACGGGCGCGTTCCAGATGGCGGTCACGCTGTGGCGCCTCGGCTGCATCGGACGCGCGGGGATCGGCCGCGTCGCGTCGGAGATGATCCATCGCAAGGTCGCGTCCGACCGGCTCGCGGCACGCCTCGCCGATCTCGTGCGCCGCGCGGTGATCGGTCTCGACGACGCCAAGTCAATCGCGCGCGAGCTCGCGGAAAAATCGTTGCTCGCCCCGATCGACGCATGGCCGGAGGTCGACGCCGCGTGGGAGCGCGTCGCGCAGCGCCGTGCCGATCGCGTGTGGACGCCGGCGCGCTACCTCGAGGACTAGCAGGTATGGGCTGATCGCGGTCGCATCACCCCGCGGGCGGGCAGTACGTGTTCGACAGCGCGTGCCCGGTCATGTCCGAGTACGTGTACGGGCCCGTCAGGCCGGTGTAGCTGTCGACGAGCGCACCGGT
>Ga0163144_10010667_pt1 | contig 19547 bp, 17 predicted proteins | sample OliLak19BULKMAT1_FD_123175 | JGI IMG/M metagenome (GOLD analysis project Ga0163144, IMG submission 123175) | Freshwater microbial mat bacterial communities from Lake Vanda, McMurdo Dry Valleys, Antarctica - Oligotrophic Lake LV.19.BULKMAT1 | ecosystem: Environmental > Aquatic > Freshwater >... | reverse complement strand
TATTTAATTACTTAGCCGAAACGCAAGCATCTAGAAGTGATGTTGGGAGCTTCTCTTTAATTAGCAGAAAAGTTATTGACGCTTACAAAAAAATAAATGATTCGCGAAGACATTACTTAATGATTTTGCGAGAACTTGGCTTCAAATACACTTATGTAAATATTGAACATCAAGAACGATTTGAAGGCAAGACTTCTTACAGCTTTGCTAAGCTTGTAAAACATGGTATTGACGGCATAACATTTAACTCTACTAAATTACTTCGAATATCAATTAGTATTGGATTTGCGATGTGTGCGATTGCTTTTTTCTGGGCTTTGTATTTAGTTTTCCTTTATATTTTTAGAGCAATTCCTGAAGGATACACTTCGTTGATGGTTATGTTATTATTGTCAACAGGCATTATTTTGATTTCAATTGGCATTACAGGAATTTACATTGGAAATATATTCCAACAAGTAAAGGGACGACCACTTTACTTCATTGATGAAAAATTGAATGAAGATTCATAAGCAATTATTTGCGAACATGAGCTACAACAAACTAAAATGAAAAGCTACGGTATCACATCAAGAAGTGAAATAAATAACAAGACTGATTATCACATTGAGAATCTTAAAATTAAGGGATTTTCGATAGCGCAAAATTTTATAAAAGCGGAGGATTGTAATTACTTATCCGAAAAATTGGATATAGTTTACAACTATCAGAAATCAGAATTTGGCGAGGAGAATCTCAGTAAAATTTATGAAACCGATTTGGCACGCATGCCATTTTTAAATGATGAAATCTTTATTGATTTATTTATGCATCCATTTATTCTGGATTTATGTCAAAAAGTAATCGGCAATCATTTTCACCTGCATTTGCAAAACGGAATTATTAATAGACCTCAACAAGAACATCATCAATCATCGTGGCATAGAGATTTGCCTTATCAAGACTGGGTTATCAGCAAACCTCTCGGCATTAATGCTTTTTATTGTCTTTCAGATTTTAAGATTGATAATGGTGCTACATTTGTTTTGCCATACTCACATAAGCTTGATTACTTTCCGAGTAAAGAGTTTGTAGAAGAAAATGAAGTACAGTTGATTGCCCCAAAAGGTAGTGTGATTTTTTTTGACAGCATGTTGTATCACCGCGCTGGAAACAATACATCTACTGAAATAAGATATGGAATCAACAATATGTTTGTGGTGCCTATATTGAAACAACAAATTGATATTGCATCTATTGCAGAAAAGATTTCGAATAATGATGAAGTGAAGAGAATTTTAGGTTATGACTTCCGTTTACAAAATAATGTGAATGCATACAGACAAAAAAAACTGAAGAAACATGAGTAGTAAAATTCTTAGAGGGGTTGAGCAATACTATTCGCATAAGGTTTCAGAATATGGCAATAGTTCTTTGGGTGTAGATTGGAACTCAAAAGAATCCCAGTACTTACGTTTTGAACAACTATCAAAAGTAATTGCTTCCAAAGAAAAATTCAGTGTGCTAGATTATGGTTGTGGATATGGCGAGTATGTCAATTACCTAACGTTAAACTTTTCGGAAGGTTTTTTTAAATATACTGGCTACGATGTTTCTGAAAAAATGATTGAAACAGGAAAAGTTTTGTTTGCGAATAACGTAGATGCTTCTCTTACTAAACAACATCCTGATAGAAAATTTGATTACACAATTGCTAGTGGAATTTTTAATGTAAAACTTGATTTAGCTAATAATAAAGAATGGTTAGCGTACATAATTAGAACCCTTGATACAATTAATAATGTTTCTGAAAAGGGATTTGCCTTTAATGCACTCACAAAGTATTCTGACAAAGAATTTATGAAAGACTATCTCTATTATGCTGATCCATTATTTCTCTTCAACTATTGTAAGGAAAATTTTTCGCGTAATGTTGCCTTGCTGCACGATTATGAACTATACGAATTCACTTTAATAGTTAGAAAATGAAATCAAAGAAGTTAGTCATTTTCGGAACGGGTGATATTGCGCAAATTGCCAAGTATTACTTTGATATTGATTCCAATTACGATGCGGTTGCATTTACGGTTGACAGGGCATATTGCACAGAAAACACATTCGAAGGATTGCCACTTATTCCCTTTGATGAGATTGAAAATAAATTTAGCATTGAAGAACATGAAATGTTTGTAGCATTGAGTTATACTCAGATGAATAAGTTACGAGCACAAAAATTTGCTGAGGCAAAAGTAAAAGGCTATAAAATTGCTTCGTATATCAGCTCAAGGTGTTCCTACCTTTCTCAATTTCAACCAGGCGAAAACGCATTTATTTTTGAGGATAACACCGTTCAGCCATTTGTAAAAATTGGTGATAATGTTACACTGTGGAGCGGTAATCACATCGGGCATCATTCGATTATTAAAAGCCATAATTTTATTAGTTCTCATGTTGTGGTGTCTGGGCATTGTAAAATCAATTCCTTTTGTTTTTTGGGAGTCAATTCAACCTTGGCGCACAAAATTGAAATTGCAGAAGGTACACTTCTTGGAGCAGGTGTTGTGATTAGCAAAAATACTGAACCAGATGGAGTGTATGTTGCCCCACGTCCATTAAAATTGGATAAAAAAAGTAGTGATATAAAGCTCTGATATGCGTTGGGAAAAACTTGGAAATATCTTTTGTCCATCAGGTAGTAATCCATTGTTGTATAGCCATGCAGCAAATCCTTTAGCTATACATTTGGAAAAAGATGTTTTCAGAATTTTCTACAGCAGCAGAGACACAAACAATAAATCATCAGTAGGTTTTTTGGATTTTGATATGCTTCAACTGAAAGTAATTTACAAAAGTGATTCACCTGCATTTACCTACGGAGCAGAAAATACTTTTTATTCTCATGGAGTGAGTATTGGCAACATGTATCAAGTGGGTGAGGAAAGTTACATTTTGTTTATGGGTTGGCAAGTGCCTGAATCAGGGCATTGGAGAGGTGATATTGGCAGACTAAAAGTAAGCAAAAACAAAGATTTAGTTTTAAATCCAGATACACTTTTTATGGGAGTTGATAAAGAGGATGCGATAAGTTTATCTTATCCTTGGGTAATGTTTCATGAAGGGAAATACAAAATGTGGTATGGCTCAACTATTTCATGGAGTTCAGAAAATGGGGAGATGATTCATGCAATAAAATATGCCACATCAAATGATGCAATTCATTGGCAAAAACACGGAATTGCAATTCCCTTTTTAATTGGTGATGCACAAGCCTTTTCAAGACCAACAGTTTTAGTAGATGACAAAGGCTACCACATCTGGTATTCTTATCGTTCAGGTGATGGAACTCCTTACAGAATCGGATATGCACACAGCCTTGATGGAGTTAATTGGATAAGGAAGCACAATGAAGTTGGTATTGATGTTTCAGAGAGTGGATGGGATAGCGAAATGATTTGTTACCCTTTTGTTTTTGATCATTTGAAAAGCCGTTACATGTTGTACAATGGAAATAGTTACGGTAAAACCGGATTTGGAATTGCAATTTTAGAACATGACTAATATAGGATTCAACAAACCATATTTTTCGGGCAGTGAAATAATGTACATACAGGACGCTGTTGCACAAAAACATATTTCAGGAAATGGGAAATACACAAAATTGTGCCATAGTTTTTTTGAGAAGCGTTATGGCTTTAGAAAATGTTTACTCACTACATCCTGCACCGATGCCCTTGAAATGGCCGCCATTTTATTGGATTTAAAAGAAGGTGATGAAGTTATTTTGCCTTCTTTCACTTTTGTAAGTACAGCAAATGCTTTTGTATTAAGAGGAGCAAAAATTATTTTTTCTGATAGCAGAACTAATCATCCTGCTATTGACGAAGAAAAAATAGCATCGCTCATTACACCAAATACAAAAGCGATTGTTGTAGTGCATTATGCAGGTGTAGCGTGCAACATGGATAAAATTATGGAGTTGGCAACCGAACACAATCTGTTTGTAATAGAAGATGCCGCACAAGCTATTGATAGTTTTTATACAAATAATGAAGGCATAAAGAAGCCTCTTGGGAGCGTTGGTCATTTAGCAGCTTTCTCGTTCCATGAGACCAAAAATATTATTTCAGGTGAAGGCGGAATGTTGGTTATCAATGACCCAAAGTTTATAGATAGGGCAGAAATAATTTGGGAAAAAGGAACCAATAGAAGCGCATTTTTTAGAGGAGAAGTAGATAAGTACGGATGGGTTGATATTGGTTCTTCTTTCCTTCCATCAGATATTATTGCTGCCTTTCTATACGCCCAATTGGAGCGTTTGGATTACATCCAAACACGGAGAAAGGAAATATGGGAAAATTATTTTTTGGGCTTGTTGCCACTTGCAGAAAGGGGAGTTATTCAACTGCCGCAGATACCTGAATATGCCTGCAATAATGCACACATGTTTTACATTATTTGTAAGGATATTGATAAGCGAACTGAACTCGTTGATTTTTTGAAATCACAAAACATCAATGCTGTTTTTCATTATCAAAGCCTTCACAAAAGTAAATTTTATGAAGAAAAGCACGACAATCGAAAATTACCCAATTGCGATTTCTTCTCTGATACACTTTTGAGGCTGCCTTTCTATTTTGAACTAAGTGTTGAGGAACAAGATATAGTGATTAATGCTATTAAAGAATTCTTCAATCAGCAATAACAGCCGCTCACTTTTTGCCTGATTCATTTCTTATCATTTCATCTACCAACTCCTCCAGCACATTTAATGGCAACGCGCCATTCATCAATACTACATCATGGAATTTTTTGATATTGAATTTCTCGCCTAATGCAGCTTTAGCTTTTTCGCGCAACTCAAGTATTTTCAACATTCCAACTTTGTAGCCTGTAGCTTGCCCAGGCCACAAAAAGTAGCGTTCAATCTCCTTGTCAATATCGCCTTTTGCATTGGCTGTATTTTTTACGAAGTAATCAATAGCTTCCTCGCGTGTCCATTTTTTTACGTGAATACCTACGTCTGCTACCAATCGCGCAGCGCGAAAAATTTCCATACTTAATCTTCCAAAATCGCTGTATGGGTCTTGATATAAACCCATCTCTTTAGGTATTAATTCTGAATACAAAGCCCAGCCTTCTATGTAGGCAGTGTTTCCACCCATTTTTCGGAATTTAGGAATGCCCACTAATTCCTGCGCCAATGCAATTTGCATGTGATGACCCGGAACACCTTCGTGATAACACAAGGCTTCCATTTGGTATTTTGGTTCATCGTCCATATTGTAAGTATTTACATAAAACTTACCCGGTCGACTTCCATCTAATGAAGGATTTTCGTAAAAAGCACCACCTGCACTTTTTTGGCGAAACGATTCCACTTCTGCTACTATCAATGGCGCTTGCGGAATATTATTGAACATCTTTTCGAGATACACCTTTTTCATGGTGTGCAGATAGCTGTTACTTTCTGCGAGTAAATCTTCTCTACCTTTTGCATCCTTACCATATTTGAATTGTGGAGAAGTGCGCACGAAAGTGAAGAATGCTTGCAATGAGTCACTTTTAAAATTCACTTGCTGCATAATTGCGCGCATTTCATTTTGAATGCGTGCAACTTCTTTTAATCCTGTTTCATAAACTTCTTCGGCAGTTAAATTTGTGGTAGTTGTTTTACGCAATTGATAGTTATAATATGCTGCTCCATCAGGCAAGTTCCACACGCCTTTATTGCCATTATCCTTTGCTTTTGGTTCAAGAGCAAGCCAATAATCTAATAGTTTTTGATAGCCCGCTTTTGTTGAACTTGAAAGAACTTTCTCAATTTGTTGAGTTAAATCTTTTTTCTGATTTTCCTCTAATGAAATCGCTTTTAGTTTTTTTGAAAAGTCTGTTAACAAAACGTTCGACTCATCTTTTTTATCAAGTCCTGCAATAAAGGATTTTAAATCACTTGTTACATAATTGAAAGTAAAATGCGGTGGAATAATGCCTTTTTCTTCGCGCTTTTTTAATTGTAGGATAACTTCATCAAATACCGTTTCTATTTTTGAAACACGACTGATATAAGCAAGCGCATGGGTGTCATTTTCGATATTGTGTTGATTGATAAGCAAAGCTGGCATATCGTTGTGCTCGCCACCCATTTGGTTTATCCAGTAACCGTGATAACGCCACTTTAGTCCGTCTTTTGCTTGTGTTACTTCCTCATTAAAAAGACGAATACTTAGTTTTGTTTGCGCATCTAACGAAGCAGTATCATACTTGCTTAGTGAATCTAAATTTTGTTGCATGATTGCAACTTCATTCTCCCAAAATTTTTCGCTTCTATCTGTCCATTCACCATAGCCTGTTTTTAATCCGAGGTTAGTTGCAAATTCAGGATTGCGCGCAACAGCTTCATCAAATTTGCTGTCAAAAAATTCATTTACTTCAGCAGATGTTTTTTCAATTTCTTCCTTACTGTATTGCTTTTTGCTTGTGCATGATGAAAGCATCATAATTACAGTTGTTATCAGTGCAATATTTTTCATTTTCTAAACGGTTTGTTGTCCATAAATTTTAGCTAATAAACTTAGTTGCCCAAGGTGTGTGCCTTCGTGGCGTATGCTATGTTGAATCATCATCATTTTTGTGCTATTACCATCACCAAAGTGAAAGCCCGTAAAGTTTTGCTCGTTCAACTGTTCATCACTTAATGAACTAATTTGTTGTAATGCAGCTTCGTGAACGCGCTTTAATTCATCTAATATAGATTTAAAATCCGGTCTGTCTTCTGGCAGTTTACCATCTGATTTTATAGCAAATTTTTTAACCCACTCTGGGGCAAAACTTTTGCCGCCAAGTTCCACGATGCCAAGGTAATCTTCTGCCCAAACTAAATGTGCTGCAATCCAATAAATGCTATTTGTTTCATAGCCATTTAAGTTGAGTGTGTCTTCGGGATTAACTCCTTTCAGTTTAGATAAATAGAACTTGGTGAGTTGTCTTGTTTTATCTAAAGTGTCGGCTAGTAATTGCGCTTGAGTCATACTTTTAATTTTATGCGAATGAAGGAAGATAAATGCAAATATTACCAATAATTTAAAAGAAGATAATGTGTACTTAAGCCATACAAGTAAGTTTTTATTTTAGGGAGGTGACAATTAAATTTTTTGCATTCGGACCTTCGCTGAAAAGAATATCTAACACGCTTAGGTTCTCCATAAAATCAGTGTTTTTTTCAAAGCATTGAAAATATTGTGGTGGAATATATTGAAATCCATTCACAATAAAATCGTTACTGTTTTTGAAATGATTTCGAATGTCAATTACATCTTCAGAATAATTTTTTTTATAGGAATCAGTAAAGGAAATTATTGCATCAAATTTAAGCATAGTAAGAATTGTATCTAGCAATTGAGTATTGTAGTCAAAAAGAAAGTCAAACTTTTTGCTGTAGAACGGTTCAAGTGTTTCTTCGTAGTACTCAAAATATACTGAACGTCTGTAGCAACTGCAAAGCGTTTGCCAATGAATTTTTTGCCAGCGAAATTCATAGCTAATCTTGGTGTCTTTAAACAATTGGCGATGCCCTTTGCCGCCTTCAATAGGAATAGAAAGCATTAATGCAGCATCCGTTCCTGCAATATATGCGCGGTTGCGCTCGGTGCTTTTTGTAAAATTTTCATGCGCCTCTATTTCAAATTGTTTTGCATTTAGCAGGAATGCCATGTAAGCAATTGAAGGCAGGTAACAATTAGGTGCAACTATTTTATTTTCAATCATGAAGCCACGAAACTAAAATTCAAATTGATTTCAGGTAAAACATCTGCAACTTATCTATTTGAGTTGATGGATAGTTACACTTTGTTATTTTCACATTTATAGATTTTAAACATGCCCAATCAAGATAAAAATGACAACACAGCTTTTGGTAATATTAATGAGTTAAGTTTCGATTCGTTACTTGATTACAAATCGCTGTTAGATGTTTTTCATGAAGGCATCTGTATCAAAAATGAGGGAGGTATAATTCTTTATGCCAACGACAAGTATTGCAGTCAATTAGGCTACGAAAGGAGTGAACTAATTGGAAGTTCCGGTTTCGATTTGTATGATGATGAAAAACAAAGAAGTATATCTAAAAGCAAATTTGAGTTGCGCAAAAAAGGCATTTTGGATACCTACGAAATCCGAATGCGAAAAAAAAATGGTTCGCCTATTTATCTACGAGTTAGCGGCAGACCTTTTTTTGATGAGCAGAAAAAATTTATAGGTTCTATAGCAACACATACGGATATTACCAAACAACGAGAAGTAGAAGAAGAACTTCGCAAATCGAAAGAAGAGTTGGAAAGCTTGGTAAACCTACGCACACGTGAATTGACTATGATTAATTTACAGTTGGTGAATGAAATCAAAGAGCGGAAGCTGGCGCAAGTTGCTCAACGCCAAAGCGAGCGTAGTTTCAGGGATATTTTTGATGCTTCACCAGATGCCATTTATGTCGAAAATTTGAACGGTATAATATTGGATATAAATGAAGAGGCTTGTAAACTTCACGACTGCACGCGCGATGAGTTGATAGGTAAAAATATTTATGACATAACCCCCAAAAGTCAACATGAGGCGGTGGATGCACGCCAACCACTTTTAACTAAAGGAGAGATACGCGTATTTGAATCGTATGCACTAAAAAGCGGTGGCGACACTGTGCCAATTGAGGTGAAGGTTTCAAAATTTACCTACGATAAAAAGCCTGCATTATTGCTTCATGTGCGCGATATTTCAGAAAGACTGAAAACGCAGAATTTGATGCATAAAATTAATGTGGAGTTAGAAAGCAAGGTGCGTGAGCGCACTACCGATTTGCTGGAGATGAATAAGTCTTTGCAACTTTCTGAACAACTCTACAGGCAAATAGCGCGCAATATTCCACGCTCGGCAATATTTGTATTTGATAATGAGCTTCGCTATGTTTTAGCCGAAGGAAATTTGATTGGATTTATAAGTTTAAATCGGGAGCATATTGAGGGAAAAAGCATCTATGAGCTTTTTTCTGATGTGCAGTTAAAAGAGGTTGAACATATTTATAAATGGACTATTCAAGGCATTTCGGGTTCTTATGATTTTGAACAAAACAACTGTAGTTATCAAATCAATTATTTGCCAATTCGGAGCGATGAGGGCGAGATTATTTATGGCATGTTGATGGTGGTGGATATAACAGATTTGAAAAAAATTCAACAGAAATTGGAGTCGCAAGCCACAGACTTAAAGCGTAGCAACGAAGAATTAGAGCGATTTGCCTATGTGGCAAGCCATGACTTGCAGGGTCCATTGCGCACCATTTCAAGCTATCTTCAATTGCTTGAAAGCCGCTACAGCGATAAGTTGCAGGGCGATGCAAAGGAGTTTATCAATTATTCAGTTTCAGGTGCAAAACGTATGCAACGTTTGATTCAAGATTTGTTGAACTATTCAAGAATTAATACTAGACCTAAAGCATTTACAGAAGTAAATTTGAATGAAGTAATGCAGGTTGTTTTAAAAAATATTGAGTCAAATGTGGAAGCATCAGGTGCAGAATTGAGAGTAGATAAACTGCCAACAGTGGTAGGTGACAGTAACCAATTGATGCAATTATTTCAGAATTTAATTGACAACGCTATCAAATTTGTAAAGGATAGAAAACCTTTGGTATTAGTGAATGTTGAAGACCACAAGAACGAATGGATTTTTATTATTCGCGATAATGGAATTGGCATTCAGCAAGAATTTAAAGAGAAAATATTTCAGATATTTCAAAGACTTCATAGTGAAACAGATTTTCCGGGAACAGGCATAGGGCTTGCGATTTGCAAAAAGATTGCACACTTGCATGGTGGCGACATTTGGTTTGAAAGCGAACCGGGACATGGCACTGCTTTCTTTTTAAGTATCAGTAAAAATAAAGACTAAAAGATGTGGTTACACAATAGCCCTTTGGAGGAGATGCAGAAGCATGGAAAATCAACAAGGTTTAATTTTCCGAAGAAGTCTATTACCACTTCACCAACGCCTTATTGAAAATATCATCCACCAATTGCTTATTGATTTCATCAATCAAGCGGTTTTCGATACTAAAAATATCTTCGCTAGAAGGTGCTTCGGCAAAGCGAGTAAACACTTGTTGCCATTTATCTTTCTCTTCTTTTGAATTCACAAAATCAACTGTAACACTAATAGTTAAGCGATTTAACGAACTACTTACGCCTGCCGTTGGTGCCTGGTTGGTATAAGTAAGCGAACTGATGTAACCTTTAAATTGCAAGTCGCCTTCAGCACTTACCTGCTTTAAATTTCCTTCTGTAATAAACTTATTCTTAAGGCGATCGGTAAATATTTGGCTCAACAAAGCCGGACCATTATTGGCACGATTCTGAAACAATTCAATCTGCACAGTTTTAATATCAGCAGGGATGTTTGCACCACTGAAAGAATAAATCTTACATCCCTGCATGAAAACAAAACTCATTAACACAAAAAAAATAGGCAATCGCATCAATTATGCTTTTGGTTCTTCAGTTGTTGAAGTTTCTTCAACACTTGATTCAGTAACTGCTTCTGTACTTTCTTCCACTGCAATACCTTCCACTCCTTCCACACCATCTTCTAACACTTCTTGGGCATTATTTTCAGCAACTACATCTTTTGGCTTGTTGCCCACTTGCGCTTGCTTGCGTTTAGGCTGTTGAAGTTTTTCAAGCGTTTTGTGTATATCTGCAATCTTCACCTCTTTAGACGAAATCGCTTCTTGAATCATATTCAACTTTAGCTTCACCAACTGAACTTCCAAAGCATTCGCTTTAGGGTTATTTATTTTTTTGGTGTAGTAATCTAAATCTGTTTTGTCGCGTTGCAACGATTTTTCCATGCTGCCAACAATCTTGCTTAGGTTCTCAATACGCGATGAGTTTTTGTTTGAAGCAAAACTATTGCGCGCTTCATTCAGTTGTTGAAATGCCGCATCAAAAGCCTTGCGAATATTGTTGTCGTCAGATTTGGTAAAACGCTTGCCACGAATGCCTAATTGCATTTGCTTTAATTCTTCAAACAGCTCTTTGAATTGCGCACCTTCCACCAATTTGGTTTTGAAGGTTTCAATTAATGCAAGAATTTCATCGCGCAATTTTGCTGACGACTGTTCGTATTGCGCACCTTCATTCTTACGCAACTCTTTTAGCACTTCAAAAATTTTATTTACCTCTTCTTTTATCTCATCCAATTTTGATTGAGAGATGTCTCGCTCTTTCTTGTGCTCTAAAACTCTTTCCCAAAAACTCTTTGCATCATCAAACAAACTACGGCTGTAGGAGGTAAGTTCTGAAGCCTGTTTTTTCAAAGCCTCTAACTCAATCAGATAAGATTCCCAAAGTTTATTGGTAAGCAGGCGATATGCCCATTCGTTTTGTTTAGCGCGAATCTTGCCTGTTTCCTCACTTTTAATATCGGCAGGCAAAATCGAATCTTCATTCAAATTGGGTTGAACAGTTACGGTTCCTTTGGGCAATTGAATTGCTTCGCCTGCTGCCCATTGTTCTAATTGTTCGTTAGAGAAAGCGGCTTTGGGTATAATGCTCAAACTCACCAGAAATGCTTCTTCGAGCAATTCAAATGCCAATGAAACTTCTTTGCCATCTCCGGCTGTACCTTTTGCCGTAAATCTTGTTTGCATGAATAATTTTTGAAAAGGAGGCAAAAGTAATTTCTTTCGCCAAAACCATGCACAGCGAAATGCAATCAGATTTTATTAAAAAAATAAAGCAACGTTTACAACAACCCTTGCCAGGCGAAGATGCGCAATATAAAATGGCACCAAGCTATCGCCCGCGCATGACAGCGGATGAAATTACTCAACAACAACCACGCTTGGGCGGAGTATTAGTTTTGTTGTACGAGAAAGATAATGAGTGGTTTACTGTATTCACACAACGTAGAAAATATGAAGGCGTCCATGGTGGGCAAATGAGTTTCCCAGGTGGAAAGAAGGATGATACAGATGAAGATATTTTTCAAACAGCGTTGCGTGAAGCTGAAGAAGAAATTGGCGTGCCTAAAACTGCAGTAGAAATAATTGGAAGACTGACAGAGCTTTATATTCCGCCAAGCAATTTTCTTGTGTATCCCGTTGTGGCACATTTACATGGCGAGAAAATTTTTATTCCGCAAGAATGGGAAGTGGAGGAGATTGTAGAAATACCACTTTCATTTTTCTTATCAGCAAAAAATATTCAACAAACGGAAATTCTTTTGCAGCAAGGAGTAACAACCAAAGTACCCGCGTTTGTTTTTGGAGCGTATGTTATTTGGGGTGCTACAGCAATTATGCTAAGTGAGCTAAGAGAAATTTTAGAAGAATCAGGTTTGTGAAATCAGAATTTGTTAGCCACAAAAATGCCTCCAGCAACTGCCGCAATACAACAACATACATTCAATAAAATATTAACTACTGCTACAGTGTAATTACCTTGTTGAAATAGACTTAATGTCTCGGCACTGAAAGTAGAAAAGGTAGAAAAGCCACCACAAAATCCAGTCGCGAAAAACAGTTTTTGGTTGCTCGTTGAAGCATAAATAGAAATGAGAATTCCAAGCAAAAAACTCGCAAGAAAATTTGCTGAAAGTGTTGCTACAGGAAGAACATTATTTGCGGGTAAATAGACACTGAAAGCATAGCGTAATAAACTACCTAATCCACCACCCAAAAACACAAGAGCGAAGTTCATATCACACTTTTTACCACATTTATTTGCCTTTCTTCAAAAATGCGCTTGCCTTTATTATATAGTAGTTGAAAGATGATAAACACTAAAGCAAAATATGCAAATGCGCCAAAAGTTACAGCCCAATTCCATTCAATAGTACCGGTGATTATTAAAACAGAAAAAGGAATGGAAGTCAGTGAAACAAAAATTAAAATAGATGCTACCTGGCGGTCATTCAACCCTAGATAAACAAGATGGTGTGTTATATGGTCTTTGCCTCCAACAAAAGGGGATTGTTTTCGCATCAGCCTGCGAATAGTAACAGTGATGGTATCAATAAGTGGCACAATGAAAAAAAGCATTGGCACTACAAATTGTTTTAATTGAATAAACTCCGAAGTGCCTGCATCTTTGTAATCCCAAATAAATACCATGCTAGAGGCAGCAAGAAATACTCCAAGAAATTGACTGCCAGTATCGCCCATATAAATTTTTGATGGGTTCCAATTGAAGTATAGAAAACCAATCAAGGAGCCTAAAACCCCGACCAGCATAACTAAATATAAGTTGTTTTCTATGTAGCCCATGGATAGGATGACTGCAATCATTCCAGCAATAATGCTTGCAGAGACTGTAGTAGTAATTGCATCCATATTGTCCAGCATATTGATGGAATTCATCATGCCAATTACCCAAACAGTCGTAATGAGAAAATCAACTGAATCAACACCAAAAATTTTTATGTAAACATCCGAAACTATTAGGATGTAAGCACAGCTTAATTGTCCTATAAACTTTACCAGTGGGTTAGTATTATATGCATCATCAGCCAATCCCAACAGAAAGCCTAGACTAGAAGCCGCCATTAATCCAATCAATCGTTTATCTAAAAATGTAGAAGCTTCTCTTGGAATAGTGCCTATAACAGATATCGAAACTAAAAACACGATAAAAAACGAAATACCCCCAATTGCAGGTTTTACATTGGCACTCCATCTTACTTGGCTCATTTCTTTATTTCGAGAGCCAAGATTTACTGAGAATTTTAGAAATAACCAGTTTATCAGAAATGAGAATAAAACTGATATCACAAAAAACAAAGCAAGAAATAATGCTAGGAATTTTTCTTCCACCTGTTAAGGTTTTAATGCTTTAAAAATGCGGGACGCTAGTGATTCCTTTTTGTGGGGTTTTGACGATGAATCATCACTGTAATAACCTGTTTTATAGCCATACGAACCATAAATACCGTATCCGTATCCGTATCCGTACCCATAACCATAGGCTGAACCATAGGAATATCCTGAAGGTCCTCTACCAAAATCATTTAATATAATACCAAGGTTTTTAACTTCATTTTCAGTATAGATTTTATTAATATTTTCTACAAACGATTTGTTAGAATAAGCTGCTCTTAAAACATAAATAGGATAATCTGCTTTTTTTAAAATACTTAAAGCATCAGTTACTAATCCAATTGGAGGAGTATCAATAACTATAAAATCATACTTCGTTTTTAAATAGTTTATTAATTCATCCATTGTATCATTCAAAATCAATTCAGAGGGGTTTGGTGGAATTGGTCCGGCAGGAATTACGTCCATATTTTTTATTTCCGTTTTGTGAATAGCCTCATCTATCCCTGACTGTTTACTTAAAATAGTACTTACACCTTTTGGAGAATCTATGTTGAATATCTTTCCCAGTCTTGGTTTGCGCATGTCACAATCAATAATAATGACTTTTTTATCTAGCATACTCATAATAGCTGCAAGATTGATTGCCGTAAATGTTTTACCCTCTCCTGGAATTGTGGATGTAGATGCAAGAACTTTTGGACCATCACTATTGCTTATGAATTGAAAATTTGAACGAATAGCACGAAAAGCTTCAGTAATTGTAGATTTTGGATTTTTTGTAACGACAACTTGCGATCGTTCCATAGGGGTGTTGTAACTAGGCACAACTCCTAGAATGGGAACACTTGTTTTTGAAGTAATTTCATTTAATGAAACTATGTTTTTATGAAGCAAAAACCTAACTACAACAATTAGCAAACCAATCAACAAGCCTAAAATAAAACCACCTATTTTGATTTGATCTTCTAAGGGCGAAACTGGCGTTCGTGGCAAATTTGCATCAGAAAGTAAAGTATAATCAGGTACTATGCCCGCAGAAGCAATGGCATAAGACGAGCGCTGATCAAAAAGATTGTAAAAGAATTTATTACGCGCCTCTGCTAATCGAGTCATTCTTTTTAATTGCTCCTGCAATTCAGGCAATGAATAAACTTTTAAAAGAATTTTTTGATAATTCTCTCTTAGTTTTTTTAACTGCGTATTGTTTGTAGCAAGTGCATTTTCTGTTCTCTGTAATAGTTGAACTTTTGATGCCAAGATTTGCCTATCAATATTTCTTACTTCTGGATGATCTTCAGTAACGTCTAATAGCCTTGTTTCCCTTAACTGTTGTGAGCGATTAATTTTTTCTATGTCAGACTCAATATTCAATTCTGAATCTTTGAGTTGTAAATTAGGAAGCGAACTATAGTCTTTAGTTTTTTGAACAATATCCTTAAAGTTCTGTATCAAAAACAACTTGCTTTCTGTCCGTAAAATTTCATTTTGCAGGTTGTACATGTTTTGAAGTAAATTGTCATAAGAACTTGACTCGCCAAACAACTCGTTTTGGATTTTAAATCTTGAAAGTGAGTCTTGCATTGCCTCTTGAGCTCTACCAAATGAGTCCATTTGTGCATCAATAAACAAAACTATATTATCAATGCTTTCTCGCTTTTTCTTTACATCAAAAATAATAAACTCACGTGCTAAAAGTTTTAATATATCTCTTGCTTTTTCGGGACTTTGATCTTTGCAAAATATCTCTAGCATTTTATTTTTACTCTCAATAGGGGTCAAACTTATTTTTGAAGTTATCATATTAGTCATAAAACCTCTGTCATATAGTTTAAAGAAATAAATTGCATTTATCTCTTCGGGTTTTAACGTATTACTTTGAAGATTGATAACTCCAGAAAAGTGCTTAGTTGAAATGCGTTGACCAAAGCGATACTCATATTCAATATCTTGGCCATCAATACTATAAGATATTAGATACTTACTTTTGTTAATAATTTTGAGATAAACAGGAGTATTACTGATTTTGTAATCAAGCATTTCCGCCTCAACACTAAAAGGACAATTTTTGTAAATCTCCTCTACAATAAATTTTGATTTGCCTTCTTTAAAATAGCCAATATTTAATTTAAGAGAATCACAAATACTACCAATCATAATTGGTGATTTTATCATTTGCATTTCTCTGTTGATTTCAGACATATCTTGTTCAAAAACTAGGGCTTGAATGCCAAGTATTTGAGTGGATTTTTCGGTCTTTAATATCAACTTAATTGAAGACTCATACACGCGAGGAGTATATCGCAAGTATAACAATGAAATAGTTACGGTAATAACCATCGAAAGTATTATCCAAATAATACTGTTGTTTAAGATGTATAGAATTAAGCCAATATTGAAGTCACCCATGGAAACCCCACCAGAAGTGCCTTGCTGACTACCACCCGAAAAGTCAATTTTATCTTCCACTTAATCCTTTGCCTAATAAATAAAATGTGGTAACAGAATTTATAATCGTAAATATTATTGAGGTTTCGCGTAAAATATCTCTGATATATTGTCTGCGTGGTTCTAAGTAAATAATATCATTTGATTGGACAATCAAATTTGCTTTCTGCATACCCTCAATGGTTGAAATATCAATTATATATATTTGGGGATTATTAAAATTGCCCCTGATAATCTTTATTTTATAGGCTTTGATGTTTTGACCAACTCCCCCAGATCTGGCAATAACCTCAAATAAACTTGTAGGAACATTATTCAAACCTACTACACTTGCTGTAAATCCATTGAATAAAAAGCATCTTCTGTTGGTTACCCTTGCTTCAACAAATGGGGAAACTATAAATGCTGACATGCGTTCGGCAATCAATCGCTCTAGCTCAGTCTCTGTGTAACCTTTCACATTCAACTCACCTATTACAGGAATATGCAAATAACCATCCTTATCTACAATTAAATCTACACCAGATCTTTGTGCCATACCCCCACCTGCTCCACCTCCACCCCCCCCACCAATAGTGACTATTTCCCCACCACTACCCAGCACATCTATCAATCTAAACCCATCGCGAGAGAATACCGCAATTGTGAGTTGATCAAATGGCTGAATCACGTATTGATCTACCAATTTTTCTTGCAATTCAAACGACTGATATTTGCCTTGCTCAAACATCAAACCAGGATAGACCAACTTGCAAGATGGAGTTAGCATCAACAGCAAAATAAAAAACAGGCACAGTAGATATATTTGCCTCATATATAATTATTGCCACAAACCTACTTAATTAAGCAGATTGGGCAACTGATTTATCACCGTTCAATAATGAGTTGTACAATTTTGTCATATCAGCACAAAGTCGCTTATAACTGAATTGCTTTAGTGCATAGTCTCTACCTTCATTGCTCATTGCTGCTCGCAAATTATCATCATTCACCAACAATGTCAAGGCATTGGCAAAGGCATTCACATCTTGTTTTGGACACAAAAGCGCGGATTTATTTTCTTCTACGATATCTTCTATGCCGCCAACCCTAGTAGAAACGATTGGTTTGCCAGCAGCTTGGGCTTCAATTAAACTCACCGGAGTGCCTTCATTGTTAGATGTAAGTGTGATAATATCTAAGCCTGCATTGCACACACTTACATCTTTAATCCATGAAGTGAATGTGAGCAGTGCAGAATTCTTTTTATCGGTAGAATATGGGATGCCCAATGCAGTGGCTTCGGCTTCAATGGCATTGCGCAATTCACCATCGCCAATTATGAAGGCACGGACTTTTTTATGTGTGTTTTCTGAAAGCTTTTTCAAGCCTTGTAAAAACAATGAATGGTTTTTTATAGGCACTAATCTACCAATGATACCAATGGCTATTTCTTCGTCTTTAATGTTGTATTCTGTGCGAAAGAATTTGCGTTTTTCTTCCTGATTTTCGGCAAAGCGTTGTAAGTCGAAACCGAGGTTGATGATTTCAAATTTGCTTTTGGGTGCAATATTGAATTCATCTGTAAGTTCTGAAAGTTGTTTGGGGCTGAGTGCAATAATTTTTGTGGAATAACGTGCTAGGTATCTTTCAATAGCTAAAAACATTTTTGTTTTTGCAGGGCTGAAATAGGAATGAAAAACATGCCCGTGAAATGTGTGAATGATTATTGGCACTCCGGCATGGCGAGCCGCCAACCTACCTACTGCACCTGCTTTTGCAGCATGTGTGTGTACAATATCTGGTTTGAACTCTTTAATGATTTGGCGAAGTCTGAAATACGATTTGTAATCGCGAAATGGATTTAACTCGCGGTACATTTCGGGCAAGTACATCGGCTTTAAACCCAAATCTTCTACAATAAATTCCGAACTCTCTTCGGTTTCATCATGCATGCCCGAAACCAGCAAGGTCTCAAACTCATCCATGTGTTTGGTAAGGTAGGCGGCATTGTATGTTGGTCCGCCAAGATTGAGGCGGTTTATAATTCTTAAAACCCTTGGTTTGCGATTAACCATATTTATTACTCGAAATACTTTTTATACCAATGCTGAAAAACTATCAATCCCCAAATTCTTGCATGTACATCACCAGGGTTTGACGAATGTAATTGCTCCTTCAGTTTCTTTACTTCCTGCACATCAAAAATACCTTGCGCTGCCACAAATTCATCATTCAAATAGTTGTGTTCTATTTTGTCTTTCAATGCCGTGCGAAACCATTTTAGCAAGGGTACTTCAAAACCGCTTTTGGGGCGTGTAAATAATTCCTGTGGCAGTTCATTTCTGAAAGCATCTTTTAAAATTGATTTGCCAACGCCATTTCTAAGCTTATAATCAAATGGAAGCGAAAACGCAAAATCAACCACTGTAAAATCTAAAAGAGGCACACGCACCTCAAGGCTGTTTGCCATGCTCATCAAATCTACTTTGGTGAGCATATCGTTTGGCAACACCATTTTTGTATCTGCCAAAAGCATTGTGTTCATTGACTTTCCCGAATCAATTACTGCAAACAATTCTTTTGAAACAGCATCTGATTTATTTGAAAGTTTATGTTGTGTATTCAACAATTTCAACGCATCGTTTTTATCTACAAAGGCACACCATCGCCAGTATCTTTCAGCATTACTTAATTGCAAACCTGCGCTGTATCGCTGCAACTGCCTGAACAGATTCATAAACTTTGAATGACGCGAAGCGGGCAACAAATCCAATATTGTTTTGCTGTTTTTCAGCAACATATTCACTAAGTTATTTTGCCTTGCGCGCAACTCGGCTTTGTGTTTGTTGTAGCCTGCAAAAAGCTCATCGCCTCCATCGCCACTAAGCGCAACGGTTACGTGTTTGCGGGTGTAATTGCTTAAAATATAAACTGCAATAGCCGATGAATCGGCAAAGGGCTCATCAATGTAATCGAGAATGCTGTTGAGGTTTTCAAACATTTCGTTGGTGGTGATGCTAAAAACGGTATGGTTGGTGTTGTACTTTTTGGCAACAAGATTGGCGTACTTAGTTTCATCAAAATATGGCTCGTCTTTAAAGCCAATTGAAAAAGTGTTGAGGTGCTTGGTGTGTTTTGCGGCTTGGCTCACAACAATAGAAGAATCAATACCTCCGCTCAAAAAAGCACCCAGCGGTACATCGCTCACCAACCTTCGTTGCACGGAGGCTTCTACTAAATCATGTAGTTGGGTTTGTGCTTTTTCATAGGTCAATGG
>Ga0163144_10010666_pt1 | contig 19547 bp, 16 predicted proteins | sample OliLak19BULKMAT1_FD_123175 | JGI IMG/M metagenome (GOLD analysis project Ga0163144, IMG submission 123175) | Freshwater microbial mat bacterial communities from Lake Vanda, McMurdo Dry Valleys, Antarctica - Oligotrophic Lake LV.19.BULKMAT1 | ecosystem: Environmental > Aquatic > Freshwater >... | reverse complement strand
TTCCGGTTTCAAACTCCGCAGATTGCTGTTCGACCCCCATGGCCTTTGGCCGTGGGTGAAGGAGCTTAGTAGCTAAAGCAAAGGCCCACCGCTCCCCCCATTCACGCATCCCGCCCCCGGCGGGATGCGTGAATGGCGGGGAGCTTTCAACTAAGCTATTTGGCTACGAAGCTTATTCACCAACCAACCGAGTTGGCTGGGGTCTCAATGCGGGCCAGTGCCCGCCGCAAGGTTCCCAGCGACAGGTCCGAGCCCCCTGTCGCCCTTCGACTGGTTGAATGTAAAAATAGTACGAGTGGCACGCATAATCGCTGGGTGGCACGCCCAGTGCGCTAGCGATGGGCGTGGGACGCTTGGCAGATGAAACTAGCGACTCACACGCCCTTCGTACCTCAGGGACGTGCCACCCAGGTTCACACTTACTGCCCATGCTTTCCCATGCCAACCAGAGCGGTACTCTCTGTTCACTTTACCAAAAAACGCTGCCCCGTGATTCGCTCAAACGCTTCGATGTATCTCGATCGCGTTTGCGCCACGATGGCCTCGGGCAGCTCTGGCGGTGGACTATTCTTGTCCCACGATGTCCCCATTAGATACTCTCGGACAAACTGCTTGTCAAAGGATGCCTGAGACCGACCGGGCTCCCAGCTTTCAGCAGGCCAAAAACGAGAGCTGTCTGGCGTCAGTACCTCATCAATCAATATCACTCGGTCTTCAAACCATCCCCATTCCAATTTGGTGTCCGCGATGAGGATGCCACGCTTTTTGGCTAACTCAACGCCCCGGTTATAAACTCCAAGCGTCTTCTTTCGAAGCTCATTCGCAAGCGGCTCACCGATGGCTTGGCTCATGACTTCAAATGATACGTTTTCGTCGTGGCCCGTTTCCGCTTTGGTGGCTGGCGTAAAGACAGGACTCTGCAATACATCGCATTGACGAAGCCCCATTGGCAAATCGATGCCACAGACTTTTCCTGTCGCTTGATAGTCTTTCCATCCGCTACCCTCGAGATAGCCACGCACGACGCATTCAAACGGGATGACAGTTGCTTTGCGGACAACCATACAGCGCCCGGCTAAATCACCATCTGGATCGTGCGGTTTCGCTTCGTCAGGTACTGTGTCTGTGATCAAATGATTTTCGACACCGAGTTCCGCAAACCAGAACAGACTAAGTTGCGTTAGTACCGATCCCTTGTCAGGAATCCCGTTTGGCATGACCCAGTCAAAGGCACTGATGCGATCCGTACTAACGATCAATAATCGGTCGCCGAGATCATAGACGTCTCGGACCTTTCCCTGACGACGCGGAAAAGGCAAATGGGTCTCAAGCAATGGGGGGCGCGTCATTTCACCTCTTCGGCCAACATTTTGTAAACGGCGTAGCAACCGCCATCTGGATCTCTAAACGACTCTGGATCGATTTCAAGTTTTCCCTTTACCGTGACAACGCGAGTCGCAAAACTGGTGGATTTGCCGGCTGCCATTTCGATGATCACACAGTCATAAAGTAATGCCCCTGGTCCAAAGCAGCATTCCTGATTGTCACGGACCAAGACAAACTGTTTGATACCTGACTGCTGGAAGACGGATGTCGGCAAAATAAATCCTCGGATCGTGAACGTTTTCTTGTCGAGTTCCTTCAAGGATTTCGTAATCATTTCAGGCTTGAATTCGCCGTCTTTTTCAATTTCGAATTTCAAGTCATCGAACGTAATCTCACCTCGTTTTCGCGCGGCCTCACGAGCCTTGCGTTCGTCCGCAATCTGTTTGTCCGATTTCGGTTCGACTTTCTGAGTCGGCGCAGTTCTGCCTAAGGTCGGCCTGGATGTCAAGGACTTTACAGGGGTGTCGTCTGCTGTCTTGCTAGTATCATCCGAATTGATTTTAGTAGGGGATTTCGTTTCGGCAGGAGTCGACGGGTCGGGAGGCTGCTGGGACATGGCGAATGGAACAACCATTCCACAAATTAAAAAACAGTAGGCAAGCAGGGATTGTGTTTTCCAAAGTCGGCATTGCATTTAAGATCGCATTTTCGCACTTGGTTTTGGGCATTACGGAATTAGGAGCCAACGGGCATACAATATCCTAGCGGTTTCCTGCTTGCCATTCCATAGAGCAACGCTTCGAAACTGCCAATCTCTGCCCTCGAGATCGCGCAAACTAGTGCCGCAACTCTCAATTAGGCCTACACCAAAGCAGGTAGCGACTTTAGGATCGTTCGATCAATTCGTGGGATAGGCTTCCAGCCTGTCGCATTGAAAATGACAGGCTGGAAGCCTATCCCACTTCAAAAATCGGACACTTTATTGATCGACTGCCCCTAACTAAGGTATATTTCAGTCTGCCGATCGCCTCAGCAGTCGAAGCCCCAACCGCCCCAATAGTAAGCCAACGGTTCGAATCATGACGACTGACCAACCACGTCCGTTTACTCACCTGCATTGCCATAGTCACTACAGTTTGCTCGACGGTGCCAGCCCCATCGACAAACTGCTTAAGCGGGCCAAGTCGCATGGAATGACGTCGCTGGCCATCACCGACCACGGAAATCTGCACGGGTCCCTTGAATTCTACAAGAAAGCGAAAGAACTCGGCATTAACCCGATTCTTGGCTACGAGGCCTACGTCGCACCAGGCAGTCGATTCGAACGGGATGCATCCTCCTCCAAGGAAGCGTCGTTCCATCTGACGCTGCTTGCCAAGAACAAGACAGGCTTCAAAAACCTCATTCGACTCGCTTCGGCCGCGAGCCTAGAGGGTTTCTATTTCAAACCTCGGATCGACAAAAAGATCCTGGAGGCGCACAGCGAAGGAATCATTTGCCTGAGCTGTTGCGTCTCAAGCGAGTTTTCCCGCGCGATCCTCAAAGGCTACGATACGGAATCCGCAATCCAAGAAGCGATCGAGGTCACGCAATGGTTTGAACGCGTGTTCGGGGATCGATTCTTTATCGAGATCATGAACAACAAACTCGAGATCCAGCGCCAACAAATGGCAGGCGCAATCGAGGTCGCGAATCGAGTCGGCATTCCCTTGGTTGCAACCAGCGATGCCCACTATGTCGACCGTGAGGATTCCGAAGTCCAAGACGTGTTGCTCTGCATCAGCACTGGCAAATTCCGAACCGACCGCAATCGGATGCAAATGGAGGGCAACGAATTCTACCTCCGCTCTCAAGAAGAAATGTATAGCCACTTCCCAGGCCATGCAGACGCAGTCGCTCGATCCCAAGAAATCGCGGACTCGGTCGATATCAACTTGGACCTCGGTTCCCGCAACTTTCCGTCTTATGCGATCCCAATACCCAATCTTTCGCCGGATGAGTACTTGCGAAAGCTGTGCATGGAGGGACTTCGAGATCGCTATTCCAAGAACACCGAAATGTGCAAAGACGGCGAACTTGCACAGGTCGTTTTGGATCGCTTGGATCGCGAACTGAATGTCATTTCCAAACTTGGCTTTTCAAACTACTTCCTCATTGTTTGGGACTTTGTACGATACGCTCGCGAGATCAAAGTGCCAGCCACAGCCAGAGGGAGCGGCGTCGGTGCACTGGTTTGTTATGCAACGTATCTGTCACACGTCTGTCCAATCAAGTACGACTTGTTGTTCGAACGGTTCCTCGACGAAAGCCGACTCGAAGCCCCTGATATCGATATCGACTTTTGCCAAGAACGACGCGGCGAGATCATTCGTTACGTCAAGGAAAAGTACGGCGAAGCAAACGTGGCTCAAATCGGCACGTTCGGCACCCTCAAAGCCAGAGGCGCAATCAAGGACGTCGGTCGAACGTTAGGAATGCCACTCAATCGAGTCAGCGAAATCAGCGAACTCGTACCCGACGACCCCAAGGTGACGATTAAGAGTGCATTGGAAGAAAGCGAAGATCTCAAGAAACTCTACGACAACGACCCAGATGTTCGCGAAGTCATCGACTTTGCGAGTAAGCTCGAAGGGATGGCTCGCAACATTGGAACGCACGCTGCCGCAGTTGTGATCGCTGACAAGCCGCTGACGGAATACGTTCCGCTCATGCGAGTCTCGGGTAAAGAAGACATCATCACGCAATGGTCGATGGGTGATGTGGAAGCGGCAGGTCTTCTCAAGATGGACTTTCTCGGTCTTCGCAATTTAACCATCTTGTCCAAGTCGATGGACATGATCGAACAGACCACCGGACAACGCATCGACCCGCTCGACTTCCCACTCGACGATGTTGCTACGTTCGACTTGCTCAAACGCGGTGAAACAAAAGGGGTGTTTCAGCTGGAAAGCGGCGGCATTCGCGACTTGTTACAGCGCATGAAGCCCGACCATTTTAGCGACATCATCGCGACCAACGCACTCTACCGACCTGGTCCTCTCGAGGGAGGAATGGTCGATGAATATGTCGCCGTCAAGAACAAGAAAAAGCAAGCCGAGTACATCCATCCTGTTCTTGAAGAGATACTTGCCGAGACCAACGGGGTGATGGTTTACCAAGAGCAGGTGATGCGAATTCTGAATGGACTCGGTGGAATCGAGCTGGCCAAAGCCTACACCTGCATCAAAGCCATCAGCAAAAAGAAAGAGTCGCTGATCGCAGCCAACGCGGAAAAGTTCTTTGACGGCTGCCAGGAAAAAGGGTTATCCAAAAAGGCTGCCGAAGATTTCTGGAATATGATTCTGAAGTTTGCAGGCTACGGCTTTAACAAGAGCCATTCGACGGCATACGCTCTTATCGCCTACCAGACTGCTTATCTCAAAGCGCATTACAAAGTTGAGTTCATGGCCGCGTTGCTCACCGGCGATATCCCTGGTCGAAACTTCAAACGAAAGGACTCCTTGGTTGAACACTTGGAGGATTGTCAACGGATGAGCATCGACGTTGAGTACCCCAATGTCAATTCGTGCCGGTCCGAGTTCAGCGTGCGTGACAACAAAATTTTCTTTGGGCTATCGGCAATCAAGGGGTGCGGTAGCTCCGCAGCCGAAGCCATCGCGAGAGAGCGAGACAAGGGCGGGCTCTTTAAAGACATCTTCAATTTTTGTGAACGCGTCGACGTAACGCAGTGCGGACGTGCAGCGATCGAAACGCTCATCAAGGCGGGCGCGATGGATTGCTTCAAAGCCAGGCGATCTCAAATGATGGCCGTCGTTGAGAAAGCGTTGCAGGGTGGGGCATCGAAGCTTAAGGATCGGAAGAGCGGGCAAATGAGCTTGTTCGATGACTTTGAAGAGGTCATTGAGGACGTCAAGGTCACGTTGCCCGATGTTCCTGAGTACCCTGATAAAGAAAAGCTTGTTCAAGAGAAAGAGGTTCTTGGCTTTTATCTGTCGGCACACCCGCTATCGGAATACAGTGCCATCTTGAAAGCGTTTTGCTCACATACATCAGCCACGGTCAAGACTGCCAAGAATCGCGACGAAGTACTGATGGGCGGCATGATCTCCTCCGTCAAGATTGCGCAGACTCGCAATCCGAAACCCGGAAAGTCGTCCAAGTACGCGAACTTCGACTTGGAAGACATGGACGGTTATATTCGAAGTATCTGTTGGCCAGACGGCTTCGAGAAGTACGGTGAGCTGATTCAGCCAGACGCAGTCGTGTTGGTGCGTGGGACAGTCGATAAAAGGGGCGAGGAAGACGAAGTGAGTTTCATCGTAAACGAGCTTATGCCAATCACGGATGCGGACACCAAGTTTACAACGGGCATCCATATCCTTTTCGACGAGACCAAGCATAAGCCGGAGTTGATTCGGAAAATTCGCGAGATACTAAAAGGCTATCCTGGTCCGCGCGACGTTTTGGTTGCCATACGACTTGCAAGCGGCGAAACAGTGCATGTGAAATCGGATAAACAACGCGTTGCCATCGCACCGGAGCTACGAGCGCGTCTCGACGACTTGTTAGGACCGGAAAGCCACCGCCTCTTGATGACAAAACCCAAGATGAAAACGGGTGGAAGCAGCGACCAACAGCGTCGACGCAGAGATTGAAACGCTAGCAGCCAGGGCAAGATCCAACTCGACACTTGCCAGTCAAATATGTGGCGTTTCCGTGTCGCTTGAATTGCTCTTCAAGTGAGGCCGATGCCATTGCTGGAGCCGATTTCGACATTGAATCGCCCAGTTGGTAAACTCCTGTCTGATGGGGAGCTATCCCTGTGATGACTGCAATACGTGAGGGATTGCAAATCGGAGCAGCGCAAAATGCTCGCGTGAAATTGACGGACCGCCCACTGCGGTCCCAACGAGAGAGATGCACAGCAAACAGAGTGTGGAGGACAATAGAGGAATCAAACGCATTGGATTGGATTTGCCGTTGCTGGAAGATTCGGGAGCTTTTCGGTGCTCAGTTGGGCGGACACACTTGTGCTTTCCAATTCAATTGTAAAGGGTTCGCCATGGTTGGGAAACGCTCGAAAATTGGTAATTTCAATACACTTGATCGTCACGCCTGTGCGCCCCAATTTTCCCAGTGCGAAAGCCACGAATTAAATCGAGGGCACTTCGCTCGCGCGGTTTCCAGACCAGCGTGTGCCAAAACGAAGTATGCATTTGAAGCTTTCAAATCCTCGTAGCCGGTCACTGCTGTAGAAAGTCGAGCGGCCGGATGAGTTGTAGACCCGTGATTAATGTCCTCAGGACTCGCGAATCCGACTATATCAACTCGCAATTGTTGCAGCCCGGGTTTATGACGATGGAAGACCCATTCCAGTGCGTCGAAGTCGGCTAGTAACAATGCTTCTAACTCATGACGTTGAAGATAAGCCTTGAATCGAGGTTCATTGAATACGGCTTCGATCGCTCGTTCTACTGTTTCGATATCAACCGTACTCGTTACCGGAGAATTGAATCCGCCGAGATTCAGTACCGGAATCGGCATAACGTAAGTATCAAGCAAAGTGGTGAAACGAAGATTCTGATCTGGGTCTGCTGCAAATTGCTGAGACAAATCGAATTGGATCGCAGTCCAGTTTACGAAACCGCCTCGTTGCCCAGCCGGGTCAAGTGAAGTTGCGGCTAGCACGGGTCGTTCGACATGAATGCCGTGGACGTAAAGATGCCCCTTTAACAACCGATTTACGATCATCTCCTCGGTTTGACCTTCGCAATAGATTTTGAGCCGTTTCTTCATGGGCGACCACCAATGAGGTTTTTGCTCCAGATTTGGCTAAGCGTATAGTGTTCCATCCAACCCTTGAGCGAATCCTGCGATTGCCGGGTAAAACGGCTCACGCCATTTTCACATTCCACCACGATGACATCATCCGCCGAGAAGTGGTCGATAAAAGTCGCAGACTGAGTTGAAATCAAAACCTGGCTAATCCTCGACGCATGCTTAATCAGTCCTGCTATCACTTGTTCGGCTGCCGGATGTAGGCCGAGTTCAGGTTCGTCGAGGATAATCACGTCTGGTTGACGATCCAGAGGCAACAGCAGCAACGTCACCATCGCCATAATGCGAAGCGATCCGTCTGAGAGCTGGCCCGGTCCGAAAACATATTCCCCCCGCCCAACCATCCGCCAGCGAAGCAGAACTCCTTTTCGTCCATCGGGTTCTAACTCGAAATCGTTGAACCATGGCAAGACTGCCTGCAATGACCTAACGATCGAAGCATAGTCGTTTGGTGATTGACTGCGTAGGTCTAGAAGCACAGCCGAAAGGTTACCACCATCTGCATAGAGGTGACGTCCTTGGTCTATCGCGGAGTAGTCACGCAAATTTGCAGTCAGTCCCGTATCGTGAAACTGATACACTCGACAACGTTTAAGGAAGTTCTTAGTAAAGCGAGCCGTTGGATCGTCATCTGCCCACAATTCAGCCAGTCCACTGTTATCGCTAGGGTGCTGCAACAACGGCACAACATGACCAGGTCGCAAATCTCCCATTCGGTTGTACTGGACTTCTTCCTTGGTAAAAGTCAAACGGTCTCCGGCACTGTCCGCCAGCGTAAAACGGTAGAGATTTGTACCTGCTTCGGTTGCAAAAGTAAGTTCTCCACGAATGACACCGGTCACCTTTGGACCAAAGTGTAGGATGGCCGACGCCGGCCCTCTTTCGCGGAGATATGGATCTTGAAATCCTCGCATCAAGGCGTAGTTCATCAACCGAAAGAAATCGATGAGATTCGATTTGCCAGCACCATTTGGACCGATCAGGACATTGAGCGGGCGTAGCTCAATCGTTGCATCCTTGATCGAGCGAAATCCGCTGATCTGTATTTGTGTGAGTTGTTTCATGTTGGCTATACCTTCTCTTCAATGTTCCGAACGGTTTCGAGCGGCTGAAGCGAGAAGAGGGCACCAGCGTTCTGGCTTGGCATCGTAGCACTTGCCGGTCAACGGAGCGTCGTATCCATGTCGTTTGAATTGAAAAATCTCGCACGCAATTCGTTCGTCCCAATCTTCTTCAGTCCCTCGGAACTCTTCCTTGAACATCATGAGTCATTGACCGTTGCGATACCAGTACGTGTGCTTGTTCCCTAGTTGCTCCAGATTTTCGTTTACTGTAGAGCGTAGAGCGTCGATCGGAAACTTCGCGCGACTCAATGTCTATACCTCTATTGGGAAAGAGGAATATCCTACTCTACTGCGGGGAGTTGCGGGAAGGTCTCCTCGCATTTTGAGACCCTCTAGATTTCGAAGGGAACCTTAGAGCGCACTGGTCATGTGTCCATGCGTCCTTTCCGCCTCCGCCCGTCTTCTTCTAAGTATGGCATTTAGGGCGGGCAAAATGGGGACACCGTCCGCAAACCCAAATTCATGTTGGTTGTCAACTTCATTTACCGATCTACTCTGAGAGGAGAAAACTTGTTGAGTGGTAGTTTGTGGGAGTCCAGAAGCCCACCCCATGTTGGCCAAAATTAAGACCGTCGCTGCCGGGTTTTCTTCTCATGCAAAAAGCGGGTCGACCGGTGATCTTGGTATTGATAAATTGGAACAATCCATGTTTGCCCACGTCGATTTTCGAGACAAGAGGAAGTTCTGAAATGCCCAACGCAAGCTATGAATACGAATTCGTTGAGCAAAATCGCACTTTCCATTCCTTGCCGACGAATACGAGTGCGGGAAGTGCCTTTAAGACAAGCAGTGCGTTAGGCGGTGGCAAACAACTGCATTGGTCGGACTTAACGCTAGAATTTCGAGTCGTCGTCCTGTTCGAAATTTCCACACCAACATCAAGTTAAAATCGAACGAGCTTTTCGGCATTCCCCAACGGCTATGAGGGGGTCTGACCCCAACGACTATGACCGTGTCTGACCCCAACGGTTATGATTTGCGGTATTTGAAACCGGAAGGTGGATGACCATTTTCAGCCACTTTGTGGCATGTCCGAAGCAGATGTGTTTGTCGATGGAATAGGATATCATGCTATCGTCACGCTCTAGACCCATCATGTCCAATCTCGATTGAATAAAATCGCTATCATGACCTCAGCCACCAATCGAAGAAATGTTCTCTTAAAGGAGCTTTTCCCGAGGGGGATTCCTGGGCTTTGGTGCCCACTATTGACGCATTTTAAGTCCGCTCGTCAGTATGATGCCGAGCGCATTCGCGGACACCTTCAATTTTTGTCTCCGCATGTCAAGGGAATTCTGATTGCGGGGTCCACCGGCGAAGGATGGCAGATGAGTGACATCGAAATTCACGCTTTGCTCGATACTTTGTTGAACTCAGCTCAGGACACCGGTATGCAGATCCTGATTGGCATGCTGAAACGAAACGCCGATGACACTATCGCTGGAATCAATGCCGCGGCATCGTTTCTTCAGCATCCTGCCGTCGTGGGTTTCACTGTTTGCCCACCGACCGGCCAAGATCTCAGCCAACAACAGATCCAAGACGATATCGCTCGTGTACTTGATTTGGGATGGCCCACAGCGCTCTATCAACTGCCGCAAGTGACTCAGAACGAGATGAGCGCAGAAACTGTCACGGAGCTTGCATTTGAGTTTTCAAATTTCATCATGTTCAAGGATACAAGCGGTCTTGATCGCGTTGCCAAGTCTGGATTGAACTTGGGCGGCGTCTATCTTGTTCGGGGGTCGGAGTCCGGCGGCTATTCGCAATGGCTAAAGACTCGCGGCGGCCCGTACGACGGATTCCTGCTAAGTTCTGCGAACGCATTGGCCAGCCAATTGGCTGCGATGATGCGGTTGGTTGCCGATGACGAAGAGTTGGCAGCGGTTGAACTTTCGCGGCGAATAGAAAGTATCATCAACGAAGCTTTCGAAATTGCTAGCTCCTACTCTTTTGGGAACCCATTCGCGATCGCTAATAAGCTGTTAGACCATGTTATGGCGTATGGAGTCGAAGCGGAAAAGCAGGTTCCGCCATTATTGATCGACGGAAACCGTTTGAACGAGCAAGATGTCGCGAGGACGGTCAGTTTACTTCGTAGATTTGAATCGATGCCGACGATTGGATACATGAACGAGTAACGCAATGGCCCGGAGCACGCATCACTGGCGTTACCTCGCTTTGGGTCGCAAACTATCAACTCAGTCTTGGTGAAAGGATTGTGTCACGAAGGCTAGTACGCTTGGCAACGACTCACGCCAGTAGCTCCATTTGTGACCGCCGTCGCGGACTCGAAACTCGTGTGGAATCTCCTTTTTTCGCATCGCGATGTGAACCATCGCATTCCCCTCGTACAAGAAATCATCGTCACCGCAATCAATGTACCAACGCACAGCCTTTTTCTTGTCGTTGGGCATACGATTCACAAGCTCCAACGCGCTGTGTTGCAAATAGTGCTCTTGGATTTGCTCGTCTGTTGGCTTTGCTGTTTTGATATCCGCTGTCGCTGCCGGATCTACACGCAGCATGCGTTCCTTTGCTTCCTCAAGTGTTAGCGGGCCCGTGCTTGCGCTCAAGGGGCATGCCGACGAAAAAAGTTCTGGGTGATGCAAGGCGTACATGAACGACCCGCCTCCTCCCATGGAAAGACCTCCAATCGCACGATATCGCTTGTCCGCTTTGATTCGATACTCCTTTTCTACGAACGGCAGAAACTCTTGAAAAAAGAAATCTTCGTACCGCCATTCGCCGCGCACGTCATTAAAGTAACCGCGACGCCCCGTGTTCGCGTCGGGCATGATAATGACCATCGGAGTTGCTCTGCCTTCACTGATTGCTTTGTCGGCAATGGACTGCACCTCGCCAAACTGCACCCAACCGGTTTGGTCATCGCCCGAACCATGCAGCAAGTACAGTACCGGGTAGCTTCGCGCAGAGGACTCAAATCCTGGCGGCAAGTAAACCGCATACTTTCGTTCGCCGCCCAAAATCTCACTTTTCATCGAGCATGAGTCCAGCACGCGACTTTGCTGAGCCAAAGCTGCAGCGTTCATCCAAATCGAGAACAAGAGACAGGAAATAATCAGTTTCATGAAAAGGCTTTCGTAAGTAGGGGGATCAGCTGGAGGGATCGAGATGAAAACAGATCGTTCAAGTCTCAAGTGCTGTTGGGCTTATTGTAACCCAAAGCGAACGGATGATAGCTATTGACGCCCTAAGAAGATTTTCACGCTAACTGGAGCTTGATTCCGCAGCCTATCGAAGTGAACTTTCCTCGTGCAAAAATTGCCGCACAAACTGCGGCCCTCGTGCCGCCTAGTGAACAAGGTTCGTATGCTAGAAAAACGGACCGACCGTTTCGACGACCCCCGTGACAAACGCGTCACGGGTGAATCAGGTTCATTGGCTACTTGAACTGTAAAGTCACGACGCGGAGCGTCGTGCAACTAATGCGTGCCACACATGCCTCGCGTGCATTGCCAAGTCGACCAACAAAAAAAGAGGGCCGGTCTTTCGACCAACCCTCTTTTGGTTTTTTGCAAACGAAATAGATCGCTTGAATCGTTTAGTTAGTTTGCAGGCGGAGTCTGGATGAGTAGACCTTCGCTTCCAAGACCGCCCTTGAGCTCCATTTGAGGCTTATCGGACTTGGGCTGCTGAGCTTGTTCCTTGTCCTTCTCTGCTTCGGCCAAGAGCTGTTCCTCGGACCAATCAACGCGTTTGCGTGACAAGCCGATCTTGCGTTCTTCGCTGTCGACTCGCAACACCTTCACTTCGATTTCATCGCCGACCTTGACGATATCTTCTGGGTTCTCAACCTTGTGATCGGCCAATTCAGAGATATGCAACAAGCCTTCGAGCGAATCCTCGAGTCCGACGAACACACCAAAGTTGGTGATCTTCGTAACCTTGCCCGTGACCAACTGTCCTGGTTGGTACTTGGCCGGAATCGTGGTGTTCCATGGATCGTCATCAAGCTGCTTGAGACCAAGTGCAATTCGGCGACGTGTTTGGTCGACGCTTAGAACGCGGCAGCGAACTTGTTGGCCCTTGGTGAGCAACTCGCTTGGATGACTGATCTTGCGAGTCCAAGACATATCGGAAACGTGGAGGAGACCATCGATCCCTTCCTCGAGTTCGATAAAGGCACCGTAGTTGGTCAGGTTGCGAACCTTGCCGGTGACTTGAGCGTTCTCTGGATACTTTTCCATGACGATGTCCCATGGATTCGACTGTGTTTGCTTGATACCCAGCGAGAGCTGTTGGCCTTGAGCATCGACACCCAGAATCTTGACATCGATCTTGTCGCCGATTTGAACCATCTCGCTCGGATGGTTGATTCGACGCGTCCATGACATTTCGCTGATGTGAACCAAGCCTTCGATGCCTGGCTCGAGTTTGACGAACGCACCGTAGCTCATCACGTTGACAACTTCGCCAGGGATCGTCGTGCCGACAGGATACTTTTCGGCAATGTTGGTCCACGGGTTGTTTTGCTTTTGCTTGAGTCCCAAAGCGATCTTTTGCTTTTCGCGATCGATTTGCAGAATCTTGACTTCGATTTCTTGATCGATCGAAACCATTTCGGTGGGGTGCCCGATTCGTTCCCAGCTCATGTCGGTAATGTGGAGCAAACCATCGATACCGCCCAAGTCCACGAACGCACCGAAGTCGGCGATGTTCTTGACGATACCTTTCCGAATTTGACCGATTTCGAGTTCGGCCATGAGATGTTCGCGGTCTTCCTCGCGTTGCTTTTCGATGAGCGAGCGTCGGCTGACAACGATGTTGCGTCGTGTTTCGTCGATCTTGAGGACTTCGCATTGAACAACGCGGCCGATGTAATCGCCGATATCGTTTGGACGGCGAATGTCCACTTGGCTAGCTGGCAAGAAGACTGGCACACCGATATCGACGAGCAAACCGCCTTTGATTTTGCGGGTAACGGTACCGGTGACGACTTGGCCCTCTTGGACCGAGAGCATCATCTGTTCCCACTGGATGATCTTTTCAGCTTTACGCTTGCTGAGGCTGATCATCGCTCGGACGTCTTCTGGAGCGCCGTGCTGATCTTCGACTTCTTCGATCAGAACCTTAACGGTTTGGCCGATTTCCGGTGGTGGCTCGTGCTCGTCCCATTCGTTCTTATGGATAGCACCCTCGCTCTTAAAGCCGACGTCGACCACGACGAATTCGTCGTTGATTTCGACAATTCTTCCTTCAACAATTTGGTTGACATCAAACTGCTTGTTGGCGTCTAAGAGTGACTCGTCAAACAATGTTTCGGCTGTATCGCCGAACATCATCTCGAGTTCCTGCTCCAGGATTTCATCCTCTAGGGAGCGAATGAGGGTACGATTGACCATGCGTAAAAGTCCTTGGGTATGCTAGCGGGAGAAAATCGGCTAGACGCATGAGAAAGAAATGACAACCGACTAAAGATCGATTTACTTGAATCCTTCTTGGCGATAAAGTTCTGGGACCGACTCTCGACGCAGCGTAAAAGTTAGTGGTATTAGTTGGTTGAGGGCACGGCAACACGCCGGAATCCAAAAAACTCATGCAACCTTGGGCCACGGAGTGTAACAACGTTTCCCATGGACGGCAACAGCGACTACCATGCCGACACGCCTCATTTCCATGTCGTTTTTTACCAACGCGGCTAAGTCAAGCTCGGAAACGAAGCCATCAAACGCATTTTCCTTCCCACGAATAAGAATTCTTTCATGACACAAACAGCTCCGTTACGGTATGCGATTGGTGGCGACCACGCAGGATTTCTACTTAAGAACGACGTCTACAAACTACTGCTCGAACACGCAATCGAAGTCGTGGATTGCGGCACAAACTCGGCTGAATCCTGCGATTTCCCAGATTTTGCGGAAATGGTCGCGACGAAAATTATTGCGGGCGAAATCGATCGCGGCATTTTGGTTTGCGGATCAGGTGTTGGCGTTAGCGTGGCGGCGAACAAGTTTCCCGGTATCCGCGCCAGTCTCTGCCACGACACTTACTCCGCTCGCCAAGGCGTCGAGCACGATGATATGAATGTCCTCTGCATCGGAGCACGCGTCATCGGCCCCGAATCGGCTTTCGAGGTCGTCCGGTCGTTTATCGGAGCCAGGTATAGTCCGGCCCCCCGTCACGCCGCTCGACTCGCCAAGATTGTTGATATCGAACGCCGAGTCCTGGCGGGCGAGTTTTCGAATGGCAAGCACCAAAGCTAGCGTCGCGAGAGGCAACGCAACCACCCAAAGCGGTGCTGGCCCAACTCCATACCGCGAAACTAACGCAGCGATCACCGTGGCTGTGGTGTACCCGATAGACTGCGCTAATGTCATTGAAGCAACGCCCATTACACTCGGGTTCATTCGATGCGCGTGCTCATTCGTCGAAATCTGAAATGGGCAGTTCAGTGCCAAGGCCATTGCAAACAATCCGAACGCTCCGAAGCCCTGCGTCGCCATCAAGCAACCGCTAAACAACAATACCCAACCAAGCGGCCCCACAAACAATAGCTGTCGCTTGAAGCGTGGAAGAAATGGCATCGCAATAAGCACTCCGATTTCAATCGCCACTGCTCCCGCGAACACAAAGTATCCGTAGTTTCCATACGTCGTCGTTAAGAATTCGTGTGCGTACAACCCATACGACATTTCGCAAATCGCAACCATCCAAACCAGCAACAGCAAGCCAAACCATTCCCATCGATCGCCTTGTTGAGCCGATTTCTGTCTCGAAACGGATTTCTTCGTCGCGTCCACCGAGTTGCGAATGACTTCGTAAGATTCTGTCGGTGGCGGCAGCAACCGCCAAGCCAAAAACGCAAAGATTGCGTGACAAACACTGATCGTGGCACCGAGAAACAAGTGGTAGTCGGCGACCGTTTCCGCACTGCTTCCGACGGAGCCCATCAACAACAAAGCGACCATGTACCCTGCAGATCCAGCGGCTCGAACGGAATAGGCATGGTCACCCATCGTCGAGACTCCAATGTGATTGAGCAAAGTCATGGTGCTGGATTGCACACAGCCGAGCAGTAGCATGCACATTGCAATATCAAGCACGGGACCCAGGAAGACGTTGCCTGCCGAGGTCTGATGCATTCGCCAACCGAGCAACAACTGCATGAAAGCGACTCCGACCGAAGCACAAAACAGTACAAGTCTGGGCGACTTGGTCCAACCACGTGATTCAGCATATCGGAAAAAAAAGTAGGTTATGCAAGCAGCTATCGGTGCAATGCTAGCAACCAAACTCGCTGAGGACGGCGTCAGAACTTTTCGAAGGTGAGTTTGCAGCGGGAAGGAACCAAACCCAAGTGCAAGGAAGTGGACGAAGTAAGTCGTGCCGGAAAAGAAAATTGAAGCGGCCGTTCGGTCCGTCGGCGATGAGCTCGTTGTCACAGGTTGTCCACATTAGTAAGTTGATTGCCCGATCACATCCATGTCTGCTCTATTTTGCATCAAGTTGCTGTCGGAGTCCAGACACATTCAAGGACAATTAACACAGCTTCACAGACTCTGGAAGTCGAACAGCGAAGCGACCCCAAAAAGCTGTCAATGGTTCGCAATTCGTAATCCTGCTTCGCGGAGCAAACCAATAAACGGGGCAAGAGCAGATGCCTCGCCGTTAATGACGCTTAAGGGCGATAAGGCCTCTCAGGCCAACTCCACGGGCGTTGGCCTGAGAGGGGGGAGGCAGGCGTTCCTGAGGCAGACGCTTCCTAGATGTGAACCTTAGGCTCCGACGAGACAAGCTCGTCGGGGGCCAGTCCGTTAGTCAATTTCGACAATCAAACCATGATTCTTCAGCTTGCCAGCCAGGTTACAGCAGCTGCAGTTGATGAACTGCGTAGAATCGCGGGTAATGGTTCCAAAGTTTATGATGCCAGCTTCATCGTGGATATGACCGAAGGCATGGAACTTGGGTTTGATCCTGCCCAGCACATGTCGCTGCAATGACTTCGAACCGACGTGTACCGGCTGGCGTGTATCCATGTCACGGGTAACATCCAGAATTCCCTTAGGTGGGCCATGCGTTACGAGTATGTCGACGCTGTCCGGTATGGTCTCCCAGATGGGATCAAGATCCGAACGCTCTCGCATGTACGCCCAGTTGAAAAACTTTGGAGTATAGGGTGAGCCAAAGATTTTTAGTCCGTTCCATTCCGTCATTTTGTGAATCAGAAATGTAACCCTTGGAAAATTCTCCGCCCGAATCAAACCTTGTTCTATGGCAACAGAGTGATTCCCTGGTACAAAGATTTTGGTTGGTATGTCGAGCGCAGAGTACCACTCAAAAAAAGCTCGAGCCTCGGGTTCGTTCCAATGTGCGTTTCCAGACGTCGATTCATCACCGCAATGGATGACTATATCTACATCAGGCACCTTGAGCAGCTCATGCTCATTGTGGGTATCAGAAATGAACCAGATTTTCATGAATACAACACGTTCACTTCGGAAACAATTTCTATGATTTTTGTACTCCAGGCAATTATTGCAGAGGCTGACGGACGTGCCAAGGTGACGTGCCGGACTTACTGGCTAGGCTCAGCTCATTGAGCAAACTTGCCCAAAATTCTATCGGTTAGGCGGGGGAACAGCCTGCCTGCCCAGACTAAGGCCTTGCCACCCAGGCTCAAAATCATCTCCCGCTTGGATCGCACCAATGCGGAGATCGCTAACTGCGCCACTCGCTCCGGTTTCATGCTCCCAAAGGCTTTGCTTTTTGAGTCTGACCTTGTGTCGACCAGAGCGTCCAAGAACTCGCTGCTGGTCGTGCTTGGACTCAGCATGAGCACCTCGATCGACTTCGATGCAAGCTCCACTCGCAACGACTCTGCCCAGCCACGCATCGCAAATTTGGCCGCGCAATATTCGCTTTTGTTTGGAACTGCTCGGTGAGAAAGCACTGAGCCAATGTTAAGGATCGCCGGCCTTTTGCCTTTCTCTAGTAGCGGCAAGCAAGTTCGAGTCAGTTCAACCGGTGCAAAAAAATCGATCTCCATCACGCGTCTTAGTCGATCGCTCTTCGCGACATCAAATCGACCGATGGCACCCGCTCCCGCATTGTTGATCAATACGTCTAACGCGTTCCACTGTGAGGTGGCTTGCTCAAGGATGGCTTGTCGGTGGGTGTCGCTGGTTAAGTCCCCTGGCAAAATCGTGAGCTTGCCTGGCAAGGAATGGCAAACCTCCTGCAACTCATTCAGCCTATCGAGCCGGCGTGCGGTTGCGAGGACATTGGCACCGCGTTCGCAAAGTTGGATTGCTAATGCGCGACCGATCCCACTCGATGCGCCTGTAACAATGATCCTTGCGTCTTTTAAACTGCGTCGAGCCATCCGCTAAGCGACTTCGCCAATCTTGCCGCCGTCGGTCACTTGCGAGTTCGTATCGCTTGTTGCGTACGGAGCAGACGCATTCTCTGCCGAAGGCATAAAGGTGGCCGAATCCGGCATTTCCTTTTCCGCTGCGACGGGGATCTTGCCGGAAATGACGCGAATGTCGGCACCATTGCCAGCTAGTTTTCCGGCGGCACTGCTCGGCATTCGGCAGTGAACGAGTGCATGGTCGTCGTTGTATTGCTTGGACATGATCTCGGCAACGCTGGCCAGCCAAGCGATTGTTTTTCCGTCTTCAAGCGGCAACCGCACTTCAAGCTCGACAAAGTTCTTTGTCAGTGCATCGCTCACGGCCATCGCCAGTCTTTGGACCCCAAGTCCTGTGTGTGCGGAAATGGGTATCGAATTTGGATACCGATCCTGGATGGATTTGACTCGCTCTGTCGCGCCCTCACTATCCACTTTATTGAGGATGAGTAGTGTTTCCTTTTCGTCGATTCCGATTTCGTGAAGCACTTTGTAGACCGAGGATATCTGTTGAAGCACTGCAGGGTTGCTTGCATCGGCCACGTGAATCAAAAGATCAGCATGCCGCGTTTCTTCAAGTGTTGCACGGAAGCTCGCGATGAGGCGGTGTGGCAGGTCACGAATAAACCCAACGGTATCACTGAGCAAGATCGGTCCCCAACCTGGCAACATCCATTTCCGCGTCCGCGTATCGAGCGTAGCAAAAAGTCGATCAACAGCTTCGACATTGGCGTTGGTCAGCACATTCATCAGTGTGCTTTTGCCAGCGTTGGTGTACCCTGCTAAAGAAACCGTAAACGTGTCTCCCCTGGATGCAACCTCCCGGGCTTTGCGCTTCTCTACTTTTTCCAACTCAGCCTTAAGGTCCTGAACGCGTTTTTCTGCCAATCGCTTGTCCACTTCTAATTGCTTTTCGCCGGGGCCACGCATTCCGACGCCCATCGACTGGCGGGAAAGGTGTGTCCACATTCGTTTCAGTCGCGGCAGTGAGTATTCAAGCTGTGCTAATTCGACGGCCAAACGAGCTTCGTGTGTTTGTGCTTTCGAAGCAAAGATATCGAGAATCAATTCGGATCGATCGATCACCTTGATATTGAGAGCCCGTTCCAGATTTCGGGTTTGCGACGGGTTGAGGTCGTTGTCGAAAAGCACGACGTCCGCGTTCTGCATCTCGATCAGACCGAGAAGTTCGGTAACCTTGCCTTTGCCCAGATACGTTGTTTGGTCGGGATGTTCGCGGCGTTGTACAACGCTGCCGACGACAACGGTCCCGGCGGTCGTCGCCAAGCCGGTGAGTTCATCGAATGGGTCTTCCGTGGCTTTGTCCTTTGGCAAAATCAAACGAGCCAGAATGCTTCGTTCGCTTGCCAAACCTTCCGAGCGATCATGTGTATGCAAAGGGATAATTACTCCTGGAAATGGGGTTGTATTGGTTGTTGCCATCGGGACTATCGGCACCTGTTAAATAAGTATAGCAACCGCCAGAGCCATCGGGCGTTAAAAAAGTGGCTCTAGACGGATCTGAAACGATGAGTTCGCAAACGAAAAGGATGAATAAGGCACGATTGCAGCCCTATTTGAGGCTTCTCGTGGCGATTTGTCCGAGTGGACAGTGTTGCCGGATTCATCGCTTTCATATCGATTGGACACCCCTGGTGCCGAATGGTTCGGAAACTTCGTCTTGCCAGCGACGAAATATTCATTTCCAATTCACGGGAGTTCTTTGTGACTTTTTAATTGCAGGCACTTGAAACTGGCATGGGTGTCTCACCTATGGAATCACGGGCGAGACGCCCGTGCTACTTAGTCCTATTTGTTCCACTAAAGGAGTTCCTACTATGCGTTTGTCGGTCTTATTTGTTTGTCTTGCACTAGGCAGTTTTGTT
>Ga0163144_10010665_pt1 | contig 19548 bp, 16 predicted proteins | sample OliLak19BULKMAT1_FD_123175 | JGI IMG/M metagenome (GOLD analysis project Ga0163144, IMG submission 123175) | Freshwater microbial mat bacterial communities from Lake Vanda, McMurdo Dry Valleys, Antarctica - Oligotrophic Lake LV.19.BULKMAT1 | ecosystem: Environmental > Aquatic > Freshwater >... | reverse complement strand
TAATACTGTTATTTCGTGGCGGGCAGGTAGCGCGCCGCGCCGATAATGCGTCCCTGCGCTTCGCCCTGAACGATGACGGCTAGCCCGTCGCTGCCTATGTCTTTAAGCGGCAACTCAAAATGATTTCCCTTTTTGTTCCAATTCCCGAGCGTAGTGATGCGCGTGACATTATTGATATTATCGATGGTGTGCCCGCGATTCTCACCGGACTTTACCTGCGTCGTTCCGTGCGGCGTAAACTGCATGGCGTAGACCGTGGCGGTTTCAGGAATGTACGCGCCGTCGCTGTCGTTGCTGGCGGCAATCTCCACATTCAGCACATCGCCATCAGCGCTTAGGCGCAGCGTCACCGGCACATTCGAAGGCTCTTTGCGGGCAAAGGCAATCGCCTTGCTGACCTGCGCCAGATTGCTGCCGATGGCCGACGCAGCGCCGTCTATAATCATTTGCGGCGTGTACATGCGCCCGCGATGCATTTCCTTATAAGTTCTCTGTCGTTTGGTATTGGCCTCCGAAGCGTAGGGGTCTTTCCAGCCGAGACGATCCCAGTAATCCACATGGAGCGACAAGGGCAGAATAGACGGATCCTGCTGCGCCAGCCCGATCAGCAGCTCGTCGGCTGCCGGGCAGGACGAGCAACCCTGCGAAGTGAAAAGCTCTATCACGGTTGGTCGCTGCGCCGCGAAGGCAGGGCTAGCGAGTCCCGCCATGATCAGAAATCCCGCAAGCCAGCGCGTGTTTCGCATGCGGTTTAACTGCGTTTTTCGATGATGGTTGGGTTGATGCCGGTCATTCCCGCTCGTTCGGGGAAGTGCGGTATCAGGAGTTTCGCGCTGCTTTCCACCGCGTTTACGCAGGCGTTGCACAGGCCGCCGCTGGCAATCTCCGCCGTGAGCGTTCTTACAATATGGGCCCATTCGCTATCGGGAATTTTTTCGCGTACGCTGCGGCTCTGCACGATATGCGCATAGCGCTCGGCCAATGAAATGTAAAACAGCACAATCGGTGTCGCCGTCGGTACATGGCGCGATACGGCCTGATATTCCTCGTAGGCGCGTCGCGCCGCACGTTGCTTGCCGATGCGTTCCGGCACCATGCGCAGGCAGAGCGCATTGAGGAACGGGACGAACATCATCATCGACAATGTGGTGATCTGCACCGCCATCAACAGCGGGAAATCCGGCACAATGTTGGTAATCCATAACAGCAGCGCGATGAGGCTGCCGAGCAGGAATCCGTACAACAGCACCGCGCTCTGATAGGCATCGCTTGCTGGTGCAATGACCATGACCAGTTCGGCGCTGGTGCGGGATTCTGCATCCCGGATGGTGCCGTCGAGTACGTTTCGTTCGGGCTGGGTCAGCATGTTTACCATCGTCCGGACGCGCCTCCGCCGCCAAAACTGCCGCCACCGCCGGTGAATCCACCACCGCCGCCCCAGCCGCTATTGCCGAGGCGCGAGCTGCCGAAACGCGATGAGTTGGCCGACAGCATGGCCGATGCCACCGCCGGGTGGCGGAAACTGAATATAAAAAACCATAATAGCAGCAATATGATCAGCCATGCCTGCCAGGGTTCCAGCTCGTTGACATGCTGGATGGCGGGCACACCTTTGCCGCCGAGCACGGAGAGCATGGCGTCCGTGCCTTCGATAATGCCTTTTTCCATCTGCCCGTCACGGAAAGCAGGCAGGATGATGCCGTGCACGATGGTGCTGGAAGCGGCGTCGGTCAAAAGCGGTTCCAGCCCGTATCCAACTTCGATGCGCACCTGTTTCTCCTTGGGAGCGACGATCAGCACCGCGCCATTATTCTTGCCCTTCTGCCCGATCTGCCAGTTACGGCCAAGCTGGTAGCCATATTCTTCGATGCTGTAATTCTGCAGTGAGCTAATGATGGCCACCACCACCTGATTGGTGGTTCCCGCCTCATACTCGGCAAGATTTTTCTCCAGCGTGCTGCGTGTGTCCGTGGATAATATGCCTGCTTCGTCTATCACCCGTCCGGACAGTTTTGGGAATTGCGGCGCAGCGAATGCCTGCACCGCCATGAGCAGAACGAGGGTGATGGATAGCAGCAGGGAACGCATTTAGAATTTAACGGCGGGCGGCTTGTCGGCGCCTTCGGTTGCCGTAAAGGTCTGCTTGGGCTGTGCGCCGTAAATCATCGCCCAGATCATGCCCGGGAAGGTGCGTACCGTGATGTTATAACCCTGCACGGTTTCGATATAATCCTTGCGCGCGATGACGATGCGGTTTTCCGTACCTTCCAGTTGCGATTGCAAGGCGAGGAAATTCTGGTTGGCTTTCAGGTCGGGATATTTTTCAATCGTGACCAGCAGGCGCGACAGTGCGGACGATAATTGTCCCTGCGCGGCTTCGAATTTTTTCATGGCTTCCGGGTCGCTCAGCATTTCCGGAGAGAGTGTCACTTTCGTGGCATTGGCGCGGGCTTCGACCACATCGGTCAGGGTTTTTTGCTCGAAATTGGCATAGCCTTTCACGGTTTCAACGAGGTTCGGGATAAGGTCGGCGCGGCGCTGATACTGGTTCTGCACTTCCGCCCAAGAGCCCTTTACTCTCTCATCAATCGTCGGGATGGTGTTGATGCCGCTGGAAATGAACAGCACCACTGCTGCCACAATAATAATCAGCCACAATTTACGACTCATAATGCTACCTCACTGAATGAGGGGGCATGATACAGGCATTGCCATTAAAATCAATATTACCGTGAAGTGCCTTTCATTCCCTCGGCAAGTTCATCCAGGGAATAATCCACCGTGAATGTAACACCGCCTGCCGTGGTGTGTCCCTGCTGGGCGATGACCGACTTGGTTAATCTGGCTATGACATTCACCAGTTTATACTGATTCTCGCGTCGTGGTTCGGCCGCTACATACGATAATGTTATTTCTGTCTTATCGCCGGCGCTGCCTGCCATTCGTACCGAGATGTCATCAGGCTTGAGACCTTGCTTCGTGAAACCGAGCGCATTCGCCAAATACACCGCCAGTTGTTTTTCCTCCGGTAATTCTGCGCTACGATCTGTCCATGCGGTCATAACATTCCATCATTAATCAAAATAATAATTTATTAGCTACTAGTCCGGCTATAAGCGGAAATATACGTTAATATATATTAAAAAAGAAGATTCTGAAACTGAAACCCGCAAGCAAGGTATAGGCTATTTATTGGAATGTCCGGGCAGGAAGGTGGTGTTTCCAATAACATTATGAATATTATGCAAATAATTCAAATTTTGGCGATTGTAACCATACCTTCACAATATAGTGCTACCCTCACTAGTGGTAATTAACTAATCTTCTAAAAAACCGTCGTTACAAACAAACCATTTTCGCAGAACGTTACCCAATACCATGCCTGTTAATGATTTCGAATCACCGTTTGAGCAGATTGTCCTGACGCAGGCAGCGATCAGTGCCACGCATATGCTGCGCGATTGGTTCCAGCAAAAAGAAAAAGCCAGACAAGAGCCTGATGACCACAAACGTGTGCAAAAGCTTATCGCACTCGACCCGGATCGGGGGGCATCGCACCGGGAAGTCGTTGAGAATCTGTTTGCAGCTTTCAAGGCCGATCATCAATCCATTTTCAAATATGCATCGCGCTATAACAAGCGCCGTGAAGACCGCGTTTTCCAGATAGACCAGCTTTTGCCGGGGCAAGAAGAAAATCTGAAAAAAATATTCGCGGCGTTTGTTATCGAATGCTACGAAAAAGACGGCAGCCGCAAACCCATGAACGTCGATCAGGCAGCGGTGGCGATGCAGAAGCTCTATGAAAATCTGAAAACGTCGAACCATGCGGCGGCGCCTTATCCCGTGCCGCTGCGCTACAAGCGCTTTCCCGCCAGTATCATTCTGACACAGCTTGGCGGCAGCGAAAAATGGAAGGACATTAATAACGGGAAGGGCCTCAATTTTAACCGCGGCAGTAAACCGCGCCCCGATGAAGATCTGGGCGAACGCTTCCGCAAGGCGTTCGAAGGCGAGTTGGATGCTGCGCGCGAGCGTGAATTCAAGACGTCTAATTTCATCGACCATTACGAGTCGCATATTGATATTGCGGGCTACCGCTTTCCCTGCCTACGGTTCGGTTGGGGGCAGACGAATATTATCACCGATACCGGTTATTGCGTTGACTTAACCGAAGACAGGGTGCGTGAGCTGACACGCAAGCTCAAACAGGATAAAGGTGGGCGTGTATCAAGCTGTACAATTGATTTTACGCCACCCGTTGAGAAAGAGGACGCTCCCGCCACGAAGCATCTTTCGAGCCATATCGACACGGAATTCTATCCGAAAGAGCAGAGTCCGAGGCAACAGGAATGGGCGCAGAATGCACGAAAGTCGCTGGAAAAACTCAAGCGCAAGCTGACCAAGATCAAAGACCATGATAAGGTCGATGGCAGGGATGTCACGAGCGGCAAGGCGGTGCTGGCCAGCATGGATATCGATCTGATGACCGGCTTAAGCCTCAAGGATACGAAAACTCCGGGCGGTGAGGTTATCAAAAGCGAAGTCACGCGCCTGACCGCCTTTGCCAAAGCGCATGCCAAAGAAGTGCGGCATAGCATGCCTGAAGACATTGGCACTATGAGCGATCTGCTATCGCTTTTTCCCAAGCCTTCCAAAGTGGAAGATTATGCGAAAGTTATCGATGAAAAATTCAATAAACTTCGGCTGATTGCCATCAGAGAAGACAACACCGACATTGTAGAGCTGATAGATGCGGCGCGACCGCAGGTGAAGATCATTGCGCCACGCATCATGCGGGCGGTGGAGAAGCATTTCAGCCATAAAATTATCGAAGAGCGTCCCGGAAAAGGCGGAGCGCCATCCGTTAAAGAGGAGGTCCTCGTACCGATCAAAACGCAGGCGCAATTGCTTCATAATGCGCACGGCGATGTGGAACGGAAACACCATAAGAAGGCGCAGTTTCTCATGACCATGGGAGGGCCGGCGGCGGGAAAATCAAGCGCGGAAGTAATCGCCAATGAAGAGTGCGGCAAGGATAATTACGTCATCGCCGGACTCGACCATGTGCGCTCCATGTTTGACCGGCAGGCCATCAATCTGGCTACCGACAATCATAATTACGATTACAAGAATGTGGAGCAGGCGGGAAAGATTGTGCGCGCCATGGTACTGGAGCGCGCGCGTGAGCAAGGATACCATGTGCTGCTCGACAGTTCAGGGATTCCTTATGAAGGGCGCTTTTCGCAGATTGTCGCCGGATTTAAACATAATCCGCATGAATATAAAACCAATGTGCTGGGTTTTGACCGCACGCTGTATGTCAATGATCCGGCAGTACGTGAACAATTATTCGCCCAGCGCAAGGCGCCCAAGGATGTGCTAGGTCAGCAGGGGATACGTCTGGGACGAGAATTGCGCGCCATGCCGGTAAAAATGATTGCCAATAATTATGCCGCCATGCCGGAGGCCTTGTTGCAGGCGTCGCAGGATTTAAATGTCGACCGGTTCTGGCTGATCGATACGAATCCGAAGAAAGTCAAGGCAGGTAACACTGTTGCGTTGCGCCCGGATGCTGCTTCTGACAACGACATTCATCCTTATATTTTGTCGTTCACTGCAGAAGTATCGGCGCTGCAGCTTGACCAGCTCGACGGGCTGAAAGGCGCGGAGCTACAGAAAGCCATTGCCGCTATGCAGGAAACGGATGATGGGACAGGGAATAAAAAAATCAGCAAAGCGCTGAACCATCCGGCCTTGAAACCGGATACAGGTCATGCGGAACGGTGGGATTTTAAAGTCGTCAATAAAACACCTGATGGACGTTACCGCATCGAAGTGATTACCGATTCCAAGCGTTACCTGAGCACCATGGAAAAAGGGCTGTTTAACCGCGGAGCCAATGGGCCTGAAGATTTATTCAGGCTGACAAAACTGATGAGCTTCGATGTCGAAGGATTGTTTGCGACCAGTAACCACACGCTCAAGATTCAGCCGGAGCGTGAAGTCGCTGTTGATGATCTGGCGCAGATTCCTCACGCCACCAATCATTCGCTTGCGGCAAGGAACGAACGCTGCCTGCGTATTCCCGATAATGAAGCAATTACCTTCCTGCCTGTTGCCTCGGGGTATACCGGCACCGGAAAAGCCGGATAGGATAGCATCAACCCATTTTCCGCTTTTCATCATCCTTGAATTGCTTCAGGTGATCATCGTAGCTGGTTAGCAGTCCGGCGATTCTCATCTCCTCGCGCAGGCGCATTTTGGTGAGATTATTGGCAACATCCTCGATGCTTTCCACCGCGGCTTTCAGTAATGCGGGATCAGTCGTGTCGGTGGCTATTTTGAAAGCGGCAACACCCAGATATGCGGCCAGTTCGCGTTCCATAACGGTTTTGGCCGGTGCGGCATGCAGCTTCCTGAAACCTTCGCTCAGTCCGTGATATACCGTTTGCGGACCGGGCTGGCGCAGGTAGCGGGCTATATGTTCCACGCATATCTTGGCATCCGTATGCGCTGTGTAGTGTGCCTCTTGCTTGATAAGGCTGTTGATGCGTACGGGGGTAATCTGGTCAGCCTCGCACTCGAGCATATCGCGGCAGCCAAGCGCATAGAGATAGCCGTACATGGCGGCAGTAAGCTTGCCCGGATCCAGCGGTTTGCGGCCGGGGGTTGGCACAACATTGAGATACTGCTCCAGCAGCGTTTCCGCCCCGGACTGGAGATTGTCCATATAGCTTTGGCTATGGTTTAGTATTTTATGCATAGAATTTTCAGAGGTATGCGCAAAAGATAGTGATTTCCCAGCCTTTTATAGGTGTGGCACTTTAAACGATATAATCGGGCATGGCAACGGCTTCAAGAGTGCACAAGAATCATTGACAAAAGCGCCGCGCTGCATTCCTATGCCTGCCCATATCCCATCTTTACAATGGGGTACATATAGTCTTGTATCTCAGGTCTGTAGCCATTAGAAACAGCAAGCTACTTGCTTTTCAGTGTTGGGGCGTCGCCAAGTGGTAAGGCACCGGTTTTTGGTACCGGCATTCCCAGGTTCGAATCCTGGCGCCCCAGCCAGTTTTTCTTATGATTGAACCGTCCATCGCCTCCGCATGGCTGCGCCACGCGAAGCCAAAGGCGAAGGGTGGTGCCCGGAGACGGAATTGAACCGCCGACACAGGGATTTTCAATCCCTTGCTCTACCAACTGAGCTATCCGGGCATACATGGGCGGAACGGCAAAGAGGCTTGGTTTATATAACAATGCGGGCGGGAAGCAATCAGTAATGTGATGTGGGTTATTGTGCTTTAGCGGGCTTTCCGAGGTAACGGTACAGGCTATCGATGTTGTAACTCGATAATATCTCCTTCAGTTCGCCGCTCTGGCGCATTTCCTGCATGCCCTGCGTAATCATTTTTGCATAGTCTTTAGACCGTGGGTGGCTGGGGCTGAAAGCGACAAAAAGATAGGTATCGTCATAATTATCGATACTAACGGGGTTGCCCGCTGCCTTGATGCCCGCAGGCATTTCGCGTGAGGCAAAATAGTAATCCACCACATTGCGGTCTTCCAGAATGACGTCAATGTTGCCTGCCAGCAATTCGCTGATATTCAGCTCGGCGGCGTTACTTTTATTCACGGCCTGAATCAGCGGCGTGGAGCCGCTTTCGCGTTTGCGCAGATAGGGGTCGATTTCCTTGCCGTAATAATAGCCCGACACAATGCCCAGACGTAATTTATCCAGCGAGGTGACGCCCTGATATACCCATTTGGAATCGTTGCGCACCCAGGTCTGGATGATGGAAATGCCCTGCACGATTTCGGGAAAAATAAAATCCTTGGCGTCACCGCGATTGGCGGCGATGATGGCGTTATATTTTCCCTGCCGGGTCATTTCCAGCGCCTCGGTCCACGGCATCACCTTATAGACAACGTCGATGTCGTGCTTCTTCAGAACGCGGCGGACGATCTCAACCATATAGCCGGGCTTTTCGGCGTCTTCGTTGCAATTATACGGGCACCATTCATCGGCAACGATGGTAATGGTTTCGGTGACAGGAATAGTGGCAGTAGCGGAAGAGGGGGCTGGCGCAAGCATGGCCGATAGCACAAGTGCAACCAATGTCGTTATGCGTATGCGAATCATGTATAAATTCCCCCGAATTTTGAGGTAATTTAACGCATATTAACAAAAATGCACCTGTAAAATGCAGAAAATGACCGTTATTTACCAGCTAAGCTTCAACCCGACATAGACTGAGCGCCCCTCACCGGGGAAAAACTGGCTCTGGTCGCTGCCCAGAGCGTTGGGAATGGCCCCCGTAGTGGCGATATAGGTGCGGTTGAGCAGGTTCTGCCCGTCGATATAAAGCGAGGCCGCGGTGCCGGGAATACGGTAGCTGGCGCTGATACCGTACAGCGCGTAAGGGTGGGTATAGAGCGTATTGGCGAAATCGATCGGGTAGGCTTTGGGCACCCATTCGATGTTAGGCGCGATACTCCAGCCATCCCCGAACCGGTATTCCATCTGTGTGCGCAGGTAATGCTCCGGGATACCGGCAAGGCGATTATCGTCGAATGTCGCGTCGTCCACCAGCCGCATATGGTTCCATGTATACGCGCCATGCAATGACAGTGCCTCATTCAGTTGCTGGCGGACACCCAGCTCAAACACATCATGCAGGCTGTGCTTGGCGTTGACGCTGTAGGTTGCGCCGCCGCCGGTGCGATAGGTGATGAATTCATTGTCTATCCATGCGCGGCTGAAGGCGATGTCAAAACGGGTGTCCCCTGACATCCGACGCGTGCCGATTTCCGCCGTGACGGCACGCTGTGAGTGCAGGCGCGAAAAGCCGGGCGCGTTTCCGGCAGATAGTTCGCTTAAGGTTGGGGGCTCGAAACTGCGGCTGATATTGGCAAATAGCTGCTGTGTGTCATCGACATCATAGCGTGCGCCGATACGCGGGCTGATGCCGAAATAGTTGGTGCGCTGGACTGCCCGCACCGGAAAAGTTTCTTCGATGCGCCGCATGGCATAGGCATTCTGCACGCTGCCTATCACGTGCAGCGCGTGGGTCAGAGCGTGGTCATATTCCAGATACTGCTCGGCGGTCAGTGCTTCCTGATCGCGTACGACGATCAGATCGCCACGTGAGCCGCTGCTGTTGGTATTGCGCACCTCGTCGGTAGTGCCGTACTGAAGATTGATTCCGCTGCGCCACTGGTGCGGGCCTTGCACAAGCGTGTATTGCAGCCGCTCACCGATATCGTGTGACTGGCCCAGAATATAGGTGGTAGCCGGGCTGTCGAGATTGCGGTAACTCCAGAATGCGGTCGACTGATAATTACCGGAATCCGTTGTCCATGCCGTCTTATTGGCAAGGCGGACAATATCAAGTGCGCGCGCGAAATTGCCGCTGACATTGGGTGCGTTAGCGGCGTGTGGGTCGCTTAAGAGCTGTGACTTGGTCAGTGAGCCGGGTATCTCGGCGTCGGTATTGATGTATCCTGCGTAAAAGCGCGTTTCCATATCGGGGTTGATTTTCCAGCCGCTATTGCCGGCAAAGCGCAAACTCTCCTGCCGATTATGCTCGCGGAATCCGTCCTGATGAAACCCGGTCAGGCTCGCATAGCCATCGCGCTTGCCCCATACACTGCCCGCTGAGGCCATTGCGTGTGCGGTGCCGAAACTGCCGCCTTCGCTGCGCAGGACATTGATATCCTCATCCAGCCCGGTGGGCGTCACCAGATTGATGGCGCCGCCGAGTGTGCTGGCACCGTAGGACAATGCATTCGCTCCTTTGAATATCTGCGCGTAACGGATGGCCCACGGGTCGACGGCTTGAAAATCGAAGCTGCCATCGGCGGTGTTGATGGGAATTTCATCTTGCATCAGCAGAATGCCGCGCCCCTGAAAGGTGCGGGTGAGGCCCGAGCCGCGAATGGACAGGCGCATCGCCTCCGCGCCATTACGTGGTTGCGCCAGCACCCCCGGCGTGAAATCCAGGATATCCTTCAGCGTCGTAGCTTTCTGGCGGTCCCACTGCTCGGAGCCGACCACATCGGTGGCACCGGCAATGCGCCATTTATCCTGCATGGCTGCCTCTATCGGCGGCGATGTCAGGCGACGCGAGAAGTTATAGACGGTGATAGAAAGAGGCTCTTCATCCTGCGCCAGAAGGGGGGCAGGAAAGCACAAGGCGGCGACGCAGGCTAAAAACCGTTTTACTATCATGCCGTCAGGTATATTGTATGTTTCATTATATGAATGGCCATGAGTAGTTTTATTACCATGAAACTTGCGAAGCTAGCGATTCTTATCCTAACCCTCCTCGGTGCGACAGCTTTTGTCTTCCCCCGTGAGTGGTTCTTTCCGCGCGATTATGTTGCCGATAGCGACCAGTTCTTGCTGGAGGTAGTGGCCAAGGGGCTGGTGCATCCGTGGAGCATGGTATTCCTTCCTGACGGGCGTATGTTGGTCAGCGAGCGTACCGGCCAGTTGCGGGTGGTAACGCAGCAAGGCAATATCTCGGCATCGATCAGCGGTGTGCCTGAAGTGTATGCGCGGGGGCAGGGCGGCTTGCTCGGGTTAGCGCTCGATCCGCATTTTACCAAAAACCGCAAAATCTATTTTTCCTTTTCCGAGCCGGAGAAAGACCTCTCCGGTACGGCCGTGGCCAGTGCTGAGCTGACCGAGTCGGGTTTGCAGCATGTCAAAGTTATTTTTCGCCAGCATCCGAAAGTCAAAGGTTCGGCGCATTACGGTTCACGCCTTGTCTTTGCACCGGACGGTACGCTGTTTATCACAATGGGTGATCGTCTTGATTATTCTGAGCAGGCACAATCTCTGTCCGACCATCTGGGCAAGGTGGTGCGCATCAATACGGATGGCAGCACACCCTCCGATAATCCATTCGTGCGCACCGAGGGGGCGCAACCGGAAATCTGGTCTTATGGACATCGTAATATGCAGGGCGCGGCTCTTAACCCGGTGACTGGCGTATTATGGACACAGGAGCATGGCCCGCGCGGCGGTGATGAAATCAATATCGACAAGGCGGGCAAGAATTACGGCTGGCCGCACGCCTGCTATGGTTCGCATTATTCCGGTATCGATATTCCCGATGATCATGCCAGTCGCGGTTTCGAAGAGCCTACCTATTACTGGACGCCATCGATTGCGCCCTCCGGCATGGTATTCTACACAGGGGCTGCTTTCCCGCAATGGCAGCATACCCTGTTTGTCGGTGCGCTCGGGGGTGAGCAGTTGGTACGGCTGGAACTCGATGGGGACAAGGTGGTGCGTGAAGAAAAACTACTGACCAATCTGGGCACGCGCATCCGTGATGTGGTGCAGGGGCCGGATGGTTTTCTTTATTTGCTTACCGATGAAGAGAACGGTCATCTGCTGCGACTTGTTCCCAGCCAGAACAAGGTGGGCGATTGAACATAAAAGGCCGCTTTTTCTTTGTTTTATTCAGTTTGTGTGCGTGCTCTGTCCCAGATGCGGAAGCAGGTAAAACATTTCTACTTGAAAACGACCAGCTTAAACTGGAAGAGGTTGCCGGAAACCTGAACCACCCGTGGGGCATGGTATTCCTTCCCGATGGGCGGATGCTGGTCACCGAAAGAGTGGGGCGGATGCGTATTGTTACGCAGACAGGGAAAGTCTCGGAACCGCTGACCGGTGTGCCGGATGTCTATGGCGATCAGGGGGGATTGCTGGATGTGGCGCTTTCTCCGCTCTTTGCCGAGAATCACCTTATTTATTTTACCTATGGTGAGCGCCACGGCAAGAAGGCCAGCACTGCCATCGCCAGCGCCATACTGACCGACAACGGGCTTGAGGATGTGCGGCTTGTATTCCGCCAGACCCCTAAGGCGGCCAATACCATATGGCATTTTGGCGCCCGGCTGGCATTCGCGTACGACGGAAAGTTGTTTGCGACTCTTGGCGATAATCTGCAACATAGGAGATACACTCAGCATCTCAACAATTATCTGGGAAAGGTAGTACGGCTTAATCCCGACGGTACTGAGCCGGACGACAATCCGTTTGTAAAACGCAAGGATATAAAGCCCGAGATATGGTCGTTCGGTCACCGCAATCCGCAGGGTGCGGCCATTCATCCGGAGACCGGTGAGTTATGGATATCCGAGCACGGTCCGGAGGGGGGCGATGAAATCAATATTTCACGGGCAACCCGAAATTACGGCTGGCCGGAAAGATCCTATGGGTCGCATTATACCCATCTCCCTATTGCGGATACGCACGCGAAGCATGGTTTCGAAGAACCCGCATATTACTGGGGTAAGGCGGTGGCGCCGTCAGGTATTGCATTCTATACTGGGAATCAATTTCCGAAATGGCGCGGCAATCTTCTGGTGGCGACGCTGGCTGGGCAACGCCTTATCCGGCTTACGCTGGAAGGACAGAAAGTGGTAGGCGAAGAGCGGCTGCTGGCGGGCTTCGATAAGCGCCTGCGCCACGTTATACAGGGGCCGGACGGGTATGTGTATATCCTGACCGACGAAGATGAAGGCCAGATCATCCGCATTAAACCGCTACACTAAGCTTACGCGGCGCGCCAGAGCGAATAGCCTTCATTCTCCTGCGACAGGCGCAGATACATGTTCTGCGCGATAATCGATTTGAGCCGGGTGAAATCCAGCGGCTTGGTCAGGTAGCCGGCGGCGCCGAGCTCTCTGGCGCGCTGCATGTCTTTATCATAGATGGAATTGGTGCACATTACGATGGTAATGCGATGCAGCTCCTTATCGGCGCGAATTTGTTGCAGTAATTCGAACCCGTCCATTCCCGGCATGTTGATATCCAGCAATAGCAGGTCGATGGGCTGGCCGCTGGACATGCCCGTACGCAGTATGGTCAGCGCCTCGCTGGAATGGGTGGCCGTAAGCAGGTTGCATTGAAGCCGCGAATGCTCCAGTAGCTTGAAGCGCGTCATTTCAATATCGGCCCGGCTGTCATCGACCAGCAATACGTTCGCCAGCGGCTTGTTTTCGCGCGCGGACGGTTCTCTGGCTGTTAGAAAATCGGAGGAATGCATGGCAGGAGGCTGTTCGCTTACCGGTAGGGTTCTTGGTAATGAGAAAAAGAAAGTGGAACCCTGACCCGGATGCGATTCGCACCAGATTTTTCCGCTATGTGATTCTACGATTTTTTCACAGATCGCCAACCCAAGTCCTGCACCTTGCTCTTCGGTGCTGGTCATGCGCTTGAACGGTTCAAATATGGTTTTCTGGTACTCCTCCTCAATGCCTGCGCCGTTATCGCGAACGGTGAGCAGCCAGTAATCGGCCTGCGCAGCGGAGCGGATATGAATGCTGACCGGCTTCTCGCTATGATAGATGGCGTTGCAGATCAGGTTCTGCATCAGTTGCATGATATGGGCACGGTTGGCATAGATCACCGGCATGGACGTGGAGGTAATCGTCGCTCCGCGCTCGCGGATCAACTGGTCGAGATTTTCCTGCACTTCCACCAGTATGGTGCTCAGGTTGCAGATTTCCTTGGTGACATCGCCAGTGTTGTTGAGCTGTGTGTAAAGGAAGACGGTGTCAATTAATGTTAGCATGCGGTCGGATGCGTTCTGAATATAATTGAAGTAGTTCTTCGATTTGCCATTTAGCTCATTTTGCTGCCCGAGTAACTCGATATAGGAACGAATGGTGCGGGCGGGTTCTTTAAGGTCGTGCGCCAGCGCGCGGGTGAATACTGCCAGCGAAGTGCGTTGCTCATGGCTGCGCTTCTGGAGCGTGCAATGGTCAATGGACATGCGGGTAGTATGCTCGAGTATTTCCTGTGTAATGCTCGATTTGACAATATAGTTCTGGGCGCCTTGCTGGATAGCAGTGACGGCCACCTTTTCATTGCCTTGCCCGGTCAGTATCACCACTGGAATGAAGGGATGCTTGGCGCGGATGCGTTTGAGCACTTCGATACCGTTACGGCCCGGCAGGGAATAATCCAGTAATACGCAGACCGGCTGTTCCTCTTCGATAATGCGCATGCCGTACTCGCCGTCGCCGGCTTCCAGCAATTCGTAGCGCGTTTCAGTGCTTTTCTGCAATGCGCGGCGGCATAAAAGCCGATCATCCTGATTATCATCAATGATCAGAATTTTTACCTGTTCCGTTGGTGTCATACCCATCCCCCTTAGATACAGCGCCTAAGACGGCGCAATTGAAGTCCAATATTTTTTCAGTTGTCGTATGTCTTCCACAAAATCATCAAAATTGACGGACTTCTCCACATAAAGACTCGCGCCCATCAGGTAACAGTTCTTGATATTGCGTTCGTCACTTGACGTGCTGAGAATGGCGACTGGAATATTCTTCAGATCAGTATCTTCCTTGAGTCGGCGAAGTGTTTTTCGACGGTCCAATCCCGGCATGTTCAGGTCGAGCAGGATAAGGCCCGGATGGTGTGCGGTATGGGTGTTCGTCGTTTTCAGAAAATCGAGCGCGTCCTGTCCTGATTTGCACCAGAGAATCGGATTATCAAGCTCAACTTTTTTAAATGCGCGCGTGATGGCTTCGTAATCGTCTTCACTGTCTTCTACCAACAGGATGGAGTTATTCATAAGACATCCCTTTTGCCGAGGGTGAAGTAAAATGTGGTTCCCTCGCCCGGGGCGGAGTTGAGCCATATGCGCCCGTTATGCCGCTCAATAATTTTTTTGACGAAGGTGAGGCCGACACCCGTTCCGTCTTCCGATTGTTTGGAAGAGTTATGGAGACGTTTGAAGATACGGAAAATCTCGTCGTGGAATTCCGGGTCAATGCCGATGCCGTTATCCTTGACGTAAAACACGTTCTTTTCGTAACCCCATGCGCTGTCAATATGGTCCAGAAATCCGATTTCCACTTTCGGCTGGGACGTATCGTTATACTTGATGGCATTGGTGATCAGATTGCGGAACACCTCGGTGATGCGCGGACGGTCGCAGACAATGTTCGGCAGGAGGTGGGGCGTGGTGATGATGGCGTTATAGTCTTTGATGAAAGATTCGAGCAGTTGTTTGGTATCGTCGATGATAGCATTGGGATCGGTTTCCTGTATGGCCAGATGCGAACGCCCCAGCCGCGCAAAATAGAGCAGGTCATTGACCAGCCGTTCCATATGTTGGCATAGCTGCGACAGCCGATTGAGGCGTTGCATGCCGGGAATGTCGAGCTTGTCGCTGTAATCTTCCATGAGGAATGATGCATGATTGAACAGGCCGCGCAGGGGTTCTTTCAGGTCATGCGAGGCGATATAGGCAAAGTCATCCAGTTCCTGGTTGCTGCGCTCCAGCTCACGCGTATAGCGCAGGAAACGTTCTTCGGCTGTTTTGCGTTCGGTCATGTCATGGATGATGATCGAGTAGCTGGTAATGTCACCGGCGGCATCGCGAATGGGTGATATGGTCAGCGAGACATACAGTCGGCGAGTGTTTTTGCCCACGCGCACGGTTTCATAGCGCTCCACGCGCATGCCTTCATGCAGCTGCGTACGCATACGCCGTGCTTCATCGCGTTTGTCGAACGGAATGATCAGATCTGCTGTTGTTTGCCCTATCGCTTCGGCAGAATTATAGCCGAAGAGCTGCTCGGCACCGGAATTCCACGACGATATCGTGCCGTTTAAATCCTCACTAATAATGGCGTCATCCGAGCATTCGACGATGGCAGCCAGCAGGGACTTTACCTTATCCGACTGCTTGCGTTCGGTGATGTCGGTCGAGATGCCGCATATCGCATAGAGGTTTTGGTTGGCGTCATAAATCGGGAATTTGACGGAGGTATAAGTATGCGGGCCGTCCGGGTGCGGCGCGATTTCTTCGCATTCGATGGCGGCGCCTGTCCGGATCACCGTCAGGTCGTTCTGACGAAAATTATCGGCATATTCCTTGGCAAAAAAATCATGATCGGTCTTACCGATCATGTCTTCTTCCTTGCAGTTAATCATCTTCAGAAGGTCGCTGTTTACACGCAGATATTTGCCTTGCAGATCTTTGATGTATACGGGCCTGCCCGAGTGATCCATGATCGACTTTAAGCGCGCTTCGTCGCTTTCTTTCAGTCTGGCTTCCATCTTCATCAGGTCGGTGATGTCGCGGATAACGCCGACGAGAATCTGCTCGTTATTGAGGCCGGTAAAGCAGGCTTTCTTCGTAGAGATGACGTGCGTAATACCGGCGGCATCGGTAAAGTTTTCAATATTGATATTAGAGCTACCGCCATTGAATACTTCTTCATCCTTCTTCCAGAAAACATCGGCTTCCGCTTTGGGGAAGAAATCGTAATCGCTTTTGCCGATCAGTTCCGATTCCGATTTGCCGAAGAGGTTCCATAATGCTTCGTTACCTTCAATCCAGCGATGGTTCCTGTCTTTGACAAAGATCGGGTCGGCGACATGGTCGATGACGTTTCTGAGGAAAATGCGCGAGTCATCCAGCTTGCGATTGGCATTGACCACTTCCTGCGCCTGCAGATAGATCGTCGCTTCCATCTGTTCGGTAAGGCAGCGTAGCGTGGCATTTTCTTTGACCTGCTCTATATCCTGCTCTTTGAGCCTGATGAAATCGGTGACATCCTCTACACTGTGCAGGATATAGAGAATCTCGCCTTCCTCATTGCAGACTGGCGTATTGACGGGACTCCAGTAACGTTCTTCAAACTCGCCGCCTTCCGATGCGGGCTTGCGCATATCGTATTTTTGCACCGCCATCGTGTCGGGCAGGCGATTTTTAAGCACCCTGTCCAGCGAGGCTTTCAGGTTATGGGTTCCGGTGGCGTTTGGATCATCCGGATTATCGGGGAATACATCGAACAGCCCGCGGCCGAGAATATCGTCGCGCCTTGTCATCGTGGCATGCAGGTAGGAATTGCTAGCGGCGGCAATGGTCAGATCGGGCGTCAGCACCAGAAACAGGCCGGACGATGATTCAAATAATACCTGAAAATCGAGGGTGGGAAGGGTAGAGGTTTTTTTCAATGCCAGCATCATTTCCCCCGTTTGATCGCATGTCAGTTGATGCGAGAGCTGGTATCGGACGTGTCGTGCAACCGCAGGAACGCCCAGCGCATTATCCGTTGCACCATGTCCTCATAGTCCCTGAGGGCGGATGGTTTTGACAGGCACATATCGGCCCCCATCGTTTTGCACTGCGTATGTTCGGACGGATCGCGCGAGGTAGTGAGTATGATCACCGGAATGGTAGACAGTGACGGATGGGCTTTCAACCTGGTAAGCATTTCATAGCCGCTGACGCGCGGCATATTCAGATCCAGCAGGATCATGTCCGGCCTTTCGGCGTGTGCATACTGGTTTCTCTGGAAAACGTAATCGAGCCCGTGTGTGCCGTCCGGTACCCAGTCTATATCGGGTGAATTGGCGGTCTTTGCCATTACTCCCTTGAGTAAATAAGCATCGGCGCTGCTATCTTCGACTAAAAGGATCTTCATATCGTACTCTTAATGAGCATATTACGATTGTAGTGCGCTTTAGGCCCGAAAACCGAGTATTAAGCCATAGCATGAAGAAGGGCTGATTTCAAACGGCGAGTGCTGTTGCGGGCTGTGGCCCATACGTAGGACAGCGCATGGCGGTGGCAATACGCATCCTATGCTGCACTGCAAGACAGGGTTTTTTACGGGTAACTAACTGAAAAATGGTATATTATTTATTGTGAGCAATGCTCGGTAACTTCTCAAAACTTGATTTGCAGGGCTTCCTGCCGTACCGAGGCCACGCCCATTTTGCGTACTATCAGCAGGTCGCTGGCATCCGGTATTTCACCCTCACTGGATTCGGGGGCGAAGAACAGGGCATTGATGTCATGCTTCTTAAATTTGGGCAGATCATTGGCTTTTGATTCGTAAAAACGATCCACCAGTATTCTGGACTCAGTTTGTTTTGACGGTTTCTTTGCCATTTCAGCGCGCATTATTTTCCGGCCTGCTTCGGCCATGGCTTCGATGTTGTTTTCGATGAAGGCTTCCAGTTCCTGAGAGCCGCCCGGATAAAAGGCCAGTTTCTTGATGTCACGAAGGCTCAGCACATCGAACCCCGCATCGACGAAAGGAGACTCGGCAATCTGCTTTACGATTTGCAAAACATCATAGGTGGCTGTCATCTCCTCAGCTGCTGCTTTCAATCTCTTGTTGCCGCGCGTGGCTTCGCGACTTATGCGCAGAGTGCCATTGCGCTGACTAATATTGTCGGTACCGACAATGAGTTCCATCGCAGCTACTTCTTTCTCTACCGCTGCGACCACTGCTATTGCACGTTTTTGCATAGGAGAAGAGTCATACTCTCGGGAGAGGCGACCGACATCCAGCTCGTCTTCATCCTTATTGATCAGCGCTCTTATATATCCCGCTAGCTCCGGGTCCAGCCGCACCATCTGCCTGCCTATTTCTTTCAGTACCTGACGCACATTCTCTTTTGTACATCCGCATGCGTTGCCTGTTTCTTCGAGTGTCGATACGGGATGATCGAGTTTATAGGCAAATATTTTACGGGGAGATTCGCCGTCCAGTTTTTCTCCGGCAGCGCGCAGGCGACGGAATAGGGTTTGTCGGGTATCGTCATCCACAAAGGCAAGCCCGTCTGTGCCATCACGATCACGGGGAACGACCGCTTCTATGCCTGTGGTGATTTCCGAATTATCATCACCAGTCGGTCCCAGTCCCCGGCGATGACTTCGGTCAAACCGGTCCTGTGCGTTGCCCGACAGCATTCTCATGACTCCCCACGCAATGGGGCGGGTGATATAGGTGCTGAGCGCGGCGCGCGTCTCATCGTATGTTTCCATTTTCTTTTTAACGGTCACGATAGCATCGGCGGCAAAATCCGCCGCGTCCAAATCTGTAGTGACGGAAGGGGAACTCAGTACCTTGCCGATGGTGCCCATAATCAGTGCCGCATTATGCGCAATGGCCATATCCTGATAGGCTGCCGCAAGGGGATTGGCTATGGTTCTTTCGCCCACCCTAATCTCCTTAGGCGTATGCCGCCAGCGCGATACCAGCTGTCGGTCCAGCTGGCCTTTGAGCGTACCTTTCTGGCAGCAGTCTATGACTGCTTTGATCTCTGTTTCATGGGCCTTATAAAATTCATAGGTGCTTTCTTTGCGGTCAAAAGCAAAGGTCAGGTAATGATTCCAGCGCGCCACTTCTTCTGTCGCGACTTCCTCCAGTCTTCCCGGAGGGAGATTTAATTTGCGAAGGCGCGTAGTGACTTCCCGGGTGACCGCTGCGACAATTTGTTCATGCGGCGGTTTTTTATCGTTATCTCCGGCCGTGCGTGTTGTATCGAGCGTGACGAGATCGGTGCGCAGTGATTCAAGTAATTGTGTGACTTTGGGTTTGGCGAGCTTGACCATGGATAGACTGCAATTCCCCTAGAATATGAGCTGTCTATCTTAGATAGTGTAGTCACGAGATATTCGCCCAGAGAACGAGGCATCGAATTTGGACGGCGGCGAGGAATGATGCAGTATTTTTGGCATAGCGTGTGGCAATGCCCCGCCAGCGCTTGAGATG
>Ga0163144_10010663_pt1 | contig 19553 bp, 18 predicted proteins | sample OliLak19BULKMAT1_FD_123175 | JGI IMG/M metagenome (GOLD analysis project Ga0163144, IMG submission 123175) | Freshwater microbial mat bacterial communities from Lake Vanda, McMurdo Dry Valleys, Antarctica - Oligotrophic Lake LV.19.BULKMAT1 | ecosystem: Environmental > Aquatic > Freshwater >... | reverse complement strand
TCGCTCTGCCCGCGGGTTCCAGACTTCACCCATGTCCATCGTGACCATCAATCCGGACATTCTGGGCGGCACGCCCTGTTTCACCGGCACGCGGGTGCCCGCCGACACCCTGTTCGTGTACCTCAGCCGGCGCTACACGCTCGACGAGTTTCTCGAGCAGTTTCCGAGCGTCTGGCGCGATCAGGCGGTCGAAGCGCTCGAACTCGCACGCCGGGGTCTGCTCGAACTGACCTCCGGCCCAGCTCAGCAACGGAAGGCCGCGGGGTCAGGATCCTGCTTGACGAGAACCTGCCCCACGATCTCCGGCATCTGCTCATCGGCCACGACGTCCGCACCGTCGCGTACATGAAATGGTCGGGGGTCCACAACGGCGAACTCATCAGGCTTGCGGCCGAAGCAGGCTTCGAGGCGCTGGTCACCAAGGACGGTGCGGTAAGGACCCGGCAGCACGAACGGACGCGTGCTCGTGCCGTCATCTTCCTTGAAGCCCCGACCAACGACATCGAAGACACTCGCCCGATCGTCCCGGCGTTGCTGGCCGCGCTCGTCGCCCCGCTGCCCCGCGGATTTGTCGTTGTGCGGTCGGGCTGAGCCCGCGGAGCGAAAGAAAAACCGGGGCGACCCCGCCCCGGCTTGCTCATCACCAGCGTCCGCGATCCTTACCGCGAATCCACCACACTTTGCAGGAACTGGCCCTTCTGCGCCGCATCCAGCAGGTCCGTCAACTCCCGTGCCCTTGCCAGCCTCGCCTGATCGTTCGACGCCGCTTTGATCGCCCCCACCAGCGCCGTCGCTCGCGCCTGGTTGTCGGGCGCCACCGTGATGCCGCTTATCGCCTGGTCGATCCGCCCAGCGCCCTCGAGCAGCAGCGCGTCGTAGGTCAGCATCGGCTCGCGGAGGATCTCGCCCATGATGTGGCGCGTCACCAGGGTGTTGGGATTGGTGGCGTTCGGGTCGGTGTTGGCCGCCGCCGTCGCCATCAGCTCCTGCGTCCGGGCCTGCTCGTACTCGCGCACGATCTTCCAGTTGAACCCGTACTGCTGCGTGCTCAGGTAGCCCTGTGTCTTGAGGTCCTCGGTCAGGTGCCCCAGCTCCTGGAACGGGCGGACGATCTCGACCAGCCGGGCGATGCTGGCCCGGTCCTCCAGCGTCGCCTGATCGATCGCGCCGTCCAGCACCTGCTGCACCAGATCGATGTTCTGGATCACCAGACGCTCGACCTTGTCGCGTCGCTCGGCGATCACGCCCTGCACACGCTCCACCGTTGAGTCGTCCATCATCGGATTCACGCCCAGCGCCAGGATGTGCGGGTTACCCGGGGCGGGGATGATCTTGCCCTGGGCGTCCAGGTTCACCAGCGAGTCGTAGGGCAACTCGGGCAGGTTCTGCGTCGCGGCCGCCTCCTGCTCGGCCCGCTCGCGGGCCCGCAGCTCGGCGTCACGCCGGGCCTCGGCCTCCGATCTCACGCGCTCCGTCGCCGCCGGCGGCAGCGTCATGGGCGTCACGATTGGAGTCTGGGCCGGGGCCTCCGTCGGCGGCGGCACCAGCTGCCCAAACGCCGTCACCGGCAGCCCGACCAGAACCACCAGCAGCCCGGTCGTCCGAACCAGCCCGAGACGATCAACCAACCCACCAAAGCGGCGTGTCATGCTTGCTTGCTCCGTTCTTTCTCAATCCCGTTGAACCGCTGGCTCGCTACCCAATCAAAAACCGTTCCACTCACCAAAGCCACCACTGATCGGGCGCGGCCAGCCACCCCCAAAGCCTACCCCACACTCTATGGCTTGCCCCGCCGCCGGTGGCGGAATCGTGCGGCCCAAAGCCGGACCCCCGGCGCGAAGATGGCGCACTCGGACCCAGACGCGGGCCGAGAACCGGCTGGGACTCAGACGCGCTCGGAGGGTGCCGCTCCGGTATGTTCCAGACATGGGTGAGCCGTCATCGCCATTCGACCGAATCTCTCGAGACCCTGCGATCCTTGGCGGCAAGCCCTGCATCAAAGGAACACGGATCATCGTCGAACTCGTCTTGGAGTTGTTCGCCAGTGGTGGCACGCGCGACGAGATTCTGCGGAAGTATCCGCACCTGAAGAACGAGGACTTGGAGCAGGCTCTCAGGTTCGCTGCCGAGTCGTTGCGGGGTGACATCGTCGTGACCGCGAGGCTCGCCGGATGAAGCTTCGCGAGTTCAGTCTGCTGGCCGACGGGGGCGTCGACCCGGACGTAGCGGATCACCTGCGTTCCCTGGGTTGGGACGTGCTGACTGCCGCGCCGCGGGCATGCTCGGGCGGGCCGACCTTGACATCCTCCGGGCGGCGACCGGCCAGAATCGAGTGGTTCTCACCCGAGATGGCGACTTCGGACAGATTGCGATCCTCGGAGGCGAGCCGCTGGTTGGCAGCATCCGGCTCCGACCCGGCCCTATCCGGGCGGCAGTGACCATCGCGACGTTGGATGCGGCGCTGAGCGCCGATCTCGACCTTCGGCCTCCGTTCGTCGTGGTCGCCAAGCGAGGGGCGACTCGCGAGGTGACGATTCGAGTCCGCCACCTCCGACGGTTCGGCGCACGCCGTTGATGCCCACCGTCCGCGCTACTTCAGCACATGCGCCAGCAGCCTCTGCCTCTCCTCCGGCTCGAGCATCTCCATCAGCCGCATGAAGATCTCGCGTTGCTGGGCCTGGGTGGGGTTCAGCCCCACGTCCCGGGCGATGCGCTCGACCATGGCCCGCACCTGGCCCTCGCGCTCGGGCGTCAGGCGCAGGGCCGTGAGCAACTCCTGGAACTCATCGACCTTCTGCTCGATGATCCGGCTGAACGAGCGGCCCACCTCCTCCATGAGCAACTGAATCTTGTAGTTCCGCAGCGCCTCGCCCCGGTTCGCCACCGCGTTACCCTGCTGATCCTGCGGGTGCTCCAGGATGTCGCCCGAGACCGCGGCGTAGTACTCCATCAGCAGGCGTCCATACTCGCGCCGGGTCGCCAGTGGCATCTCCGAGCCGAGTTGCCGCCCCAGCCCGCCGCCCTCGAAGATCGGCTGCAGGTGCGCCGTGAAATCCAGGTAGAGTCGGATAACCTCGGTCTGGTCGCCCGAGCCGAAGGCCGTGTACAGATCGAGCAGCGTCTCATAATGCTCGACGACCGCGGCATCGATGAGGCGGGCCCGCTCGTCCAGCCTCGCGGCTACGCGGGCGCGGGTGTGGTCGTCCAGATCGACCAGGTCCAGGGCCGCCACTTCGGGCTGGGCATCGGCGACGCGCTCAATCCGGCCCTCGTACCCCAGGCGGACCAGGGTGGGCGCGCTGGCCGCGGGTTCGACCGAGGGGCCGGTGAGGAGTGGGGTGGGGGTGTGGGCCCGTGGTTCGGGCTGACCAAGGGCCATTCCCGCAAGACCAAGGCTCAGAACGCTCATCCGCATCGTGTCGCGCATTGCTCGCCCTCACAGTCGCGTGCGTGAGCACGCGAGTCGTTCCTCGACTTCGCGGCCCGGACCGCCCCGGCGGTGGGTCGGGCCGAGAGCCTCGCGTGCGTCCGCCCGCAGCCGGGATTCCGCGTGCTCACGCACGCGACCCTGTTGGTGGGACCGCCCGGGCCCGGCTTTCACCCCTACCCTTCCAGCATGTCCACAATGCCCGCCCGGAGCAACGCCGATCTGGCCACGGAGATTGCCCGAGTCGCCCTGCTGCGGGGCGACTTCACGCTGCGATCCGGGCGGAAGAGCACGTATTACCTCGATAAGTACCTGTTCTCGACGCGTCCCGAGATCCTGTCGCGCCTGGGTGATCTGTTTTCCGACCGGATTCACGATGTTCAGTCCCACGCCGGGGTCCAGGTCCAGCGCCTGGCGGGGGCCGAACTGGGCGGCATCCCGCTCGTCACCGTCGCCAGCCTGCGCACGGGCCTGCCCGCGATCTTCGTCCGCAACGCCAAGAAGGACTACGGCACCGCCAAGCAGGTCGAGGGCGTGCTGACCCCCGGCGAGCGGGTCGTCTTCGTCGAGGACGTGGCGACCACCGGCGGGCAGGCGCTTGAGGCCGTCGGCGTGCTGCGCGAACTCGGGGCCGACGTGCTTGCGGTCATTGCGGTGATCGATCGACAAGAGGGGGCACGCCAGGCGATCGAGAAGGCCGGGCTGCGGTTCGAGAGCCTGTTCACGAAGGCGGAGTTGGGCGTGACGGAGTGACGCTGGTGCGAACCCGACGCGCCAGCGAGCGGTGGGGTGTGTGGGCGCGGGGAGTGGCGGAGTGGCAGAGGGATGGCGCGGCATCATGGCGACGTGTGCCGCGAGTGTGGTGCCCCTCGGCACGTTGAGACGGCGGCTGGCTGGTCGCCTCGAGTGGAACTCTCCGGAGATGCGCATGGGCGGCTCGGTTGATACCAAGGCGGTGGAGTTTCGCCTCTTGAAACTGGGCACGCTGGACGACCTGCTCGCCGAGGTCGATCGCCTGGTCGCCGCCGAGACGACCGGCGCTTTGCGCCGCACCGGCAACTGGACCCTCGGGCAGACGTTCGGCCATCTGGCCGGTTGGATGACCTACCCGTATGACGGGTATCCGCCGGACGTGCGCCCGCCCTGGTTTGTGAGGCTGATCCTGCGCGGGCAGAAGAAGAAGCTCTTCACTTCCGGCGTGCCCCGCGGCGTGCGAATCCCCAGGATCGAGGGCGGGACCAAGAGCACCGAGGTGCTGTCGACCGACGAGGGCGCGAGGCGAGTTCGGGCGGCGGCGATCCGCATGAAGGCGACAGCCCCGCCCTGCCCAACCCGATCTTCGGCCGGCTGACGCACGCAGAGTGGATCGGCATGAACCTGCGGCACGCGGAGCTGCACCTGGGGTACATGCAGCCGGTGTAGGCCCGCCTTGTGTTACTGTAATCCCGCCAGCATCTCATCGGCCATGGCCGCGAGTTCCTGCTGGGCGATGGTCGCGCCCTCGGCCGCGGTTCCTCGGGCCACTGGGTCGCCCAGGTAGGTGATCTCGACGCCGAAGTTCTCGCCGATCTTGACCGCCACGCCGAACCCCACATGGCGGTTGTTGATGAGCAGGTCCAGTTCCTCTTCAGCGTGCTTGCCCATCTCGATGATGGAGCCCGGGGAGAGGGATATGACCTCGGCCAGCGCCATGCGCGTGGAGCCGACGCGGACGATGACGGGGACTTCCAGGGTCAGCAGTTGCTGGATGGTTCTGGACATGGAGCCCTCTTCGGCGTGCCGCGGGCGCGGCATGAGCCGGGGGGCGTTCCGCAAGCGGCGTGCCGAGATCAGTTCCCGCCCTGGGCCGTCAGGTCGTCGAAGAAGGAGAGCAGGTCGGAGGTGATGGGCTGGCCCTCGTCGTTCAGATGGCGCTTCGCGGGGCTTGAGCCGGGGATGTAGAAGTTCCAGGCGTAGCGGACGCCGGCACCGGCGAGGCGGCGCGCGCCGCGGTCGCGTGAGCCCAGGTAGTAGCCGTCAGGCCCGGCGGACTGGACAAAGAACTGGCCCCGGCCCTGGGCGGGGACGAACTTGTCGTCGGTGGGGGGGGTGTTGTTCCACGCGTCGGTGGGGTAGGCGGGGCTGCCCAGGAAGCCGACCAGGGTGTCGCGGACGTTATTGCTGGGCGGTGCGCCGATCAGGCTGAAGTCGCGGTCGCCGGCGGGGCCCATGGCCTGCTCGCGGCGTTCAAGGCCGACCAGCACGTCTTCGGCCAGGAACGCGGCGTTGGACGCCCAGTAGTACCTGGCGACGGTCGCGCCGTTGTTGCCCGAGTCGATCGCGGCAAAGTCGTCGACCTCTTCGATGCGGGTGAGCGCGTTGCGGTTCTCAACCCAGAGAAGCAGCGGGGTTCCGAAGGAGTCGACCAGATCAGGCAGCGATGGGTCTCCGGCGGTCTGCGTGGTGTGCCCAGTGTTGCCGCCGGCCTGCTGGCCATCGACCTGCGGGACGTAGTACTTCGGATCAACGGTGAAGTAGGCCGGGTTGCCCTCGGTGGCGACGCCGATGCGGCTGACATCGACCATGCGGTTGGCGGTGGTGTTTGCCAACCGGGCCGCGGTGGTGGGCCCGAAGTCGACCTGGGTCTGGGCGTTGGAGGGAATCCCGCCGGTGCCGCCGACGGTGACGATGCCGCCGGTGAGATCGAGCATCGCGTTTTCCATGGCGGACATGTACCACTGGGTGCCGTTCTCGGGCGCCCCCATCTCCTCAACCGAATAGAACCCTGGCATGCGGTCGTTGTCGCGGACGAACGCGCTGGTGGCGTCCGAGAACGACTTGATGAGGGCGTTGCTGGCAGTGACCTTGGCGGCGACCCTCACACCGCCCAGGGCGGGCAGCACGATCGAGATGATCAGCGCGATGATCGCGATGACCACCAGCAACTCGACCAGCGAGAACGCGGGGCGGGCGCGGCGGACCACGCCTGCATTCGAAAGGGCGGCTTGACGCGACATGGACGATCCCCTCGGCCCGCAGACGGGCCACTGACGGCACCGGAGACGCCACCCCGGGGCCGACGTTCATCTTGAACCATCCACGGTCCAGACGCCACAGGATAGCAGAGCAAGGGCACTGGGCATGAGGCATTGGGCACGAGGGAGGAGGTTGCGGGAGGCCCGGCGATCGCCGAACATTCCGCCGCTCCCGACTTGAGACGAGTGCCATGTGCCTGATGCCCAGTGCCTTCCCCACCAACCCGGCCCGCTCCGGTTTCCCAGACCTGGCCGACAGCACTTTCCACGCCCGCGTCCACACCGACCACCCGGAACGCGCCCGTCGAGGAGGCGGGCGAGGTCCGGCGATGCGCCGAAGGCTGGGCCGGGGAGCGCGGAGGCGTCCCGGCCCACTATGTTCGGGAGTGGGGGGGTGTGCGGTTCCAGTGAATCGAAGGCAGCGGGGTGGAAGCAGACGTGGATTAGGGCTGCTTGCGCCTGAACAGCCTGCCCAGGAGGCCGGGCTTGGAGTTAGGGAGTTCGGGGGGGGCGGTCTCATCGCCGGGCGCGGGGCGTGGAGTTGAGGGGTTGGCGAACGGGGTCTGGCCGCGCTGGGCGGCGATGGCGGCCTCGATCATGGCCCGCTGCGGCTCGAGCTGCTTGAGCATGGGGGCGTACTGCTCCTGCTGATCGGGAGGCAGTGTGGCGACCCATTCCCAGAGCGTGACGGAGCCCCGGTTCAAGGCCGCGTAGGGGTCAGAGGGGTTGGCGGGGTCGGGGTTGTGCGGGTCGCCGGCGTGGGAATCCCGCGCTTCGGAGGCTTCGACGGTGGGCGCGGTCTCATCGCCGGGGGCGGGTCGGGCGTCGGCGGGGTCGGGCGGTAGCGCGGGCTCCCATGGCCGAGGCGCGGCGACGCGACCGCCTCGCCTCGATTCGTCCGGCGGCGGCGCCTCGCACGAGCCGTCGAAGACCTGCGGCGTGCTCTTGGGTCGCCCACCTCGGGCCTCCCAGTACGCCTTCCACTCTTCCTTGTCGTCTTTCTTGCCAGCCAGGGCCGCGTCGAGCCCGTCGCGGTACTGCTGGCGAGCGGCCACGAGCTGCGGGTGCTCCTCGGGCTTCGGCTCGGGCTTCCAATTCGGCAGGTTCTCGTACTTGAGCCCGCAGGTGGGATGCTGCGAGAGCATGGCCTGCCGGATGTTGCCGGGCAGGGCCTCGCCTCGCTCGGCGACCAGTCGGTGAAATGTCTCGGGCGTCGGGCGGAGCCGCCGGATCATCCACTCGAGGCGCTTCTGGGCCATCTCCTGCCAGGCGGGTCGAGTGTCTTCGAGCATGGGCGCCAGACGGGCGATGTATGACTCGAAGAACTCGGGCGGAGCCTCTTCGGGCGGGCCCAGGTAGTGCTTCCACGCGGCCAGCCTCGCCTCGTCGGTCCGCAGCGTGTCATAGAACGCGAAGCGGTCGTTCCAGTCGGCCACATCGCGCGCGTGCCCGCACCAGAAAGCCTGCTCGTGGTCGAGGCTGGGGATGAGGATGGGCCGTTCGGCCACCGCGTCATCAAGGAACGCCAGCGTGGTTTTAGGGTCGTAGCGGAAGGCCACGTCTGAGACCTGCCCGTGCATGAACATGACGCAGAACGCCAGCGGCGGGCCGGAGAGGTAGAACATGCGGTGCATCAGGATCTGGCTGATGATGGGATGCTCGGGATAGTTGCGCTGGAGCATCCAGTTGATGGCGAACAGGCACGCGACCGATTGGGCATGGTCGCCGGCCTGGTGCGCGAGCATCGAGGAATCGAGCAGCAGCTTGAGCCCCAGCGCGGTGCCCAGCCCCAGCGACGAAATCAGCTCCCGCTCGGCGGGCACGCGGACGACCCATTGTTCCAAGGCCGCCACCGTGTCGCGGGCCTTGGTGCCGTCGGAGCACAGGCACTTATCGACCGCCGAGGCCAGCGCCAAGGCGAGCGGCCTGCTGCCGTCGTGCATGCGCTTGACGATCGCGGGCATGAGGCGTGCCGTGGTTTCATTGATGAACGACCAGGCCTCGAAACACATGGCCAGGTCGATCGAGCGGTCGATGTCGCGCTCGGTCGAGAGGCGATAGATCAGGTGCTCGGTGGCCGGGTCGTCGTCTGCGGCAAGGTCGTAGACAGAGGTCTCGCGCGGATGGCGCGGGCGGGGCGTGGATCGCCGCGGATCACGCGGCGGGGGCACCAGCCGTCGCTCGAGGTGGCACTCGGTGCCGCACGTCGGGCAGGCGAAACGCGAGGCGTGCTCGGGGGCGTCGATCCCTTGGGCGCAGCCGGGACAGGTCGGGCGGGTGCTGTAGGTTTCGCGGAGGCGGTCGGTGCGGGTCCAGCCCGTGTGGTCGTGGGAATCGAACTGGCGGAGTGGCGCGCCCTGGACTTCCGGCTCGGCCCGTCGCAGGCGACGCTCAAGGACCGCCTTGGCCCCGCAGAAGTTGCAGGTGAGGTTGGAGGTGTCCTCGGAGAGTGGCAGCGGCGCGCCGCAGCACGGGCAGATTCCCCGCTTGGTCCGGAACAGAGTGTCGGGGAGGCGGTCGTACATGAGGGAGTGACCGAGTGACCGAGTGACGAAGAGACGACAAGACGAAGAGGGGCGGGTGGCATGGTTGCCGCCCTGGGCAGCCATGCGGAGAACCGGGGATCGTCGCCACGCTCAGGGATTCACGCAATCCACCCCCGAGCGGCTTGGCGCCGCCCTTGATTGCCCCGCGTCCTCCGCTGCTTCGCGGGCATCGCGGACGTTGCGCCAACGGACACGCAACGACCGCACCATAACCCTACACCAACCCCAGCCCCCTCAAATCCTGCACCGGCTCCTCAAACGAGCACGACCCGAACCCCAGCGCGAACGCCTCGCGGACCCGGGCCAGCGACACGATGTCGATGGTGTGGCGCCGCCACGTCGCCCCATCATCCGTGAACTTGAACGCCTTGGGGTCGGGCTCGTCGAGCAGGGTGGTGGTGGTCGCGACGTCAAGCCGGGCCGAGCGGGTCAGGGCCGCCGCCATGAACACGTTGAGGAACCCGTGCATCACCGCCTTTGGGCTGCTCGGCTCATAGGTCAGCGCGTGGGTTGCCCGCACCGGGTGGTGCAGCCCCGCGGTGGCCTTGAACGGCACCTGAGCCCCGATGCAGGCGTGCAGGAACTCGGCCACCTGCCGCGTGGTCGGAAAGGCGTCGGGCGTGATGCCCCCGGTCCTGATCTTGCAGGCCGCCCCGCCGGTCTCGGAGTTGCCGGCGATCGCGGTCACGAATCCACGGCAATCCCGCTCGATCGGGATCTCGAAGAACGGGAACACATCCTCGGGCAGGATCTCGAGCGCGTCATCGATCAGCCCCGGCGCCTCGACCTTCATCTCAATCGCGTCGGCCCGGGCCAGGCCGGCGTCCGCCCGCTCGTGCCGGGCGTTGAAGGCGTCCAGGCGCGTCAGGCAGGCGGGCAACTCGTCGTCGATCAGCACGCCGATCCGCCAGGGATCGGTCGCGTCGGCGTGCTCGCGGTACCCGCTGGTGGCGAACGTGCCGGGCATGAGCGGGGCGGCCGCGGCCGAGAGTTCGGGCAATCGCTTGGAAGGGCAGATGAACCGCCCGAGAAACCCGGCGTGCGGCCCGCGGAGCGCGTGGGCGTACGCCTCAACCGACTTGCCCATGTCGAGCTTGGCCGGGGGGAACAGCCCGGCGTAGTCGATCAGCGACGACATGAGGGTCTGCATCGAGCGCGTCATGCCGGGGCTCCTGGTGACCAGAGCGTATCCAGTGTTGGCCTCGGGCAAACGGGTCGATGATCCCGACGCCCTCGATCACCGGACGGCCTTGCATATCTTCCGAGTAGAGCCGTGTGACCTTGGCGTCCGCGCACGCGACCAGCAGCAGCGAGTCCCAGAAGGACATCTGGTGTGATTGGCGAAGCGCCAGGGCACGGCGCACGAAGTCCTCACGGGGCCGCACGACGGGGAATCTCGTCGTCAACTGTGTGACGAAAGACAGCGGCTTGTCGCTGGTCCGGTCCTTGTCCTTGAGCTTCGTGAGCACCGCGGCGGTCTCGCAGACCACCTGCCACGGCAGAATCGTGTCGCTCAGGCCCAGCCTCTCAAGCAGCGCAAGGGCTCGGAGTCGCTTGGCCGGCGAGTCGGCATCGGCCGCGTACACCAGGACATTGGTGTCAATCGCGTTCATGCATCTGATCGCGCGTGAAGCGCCGACCTCCAGACCTGAACGCACCGGGCTCACTGATCCGGCGGATCTCGTCCATCGCGGCCGCCGCCGCCTTCGGATCCGGGGCGACGCCTTGGATCGATGCGAGCAGCCGCGTTCCCTCGGGCAGGTTCAACTGCTCGTCGGGGCGCAGAACCCCATTCTCGTAGGTGACCGAGATGTCGCCGGTGAACTCCATCGCCGGAGTATTTCGCCAGCGAGCCGGGCGGCCGTCAGCCGGTCGAGGTCCCGACGCCAGGGGAACACCACCCGCGCGGTGACAGGGTGGGATCCAGGCCGCCGTCCGCCCGAACGCCCGACACCCCTTCCGAGTCTCGCTACCATCGCCCCATGCCCAGCCTCCAGGCCAGCACACAGGAAGCCGCGCAGGTCCATCCCTCCGCGATCGTCTCCGAAGACTCCGTGCTCGCACCGACCGCTGTGGTCGGGCCCGGCTGCGTCCTGCACGGCAAGGTCACGCTCGCCGACAACGTCCGCCTCATCGGCGGCGTCCACCTCTCCGGCCCAATCGGCATCGGCGCCGGAACTACGGTCTACCCCTTCGCCTGCCTCGGATTCCCGGCCCAGGACTACAAGATCAAGCCGGGCGACCCCACCGGCGGCGTCGTGATCGGTTCGAGCTGCATCATCCGCGAGCATGTCACCGTCCACGCCGCCACCAAGCAGGACGTGCCCACCATCATCGGCGACGGCGTGTTCATGATGGTGGGCAGCCACGCCGCCCATGATGTGAAGGTGGGCAATCACGTGGTGATGGTCAACGCCGTCGCCCTGGGTGGGCACGCCCAGATCGGCGAGCGCGTCAACATGGGCGGGCACTCGGTGGTCCACCAGTTCTGCCGGGTCGGGCGGGCGGCCATGATCGGCGGGAACGCCACCGTCACCACCGACGTGCCCCCGTTCTGCGTGCTCATCGAGCGCAACCTGCTGCAAGGTCTGAACGTGGTGGGCCTGCGCCGCAGCGGCGTGCCGCGAGACCAGATCACCATGCTCCGCGCCGCCTACCGCGAGGTCATCCGCGTCAAACGCACCAAGGAAGACATCGTCGAAGGCCTGCTCCGCATCGGCGGCGACAACCCCCTCATCGCCGAGATCATTGAGTTCTACAAGACCAGCCGACGCACCATCGCCCCCAGTGCGGCCCTGCCGCCCCGGCATTTCCGGGCCTGGATGAAGCGCGCTAAGGATCTGGACGACACGATCGATGGCGATGAGGAACTGATTGATGGCGCCTGAAGCCGGAAGATCGGCGACGGCGACGCTGTTTGATGCCGTGGCGTCGGCCGATGCGCCCGCGCCGATCGAGCCGGGCGTCGCGCACATACGCGCGGGAACGCAGCCTGACCAGCCCAGACGCGACGCGGTTGGGCACGCGAGCCCTCCGGTCAGCCCGCCACGCCTGTGCGTGTTGGCGTCCGGCTCCTCGGGCAACTGCACGGTGATCCGCGTGGGCCAGGGCGCCACCCGCCGCACCATCCTGATCGACGCCGGCCTGGGCACCCGCACCACGCCGCGCCTGCTCGCCTCGCTCGGCGTGCGGCTGCACGAGGTGACCGACGTGCTGCTCACGCACCTGGACGCCGACCACTGGCGCGAGCCCTGGATGCGCCAACGCGACTTCCGCGCCGTCATCCACCTGCACGAACGCCACTGGCCAGCGGCCGAGAGCCTCCGCCAGCACCGCCAGCGCGTTCGCGTCTTCTCCGGCCCGTTCAAGCCCGTCGACGACCTGCACGTCGACCCGCTCATCCAGCACCACGACGAGCACGGCGTGGCGGCCTTCCGCCTCCGCTGCCCCGGCGGAGACATCGGCTTCGCCACCGACCTGGGCCGCGTCACCCCTGAACTCATCGAGCACTTCCGGGGCGTTGACCTGCTGGCGATAGAGAGCAACTATTGCCCGAAGATGCAGGCCGAGAGCGACCGACCACACTTCCTCAAACAGCGCATCATGGGCGGCTCCGGGCACCTTTCCAACCAGCAGTGCGCCCAGGCGACCGCGGCCATCGGACCCAGGCACGTCGTGCTGCTGCACCTGTCCCGCCAGTGCAACACACCCGAACGCGCGGCGGCCGAGCACGCCGAGCGCGGGTACGGCCTGACGATCTCCTCGCAGTTCGAGCCGACGGGGTGGGTCGGCGCTGCGAGTTCTCCTGCGTGCGCCCCCACCCCCGCGTGCGGGGGAGGTGTCAGCGAGGCCCTGCGAGGCTGACCGAGGGGGCAAGCAGCGCGCCGCAACGCCAGCGCCCGCGCTCGCACACCTACCCTCCGCCGCTTGCTCATCCTCTTCGACATCGACGGCACCCTCCTCCGCACCCACGGCGCGGGGATGCGCGCCCTCGAGGACGCCGGGCGCGAGGTCGTCGGACCCCACTTCTCCGCCGCTGGCATCGACTTCGCCGGTGCCATCGACCCCGTCATCCTCGCCCGGATGCTCGCCCGCGCCGGCCTCGACCCCACGCCGGACGCCATCGGCGCCATCCGACGCCGCTATCCGGCCCACCTTGCGCGCCACCTGACCCTCCGTCCGCCCTCCGCCCAGGGTGAGGCCTTCGGCGAGAAGACCTCCGGCCCGCTCCCGGGCGTCCACACCCTTCTCCGCCGACTCGCCTCCGAACGCCCCCACATCACCCGCGGGCTGCTCACCGGCAACTTCGAGGAGGGCGCCCGCCTCAAACTCGCCCACTGCGGCATCGACCACGACGCCTTCCCCATCCGCGTGTACGGCGACGACTCGCCCCACTCCGACCCATGCCGCGAACACCTGCCCCCGGTCGCCCTCGCCCGCTTCGCCCGCACGACAGGCCGCCCGATCGCCCCCGATCGTGTCCTGATCATCGGCGACACGACGCATGACATCGGCTGTGCCAAGGCCCACGGCCTGCGGAGCCTGGGCGTCACCACCGGCGGGCACACCCGCGACCGCCTCGAGGCCGCCGGCGCCGACCGCGTTCTCGATACGCTGGAGCACACCGACGACCTGCTGAAATGGATCGACCGCCTCGCCCAGCAATAGAACCACCGGCCATCCGCCCGGCTCAACTCAACAAAGCCGTCCGCGCAAGCGGTCGGCCACTATCCATCGTTCGGCTGGTTCCGACGTTGCGGACAAGTCCTCGGCCTTCCACTTGGCCAGGCCCGCCCAACACACCGACTCCGCTCCACAGACCACCGCCAGACTCATCGTTGCAAGGGGGATGCGATGTCCGAACCACGCGAGTTCCAGCCCGCGCCGCCCGTCCCCGACGGGTCCGCTCCTCTCGCACCCGCCCCGCCTGCCGTCCCTCCCTCCCTGCCCGCCCCCCCCATCCCCATCGCCACCGCCGAACGCCTCGAATCCTTGGACGTCCTCCGCGGCTTCGCCGTCCTGGGCATCCTGGCCATGAACATCGCCGCCTTCAGCGGCCCCTTCGCCGGCTACTTCAATCCCACCATCTGGCCCCCGCCCTTTGAGGGCGGCAATCGCCTCGCCTACTGGCTCACCCACACCGTCTTTGACCTCAAGATGATGTCGCTCTTCGGCATGCTCTTCGGCGCGGGCGTGGTGGTCTGGGGTCATAAGGCCAGGACGCCCCAGGACATCCCCCGTGTTCGCTGGCTCTGGCTGCGGCGCATGTTCTGGCTCTTCGTCATTGGCATGGCCCACGCCTGGCTGCTGTGGGAGGGCGACATCCTCGTCGCCTACTCCCTCTGCGGCGCGATGGTCGCCTGGTGGGTCCGACGCCTGCCCATCGGGTGGCTGGGCGTCATCGCCGCGGCCTTCTTCCTCGTCCACGTCACGCTCTCGTTCTCGCAGTACCTCTCGGTCTGGATGGCCTTTGGAGAGCACGGGTCCCCGCCCCTGGGCATGCCCCAGCCCGACTACGAGGCCATGCGCGACGGGATGAAGCAGTTCATGGCCCCGACCCCCGCGATGCTCGAAGAGGACCTGGCCGCCCATCGCGGCTCATGGTCCGACGTCTTCGCCGCCCGCGCCCAGGCCAACCAGTTCATCCAGATCAGCGGCTTCTTCTTCTACAACTTCTGGCGATCCACCGCCATGATGATCCTGGGCATCATCCTCATGCGCACAGGCGTGTTCACCGGGCACCGCACCCCACGCTTCTACGCCAGCATGGCCGCCATCTGCTACGCGGTGGGGCTGCCGCTGGTGATCTTCGGCCTCATCGACAACGAGCGCCACGGGTTCGACATCATCCGCATGGCCCTGGTCGGCACCCAGACCAACATCATCGGCTCGGTCCCCGTCGCCCTGGGTCACGCCGCCGTCCTGCTGTTGCTCGTGCGGCTCGGAGCCCTGGGCGGGCTCCGTAAGGCGCTGGCCGCCACCGGCCAGATGGCCCTGACCAACTACCTGTCGCAGACCATCCTCTGCACCACGCTCTTCTACGGCTACGGCCTGGGCCTCTACGGCAAACTCGACCGGCCCGCCACGCTGGGCATCGTCGCCGCCATCTGGACCCTTCAACTCATCTGGAGCCCCCTCTGGCTGTCACGCTTCCGCTTCGGCCCCGCCGAATGGGCCTGGCGCACCCTGACCTATTTCAAGGCTCCTCGCGTTCTCCGCACGCCCGATGATCGCATCGCTGCGGAGTGACTCGAGTTCCACCTGTTTCCCGCGCGAACCAGAGGACCCACCGCAAAGACGCGGAGACCGCGGAGCAAAGCAGGGTTCTCCCTGCTTCTCCGCGCTCTCCGCGGTGAGTCTTTCCGTCCGGGATCGACCGCGCACCCTTGGGGCGGAACCTGGACGAACCTCGCTCACCGCCCAGGCAAGTCCTGCACGCTCGGCGGCGTCGGCGCGTCCGGGTCGCTCGCTGGCGGGCCCTGCGGCTCCACGGGCTCCACGATCGGGGGCGGCGGCGGCGGATTGTCAATGAACCCCATCAGCCCGTCGGGCGGCAGCGGCACCACCGTCACATCCAGACGATTGTTCTCGCGGTTGAAGTACTTCGCGAACACCTCGCGCACTTCCTCCCGCGTCAACGACCGATACATTTCGGGCTGGCGCGACAGGTCCTGCACCGTCAGCCCGCGATACGTCATCGTGCACAGGTGGTCCCACCACGCCGTGGGCATATCCATCCCCGTCTCCGCGTCATTCGCCAGCGTCTCGAGAGCGGGCGCCAGCTCGTCATCGGTCGGCCCCTCGGCCGCGAACTTTGCGAACTGCTCCTCGATCGTCCGCCCCACGTGCGCGACGCCCTCGGCGTTGAGCGACTGGGCCTGTAGCCCATAGAACAGGAACGAGGTGTCCGGGTAGGTCGGCGAGAAGTTGGTGGTCACGAATCCGCCGCCGGGCAGCCCCAGCGCGGGGGCGTTGGCGTTCATGCGCGCGTTGATCGTCGAGGCCGCCGCCAGCAGCGACATCGCGTCGCGCCGCTGTGTGGGCGGGCAGATGTAGAACCCGCGGATGATCAGCGAGGTCGTGCTCCCCAGCATCTCGAGAGTCTTCTGGCCCGCGTGCGGCAGGGGGTTGGTCACCGGTGTCCGCCGCTCCGCGAACGTCTGGGGGGAGATCCTTGGGCGATCCGGCAGCGAGCCCAGGTAGAACCGCACCGCCTCGATCGCGTCGCCGGGCTCGATGTCGCCCACGAGCGCGATCTCCATCGGGCACATCATCAGCCGCTCGCGCCAGGCGGTCAGCTTCTCGGGGGTGATCGCCGCCGCGGCCTCCTCGGTCGGCGGGCGGACACGGACCTCGCTCGCCACATACTGGGCATCGCCGAGCAGTTTCGTGAACGTCTCGCTGGGGTCGGTCCCCACGACCTCGCGCCGCTCGGCCCGGGTCGCGATGTACTGGTCCACCACCCGCTGCGTCGCCACCGACTGCGTGAGCATCACATGAATCCGCTGCATGAACCCGTTGAACCAGGAGGAATCGGTCGTCACGTTCACCCGCATCTGGTCGGGCTGGGCCCAGGCCTGCATCCGCGCCCCACTGGGGGAGAGCAGCGCGATGGCGTCCTCCTGGGTCATGCTGGGTGTCACCAGCCCGTTCCACGACAGGCTCACGACCTCGGTCAGGCCTCGCGTGCTCGCGTCCTCGAGCATCTCACCGCCCGCGATGGTCAGGCCGATCTCGACCCCGCCCGGCTCGCGGGCCGCCATCTGGCGGAAGTGGAACCGGATGCCGTTGGACAGCCACCCGGACCACACGCCGGTCGCGGGGTCCTGCGACATCTCGGCGACCTCGCCGGGGGTGGGTAGATCGGGCAGGAACTTCCAGGGGCGGACCAGTTCGCTCGTGGGGTCGGGCTGCGCGTTCCAGGCCGTCGCCACCGCGTTGCGCACCTGCGCCTCGGACGGGTTGCCGGGGCGAGACGGCAGGGCGAGCACGATCGCCGCCGACGCCGGGTCGAACCGCTTGTTGAACTCCCACTCCATGTCGTCGGCGGTGATGCTGCCCACCATCGCCACCAGCAACTCGGTGCGGTCGCGCTGCGACGGGCCGCCGCGGGAGCGGACCAGCATGTCGGCCAGCGCCGACGCGGGCGCGCCCTCCTCGGCGTTGGCCTGCTCATCCCACTGCCCGGCCATCGAGATCAGGGTCTCCTTGGCCTCGGTCGCGTCCATGCCGTGGATGCGGAGGCGGTTGACCTCGGTGATCGCCGCCGTCACCAGTTCCTCCCACTTGGCCGGGTCGCCCATCACATGGAACGTCGTCCACGCCAGACCCTCCGAGCCATAGAACCGGCTGGTGTGGGCGAACGTGAACGGAACCTTGTGCTTGGTCATGCGGGTGGCGACCATCCGCTCGAGCAGCTCGACCCCGCCCTCCTGCACGATTGACGAGCGGAACTCCCGGGGGGTGGCCGCCTGGCGTCCCGGACGCGCCGACACGATGCCCACGATCGCCGAGGTCAGGTCGGCATCCTCAATCACGATCGGGGCGGGCGGGACGCTCCAGGCGGTCATCGCCGTCGCGGGCGAGGCCGGCTTGGGCACGCGGGGCAGCGAACCGAACGCGCCCTGCACCAGCCCGCGAAGCTCGTCGGGTGTGCCGGGGGCCGCGACCACCACCGTCATGTTCGACGCGACGTACCACCGGTTGATGAACTCGCCGGTTGCCTGAGGTGTGACACTCCGCACCGCGTCGCCCAGGCCGCCCGCCGGCTGCCGCACCGCGCGAGATCCCGGCGTCAACCGCCGCATCGCGTGCTCGTGGACCCGCTGCTCGGGCGTGAGCGCGCCCAGGCGAGCCGCCACGCTGGTCCGCGCGGCCTCAACCGTGGCGGGTGGGATCGTCGAACCCGATGCCAGGCCCGCCAACTGGGTGAGCCGCGCCGCCAGTGTCGAGCCATCGGCCATGTCGATTCCGATGACGGCGTTGTCTTCCTTGACGCCAGCGGTCGCGCCCTCGCCGACCCGCATCCGGGCCGTCTCGGCCGCCACCGCCGCGCTGCCCCACTGGCCCTCGTTCTCGTGGACCAGCCCGGCCTCCACGATCAAGCGCACCGCCGCGCCCCTGCCCTGGCCCGCGCCGCCCTCCAGCGGCATGAGCAGATACCTCAGCCCGTTCTCCAGCGTCCCCGCGGTCACGCGGGCGTCGGGGGTATAGGTCTGGGCCATCGCCTGCCCGCCCAGAGCCAACAAGGCCATCGACACGAACCCGGTGAGTCGGCGGATCATCACAACCTCCATCAACGCTGGCGAAGCCCCTTGGCCCCGCCCGAGTTGTTCTGCTCACGGTCACTGCAACGCCCGGCCCAAGTCTCGCGCCCCGAGATTCTCGGCCCGAAGTGCCCTCGCCATCGGCCCGTCTCGCGGACCACTGGCCAGGGCCACTGCGGGGGAGAGTATCTTTGCCCCCTCCCGCCCACGGTCGACCAGCGGCGCGCGAAAACCCCCCGAAGGCCGCAGGGTGGTACCGCCGGGGGCAAGTGGTGGTTTCGCAGGGGTCTGGCGGGTCAGGAGGCGGTGACCACCGCCGCGGGCGCCTGGCGGTTCTCTGCCCAGGCCATCTCGACCTTTACGTCGAACAGCTGGAGCAGGGCGCTCAGGTGGCGTTCGATGCTCGAGCGGGCCTCGGCCATGTACCTGGCGTCGTTGCTCCGGTACAGGTCCGACGCCTGCTCCTGGGCCTTGATCATCAGTTCCCGCTGCGTCTCGGCGTTCATCGGGATCACGTCCAGCAGCCCCAGCACGCGTCCGTCCGACACGTCGTACGGGACCACGTCGGTCAGCTTCAGGTCGCCCCGGATCGGGGGGAGCTGGATGCGGAAGCACCGCTCGCCGACCTCGGTGATGTCTTCGGGGCGGAGTTCGCGGAGGTCGATCGAGTATTGCTTCTCGAAGTGGAAGATCATGGCCAGGCGGGCCTGGCTGAGGAGCATGGGGGGCATCCAGGAGTAGCCCTTCTTGGCGGTGGCGATCTCCTTGGCGTAGACCTCAAGGCCGACGAGCTTGCCGACGGCGCGGACTCGTTCGGTAATAAGTTGGGTCTGGATCTGGAGCGGTCGCTTGGCTCCCTTCCGCCCGAGCCAGAGGCCCACGACCAGACAGATCACGCACACGACAATGGCCCCGACGGCCCCGATGATGAGGACTTCCATGGGTTCACTCTATCCGTTCTGGCGCGCCGGTTCTCGTCCCAATCCCGTGTGACTCAGAGACTTGCGTTATTGGGAATCGGGGGCTCGGCTTTCTGCGAGGCGTCAGCCAGCGGCGGGGGCCGTAGCGGGGGGTATTGGCGGCGGTGACGCGGCGAGGTCCGGTAACGCGCCAAACTGGAAGGCCTTGACGATGTAGTGGGTCCCGGCGGAGGTCAGGCAGATCATGAGGATGCCCAGAATGGCGAGCATGACCATGCGGGCGGCCTCCTTACCGCCTTTGGCGGACTTGAAGAGTCCGAAGGACATGAACTGTCGGACGGCGCTGTCGAGGGCCGCGGGCTGGCGGGCGGCGGTGGGGG
>Ga0163144_10010662_pt1 | contig 19555 bp, 24 predicted proteins | sample OliLak19BULKMAT1_FD_123175 | JGI IMG/M metagenome (GOLD analysis project Ga0163144, IMG submission 123175) | Freshwater microbial mat bacterial communities from Lake Vanda, McMurdo Dry Valleys, Antarctica - Oligotrophic Lake LV.19.BULKMAT1 | ecosystem: Environmental > Aquatic > Freshwater >... | reverse complement strand
CGCGCGGCCGGAGTTCCTCGCGGAGGCGACCGACGCCGTCTATCCATTCTATCTGCTGCACCAGACCGTGACGGTGATCGCCGTCTACTGGCTCCTGACCCTGGGCGTGCAGCCCGTCCCGGGCTTCTTTCTGGCGGTGCTGGGGACGTTCTTCGGAACGGCTGCGCTGTATTTCGGCCTCATCCGGCCAACCTGGTTCCTGCGACCGCTGTTCGGCATGAAGAACGCAGGCCCCAGCGTGATCGTCCGATCGGCCGGCTGAGGCAAGAGTTCATAGAAAGGGGTTACCTCTGACCGCTTGCGCCAGCGCGAGGGCCGTCACCAGCAGCCCGACAGCAGTCGCTGCCCAAACGGTGGCACGCGCATGCTGCGGGGCGATCCAGTCGGCAAGCCAGCCGACGAGCGGCAAAGCCTGCAGCAGATGAGTGGCAAAAAAATGCGGTACGCGCAGATCGCCGCCCGTGGTCGACCATCCGAAAAGCGGCCAACCGCGCGCGTCGCTCCTGAGGCCGCCGACCCAATGTCCCGGTCCGTCAATCGCACCGGCCGCAAGCGGAGCGGTGACAACCAGCGTCGCAATGCTGCCGAGCATCAATCCAAGTGAGGCGCCGAGCACGAGACCAGGCCGACGATGCGGGGCCGGATGCCGCCAGATGAGCCAACCAAGCCATGCGGCGACGGCCACGATCGCCACCGCCGCGGGACCCATGACGCCATAGTACAGCAGCGTCTCGAGTCTGGTCTCGAAATTGAAGTGGGAGTGCCTGCCACGCGCCGCCTGCAGCGTGATGTAGAGCACTTCCACCACCGTGCAGAGTGCGGCCAGGTGCAACGGAACAAGAGTCGAGGCGCGTTGCCGAACGCCTGTCGCCAGGAAGCTCAGCAGCATCGCCACGGTGAGCCAGTGCAGCCCGAGCGAGAACTGGAACTTCAGGGGCTTGGCCCAGATGTTGGCGCCGTCGAGCGTGCGCGCGTCGGCCAAGGCGATCAGCGCCGTCGGCAGGAACAGCCCCACGCAGATCGTTGCAGCGTCGAGTGCCGTGCGTTGCGCCACATCCAAATGTTCCGTCATGGGGGCGAGCCGGGCGGTCCGCATGGTCATGCCGATCTCAGGGACGTGACGCCGGATAACTTCTCGACGGTGCGCCGCGTGACGATTGCCACCGCGAAGATCAGCAGGCCCGCCGGGCCGAACATGAAGGTCGTGAACAGGATTGGCGCCTGAAGCCAGCGCGACATGCCGATTTCGTCGGCCCGCCCGGCGATCCACAGTCCGACGAAGAGATCGAAGGCCAGGTAGTGCACCCACCCCGCCAGCGCGACTTCGCGCGAGGTGAACAGCTTCTGAACGGCAGGCAGGCTGAAGAATCCGCCACCCTCGACGCTGAAGAAGAAGCCCTGAATCAGGACGGCGTACAGCACGCACAGCCCGGCGACGATGAAGACCTGAATGGCGCGTCGAATGGCGAACCAGCGGGGCAGCGCGATCAAGCCCGTCCACGACAGCAGGGCGAGGCTGTTGGCGGCGCTGAACAAGGCATCCAATGGCAGCGGGATCTGCATGTTTCCGGAATCCTCAAATCAAAGTTGACGGCGTCTACCTACCGAACTATGTTTAGTAGATACTGTCAACAAGCGATCTTCCTGAACCGACCGGTTTCCTCTCACGCGATGAGGTGCTTCATGTTCCCGCGCACCTGCTTCCGACTGTCTCTGAGCGCCATTGTGTTGTCCTTGGCCGCGCAGAGTGGCGCTCTCGCGGCTGACGTCGTGGTCAACGTCACCGGCATCAGCGACGCCCGAGGGGCGATCGGCTTCGCTCTGTTTCCCGACAGCCGCGGCTTTCCCATGGACAATTCCGGGGCCAAGGCTCTTTGGCTGCCCGCCGATCCCAAAGGCGTGAGTTGCCGATACGCCGACCTGCCCGACGGCACCTATGCCGTCTCGGTCTCGCATGACCTGAACGGCAATCGCCGGACCGACACCAACTTCCTGGGCATCCCGACCGAAGCCTGGGGCGTGTCGAACAATGCGCGGCCAGCGATGCGGGCGCCGCGTTTCGACGAAGCGGCGTTCAAGGTCGTCGGCGGACAGTCGGTCACGATCGACGTGCGGGTGGCCAAATGACGGCTCCGACGCCGATGGTCGCGACGCGCGCCGAAGCGCTTTTCCGCAATCGCTATGGTCCCTGGGCCGTCGTGACGGGACCGACCGACGGTATCGGTCGTGCATTCGCCGATTGCCTGGCCCAACGTCGATTGAACCTCGTCCTCGTGGCGCGGCGCGGCGCGATTCTCGACGAGATGGCGGATCGCTATGCCTCCGAGCACGGTATCGACACCAGGGTGTTGGTTGCGGACCTGTCCGAACCCGGTGGCCCGGACGCGTTGGCCGATATCACCTCGGCTCTGGACGTCGGCCTCGTCGTGGCCGCGGCCGGCTACGGCAGGTCGGGACCGCTGATCGACTCCGACATCGCCGATGAACTGCGCATGGTCGACGTCAATTGCCGGGCGGTGCTTTCGACCGCCAGCCATTTCGGCCGCCGCTTCGCCCATCGTCGTCGTGGCGGGCTGATCCTGATGAGTTCGCTATTCGCCTTTCAGGGCGTGCCGCGCGCGGCCAACTACGCGGCGACCAAGGCGTATGTACAGTCCCTGGCGGAAGGTCTGCGAATCGAGCTCGCGCCTCACGGCGTGGACGTCGTTGCCAGCGCGCCGGGGCCTGTTCAAAGCGGCTTTGCCGAACGTGCCAACATGCGCATGAGCATGGCCGCGCAACCCGGCGAGGTGGCGTGCGCCACGCTGGCTGCCCTTGGCCGGCGGTCCGTCGTTCGGCCGGGATGGCTGGCGAAGGTCCTCGAAGCCTCGCTCATCGGGTTGCCACGCTGGGCGCGAGCCCGGATATTGGGTCAGGTAGTGCGCGGCATGACGAGTCATCAGGATGGCGAAAAAGAAGGACGCAAGGGCGAGGCGAAAGAGCAGGCCCGATGACTTGCGTGAGGCCTGTGTCGCAGAAGCCTTGGCGATCGTGGGCGAGTCCGGCCTGGAGGCGCTCAGCCTGAGAGAAGTCGCTCGCCGCCTGCACGTGTCCCACCAGGCGCCGTACAAGCACTTCCCGAGCCGCGACCATATTCTTGCCGAGGTCGTGGGCCGCGCCTTTGGCGGGTTTGCCCAGCACCTCGACTCCAGGACGCGCAGTGCCGACCCGATGGAAGATCTCGCGCAGCTGGGGCTGGCCTATCTCGCGTTTGCGCGCGCCAATCCGTTGCACTACCGGCTCATGTTCAGCACGCCGCTTCCCGACCTCCACCAGCATCCCGGGATGATGAAGCAGGCGAAGCATGCGTTTGCGATACTCCTCGACGGCGTTGCGCGTCTGCATGGACGGCCGGCAGATACACTCTCGGAACTCGACGCGCTGTTCGTCTGGGCGTCGATGCATGGCTTGGCCGGTATCCTGCAGTCGCCCGCCCTGCAGACATTGGACCTCGAGGACAGCGTCCTGAACTCTGCGATTCCTCATGCCTTGCTTGGAATCAGGGCGGCCCTGGACCGGAACGGGCTCTGACGAACGCGGGATCCGCATCGCCTGGCGGGCAGGCGGCGGTCCTTGCCCCGCCCTACGGCGCGCCGTAAATAGCCGGTAGGGCGGCCTCAAGGAGGATTTCATGAGCACGGATATCGTCATCGCGAGCGCGGCGCGCACGCCCATCGGTTCGTTCAACGGCGCGTTCGGCGCCGTCCCGGCCCACGACCTCGGCAAGGCCGCGATCAAGGGTGCGCTGGAACGCGCCCATGTGAAGCCGGAAGAAGTCGACGAAGTCATCATGGGTCAGATCCTGACTGGCGGTCAGGGCCAGAACCCGGCCCGTCAGGCCGCCGTCAATTCCGGCATCCCGGTCGAGAAGACCGCGCTCGGCATCAACCAGCTCTGCGGCTCCGGTCTGCGCGCCGTCGCTTTCGGCTGGCAGGCGATCCGCAACGGCGACGCCAGCATCATGGTGGTCGGCGGCCAGGAGAGCATGAGCCAGGCGCCGCACGTCGCCCACATGCGCGACGGCACCAAGATGGGCGACCTAAAAATGGTCGACTCGATGATCAAGGACGGGCTGTGGGACGCCTTCAACGGCTACCACATGGGCAACACCGCCGAGAACGTGGCGCAGAAATACCAGATCACCCGCCTCGAGCAGGATGCGTTTGCCGCGTCCTCGCAGAACAAGGCCGAGGCGGCGCAGAAGTCCGGCCGCTTCAAGGACGAGATCGTTCCGGTCACCGTCAAGACCCGCAAAGGCGACGTCGTGGTCGACACTGACGAGTTCCCGCGCCACGGCACGACGGCCGAGTCGCTCGCCAAGCTGCGCCCGGCCTTCACCAAGGAAGGCGGTTCGGTCACGGCCGGCAATGCCTCGGGCATCAACGACGGCGCGGCCGCTCTGGTGCTGATGAGCGCCGACGAGGCCAAGAAGCGTGGCATCAAGCCGCTCGCCAAGATCGTGTCGTGGGCAACCACGGGCGTCGATCCCAAGGTCATGGGCATCGGTCCGGTGACCGCCTCGCAGGCGGCGCTGAAGAAGGCCGGCTGGACCGTGAAGGATCTCGACCTCGTCGAGGCCAACGAGGCGTTTGCCGCCCAGGCACTGGCCGTCGGCAAGGAACTCGGCCTCGATCCGACCAAGCTCAACGTCAACGGCGGCGCGATCGCCTTGGGCCATCCGATCGGCGCCTCGGGCGCCCGCGTGCTGACGACGCTGCTGTTCGAGATGCAGAAGCGCGATGCCAAGAAGGGCCTCGCAACACTGTGCATCGGCGGCGGCATGGGCATCGCCATGTGCGTCCAGCGCGACTAAGAGGCCTCATGCTGAGGAGGCGCGTAGCGCCGTCTCGAAGCATGGCAACATGACGACTGCTGGCCACCCTTCGAGACGCGGCCTACGGCCGCTCAGGGTGAGGTGAGTTTGTTCAGGGGCTGCTGGCGACTGCCTGGCCCTTGCGTACCAGTTGGCGGCCCTCGGGCTGGAGAATCTCCCGGAGCTGGGCATTGCCGGTCGCCTTGGGCTCGACCACGAGGAATCGGCTCTGTCCGGCGTTGACCGTGACGATGAGTTCCGTGCTGCCCTGCGTGCCGTAAGCCCTCAGGTCGTAGAGCGACGGCGGCAGGTCGAGGCGCATCCAGGTGAGGCCAGCGAGGCTGCCGACGGGATACTGATCCTTCGTGATGCCGATCGGTGAGGCGTCCGAACCGGGTTCGTCGCGGATGATGTAGAGCGCGGCCATCCCCTCGTTCGGCTCGTAAAACGTCTTGCCGTAGGACTTCTGCCATTCCGACCCGGCACCGGGGCTGCAGGCGGCGACCGACAGGGTCAAGGCAGCGGCAATCAAAGACTTCTTCATGAAACACCCTCCGCCGCCAGCGTCCGACGGCGGCGCTTCGCGGTCAAGCGGCGCAGGCGGGTGCGGGCATCGTCCGCAGCCGGGCCAGCGGCGACAGCACGATCGCCAGCGCCGACAGGGCGAAGGCCACGGCGATCAGCACCAGGGCGCTCTGCAGGCCGGCCTGGGCCGCCAGCAAGCCGCCGGCCAGGGCGCCCAGCGGGCGGACGCCGTAGATCGCGGTCTGCACCGTGGCGTTGACCCGGCCCATCAGCGACAGCGGCGTCACGAGCTGGCGCACCGTGGTCTGGCAGATCAGCCACAGCATCGGCCCGAACCCCACCAGGAAGTAACCGGCGGCGGCGAGCGCAAAGCCTGTGGTCGTGCCGCCGTGCGTGGGGGCTGCCAGGAACAGGCCCGCCGCCACGACCGACACGGCCGGTCCGAAGATGAGCGTCGCGAGCGGCGGCAGGCGTCGCGAGGAAATCGGTGCCACCAGCGCGCCCAGGATCAGGCCGGCGCCATAGGCGGATTGCGCGAGGCCCATGCTCGCGGGATCGAGGCCGAGCGGGCCCAGTGCCAGCGGCGCCCAGATCGCCAGCAGCGCGAAGAAGGCGAAGTTCCAGAAGATCGCGCAGAGGCTGATGCTGCGCAGCAGTTCATGATGGATCACGAAGCGCGCGCCGGTGCGGATGTCGACCAGGAACGAGGGTCGCGCGGTGCCGGCGGAAGGTGCCGGCACGCGGGGAAGCGCCAGGACACAGGCGAGCGCCAACGCAGCGCCGAGGGCCGCCAGCGCATAGCCCCAGGTCGGCGACAGATGCTGTGCGAGAAGACCCGCCACGAAGGGCGCGGCGAGACTGACGATGGCGCGCGCCAGCTCCAGCCGCGCGTTGGCCCGCGGCAGGTCGGTCGAGACAACGATACTGGGCAACAGAGACACCGAGGTCAGCACATAGACGACGGTTCCCGACGCGCCCGCGAAGGCCGCGACCCCGAGCAGGCTCGCAGCCCCCGTCGCGGCGGCAACCACGGCGATCACTGAAGCCAGCAGGCCGAGGCCAAGGGCCACGATCAGCAATTGGCGGCGTGGCAGGCGGTCGACCCAGGCGCCGGCTGGCAGCGAGACCAGCAGCCAGGCGGCACTCTGGGCCGCGACCAGCAGTCCGAGCACGTCGGGTCCGGCGCCCAGGACCAGCGTCGCGGTCAAAGGCAGGGTTGCGAGGGCCAGCTGATCAGCGGCGTGGGTCCCGGCGGCGGCGCCGAGGAGGGCGGTGAAGGGCTTCATGAGGACGGTTCTAAGACCGGCAAATCTTCGTCTCTATCCGGCACCGGCTGTGAATTCGGATGGAACCGGCTAGAGTGCGCGGGCGGCACGTCTTGGGAGGAAAAAATGGCTCAAAGAGTTGCAGTGGTAACGGGCGGAACGCGCGGCATCGGCGGCGCCATTTCGCGCATGCTGAAGGACAAGGGTTACAAGGTTGCCGCGACCTACGCCGGCAATGAGGACGCCGCCCAGAAATTCAAGGGCGAGACCAGCATCGCGGTCTACAAGTTCGATGTCGGCGACTTCGCCGCCTGCCAGACGGTGATCACACAGATCGAGAAGGATCTGGGGCCGGTCGACGTGCTGGTGAACAATGCCGGCATCACCCGCGACTCGACCATGCGCCGACTGACGCGCGACATGTGGGATGCCGTCATCGACACAAATCTCGGCTCCTGCTTCAACATGTCGAAGGCGGTGTGGGAAGGCATGAACACGCGGGGCTTCGGCCGTATCGTCAACATCGGCTCGATCAACGGCCAGGGCGGCCAGTACGGCCAGGTCAACTATGCCGCCGCCAAGTCGGGCATCCACGGCTTCACCAAGGCGCTGGCGCAGGAAGGCGCGTCCAAGGGCATCACCGTGAACGCCATCGCGCCGGGCTACACCGAGACCGATATGGTTGCGGCCGTGCCGGCCAACGTGCTGGAGAAGATCGTGGCCAAGATCCCGGTCGGCCGGCTTGGCAAGGCCGAGGAAATCGGCCGAGGCGTGATGTTCCTGATCGCCGACGACGCGGGCTTCATCACCGGCTCGACGCTGTCGATCAACGGCGGCCAGCATATGTACTGACAATCGGCCGATAAGCGCCATGATGGGGCCGGCGTCATGCCGGCCCTTTTTTGTTCTGCGGGAGTGACCAATGGCCAAATTGACCGAGTACAAGGACATGGGCCCGCGCGCCAAGGCGGTGGTCGAGGGCATCGCCCAGGCACGCGGCACCGACCCAGCCGGCATCAACAATGTGTGGAAGGCGCTCGCCCGCCATCCCGACGTGATGGAGCGCTTCGCGGCCGAGATGAAGGCGGTGATGGCGCCGGGCAAGCTCGACGGGCTCACCAAGGAGCTGATCTATCTTGCCGTGTCGGTCGCCAACCAGTGCGACTACTGCATCAATTCGCACGGCTACATGGCGCGCCAGAAGGGCATGAACGAGGAGATGTTCAGCGAATTCATGGCGGTCGTCCTGGCGGCGCAGAAGGGCAACAAGATCGCGACTGGATATCGTGTGCCGATCGATGCCGCGTTCGAGGAGAAATGATGGTCTGGGATGCCAACCTCTACCTGAAGTTCGCCGACCATCGCGTGCGGCCCGCGCTCGACCTGATGGGCCGGCTCGATCCGGCCAACGGCGCACGGCGGGGCCACGCGATCTACGATCTCGGCTGTGGTGCCGGCAACATCTCGCGCATCCTGGCCGAACGCTTTCCGTCTGCCGAGATCGTCGGCATCGATTCGTCGGAGGAGATGCTGGCCAAGGCGCGTACGCAGACGACCGATGGCCGAGTGAGCTTCGCAAAAGGCGACCTCACGCAGTTCAAGCCGGGCAAGCCGCCGGGCATTCTCTACAGCAACGCCGCCTATCACTGGCTGGAGGGACATATCGATATGTTTCCCGGCCTGATGAAGTTGCTGCCGTCAGGTGGCCAGCTTGCGATCCAGATGCCGCGCAATCATGAAGCGCCGTCGCACGCCCTGATGCGCACGGCGGCCGAGGCGGGGCCTTGGCGCGACAAGCTCGCCCAGGTGCGCACCATCCGGCCGGTGCTGGAGCCGGCGCGCTACTACGATGTGCTGAAGCCGCTGTGCTCAGATCTCGAAATCTGGGAGACGATCTACCAGCAGCCGCTCACCGGAAAGGATCCGGTGGCGCAGTTCACGTCCAGTACCGGCCTGCGTCCGTTCCTCGATCTGCTGGCTGAGCCGGAACGCACGGAATTCTACGACACCTATGCGGCGCTGCTCGCCAAGGCCTATCCGACGCGGGCCGACGGCATCACCATCTTCCCCTTCCGCCGGTTGTTCATCGTGGCGCGCCGCGCATGAGACCGGGCCGCCGCCTCATTGCCGTCGCGGTACTGCTGCTGGCAGGCTGCCGCGTGCCGGCTTGCCTGGCGGCGCCGCAGACAATGGTGGCGGCCGCTCATCCGCTGGCGGTCGAAGCCGGGTTGGAAATGCTCCGGCGCGGCGGCTCGGCCGTCGATGCGGCGATTGCCGTGCAGATGATGCTGGGCGTGGTCGAGCCGCATGCTTCGGGAATCGGTGGCGGCGGCTTCCTGTTGAACTACGACAATACGAGCCGGGCCATCGCCGTCTATGACGGTCGCGAGGCGGCGCCGGCGGGCGCCACGCCAGCGATGTTCCTCGGAAGCGACGGCAAACCGCTCGGCTATCGCGAAGCCGTCGCGTCCGGCATTTCCGTCGGCGTACCCGGCGTGCTGGCGATGCTGGAACTCGCGCACAAGGAACACGGCAAGCTCGCCTGGCGCGACCTGTTCGAGCCGGCCATCGCCGCCGCCCGCGACGGCTTCGCCGTGGCGCCACGACTTGCCAATTGGCTTAACCGTATGCCGGGACTGAAGGATGAGCCCGCCATCCGCGCGCTCTATTTCAATGCGGACGGTTCGCCCAAGAAAGTCGGCGACCGCATCGCCAATCCCGATCTTGCCGCCACGATGCGCCTGATCGCCGACGGCGGGGCAGGTGTTTTCTATCAGGGCGCAATTGCGGCCGAGATGGTCGAGCGCGTGCGCAATCACGTGAGGCCGGGCACACTCTCGCTCGCCGACCTGGCCGATTATCGCCCGATCAAGCGCGAGCCGGTGTGTGGGCCCTATCGCCTCTGGATCGTCTGCGGTGCGCCGCCGCCGTCGTCGGGCGGCATTGCGATCCTGCAGGTGCTGGCGCTGCTCGAACCGTTCCAGATCTGGCGCGACGCGCCCAACAGCCTGCGCCCGGTCCATCTCATCGCCGAGGCGAGCCGGCTCGCCTTCGCCGACCGCGACCGCTACGTCGCCGATCCCGCCTTCGTGAACGTGCCGACGGCGGGCTTGTTGTCGCCGGCCTATCTGGCGGAGCGCCGCTGGCTGATGTCGACGGACCGCAGCATGGGCACCATCGGGCCCGGCGTGCCGCCGGGCTATGTCGAGCGCGGCACCAGCCACATGAGCATCGTCGATCGCTGGGGCAATGGCGTCGCCTTCACCACCACCATCGAGGCGCCATTCGGCGCCCAGATCATGCTGCGCGGCTTTCTGCTCAACAACGAGCTGACCGATTTTGCGCCGGAGCCCGAGGCCGGCGGCAAGCCGGTCGCCAACCGGGTCGAGCCGGGCAAGCGGCCGCGCTCCTCGATGTCGCCGACCCTGGTGCTCGACCGCGACCGCCGCTTCGTCGTGGCCGTGGGCTCGGCGGGCGGATCGCGTATCATCGGCGACGCGCTTCATGCCGTGATCGGCATGCTCGACTGGGACCTGCCGGTTGCTGCAGCCCTCGCGCAACCCAGGGTGAACAACCGCAACGGCGCGACGGAACTGGAGGTGGCCACGCCGCTGGCCGACCTGGCAGACCGCTTGCGCGCCATGGGCCATCAAGTACAAGTCCGCGTGCATGAGGGTGGCCTCGCCGGCATTCGCCGGTCGGGCGACGGGTGGGACGGCGGTGCCGATCCCCGTCGCGATGGCGTCTCCCGAGGAGAATAGTGTGGCCGCCAAGAAACTGCCGAGTGTCCTGCTGCGCGCCGGCGAGGATCGCCGCGTCCGGTCGGGTCATCCCTGGGCCTTCTCCAACGAGATCCTGATGGACCCCGAGACCAAGGCGCTGCCGCCGGGCTCGCTGGTGATCCTGCGCACGCCGGGCGGCGAGGCGCTGGGCGTCGCCACCTTCAATCCGCATTCGCTGATCGCGGCGCGGTTGCTGACCTCGAATCCCGAAGCCACGATCGACGCGCTGTTCTTTGGCCGCAAGCTTGCCAATGCCATGGCGCTGCGCGACCGGCTGGTCGGCGTTCCCTACTATCGCCTTATCCACGCCGAGGCCGACGGCCTGCCCGGCGTGATCATCGACCGTTTCGGCGATGCCGTGGTCATGCAGGTGAATTCCGTCGGCATGGATCATCTGACGCCGGTCCTGCTGGAAGCCATCGAGGCCGAACTGTCGCCGCGCGTCATCGTGCTCAAGAACGATTCGCCGGTGCGCGAGCTCGAAGGGCTGAAGCGCGAGACGGTGATCGCCAAGGGCGAGCTCGACGGGCCGATCGAGCTGGTCGAGAACGACGCCAAGTTCGTGGCCGACTTGTCCGGGGGGCAGAAGACCGGCTGGTTCTACGACCAGCGCGACAACCGCCGCTTCATGGCGCGCTTCGCCAAGGATGCGCGCGTGCTCGACGCCTATTGTTATAGCGGCGGCTTCGGCGTGCTGGCGGCCAGGCATGGCGCCAAGTCGGTCACCTGCCTCGACCGCTCGCAGCCCGCGCTCGATTCCGCCGCCAAGGCGGCGGCGCTCAACGGCGTCAGCGACATCGTCACCTTCCAGAAGGGGGAGGTCTTCGACACGCTGGAGAAGCTGGAGCCCAACGGCCGCAACTTCGACGTCGTGATCTGCGACCCGCCGGCCTTCGTGAAGAGCCGCAAGGACATCAAGGTGGGCGTCCAGGGCTATCGCAAGATGGTGCGGCTGGCGGCGCCCCTGGTGGCGCCCGGCGGCTTCCTGTTCGTGGCCTCGTGCTCGCACCTGGTCGAGCCGCTGCTGTTCGGCGAGCAGGTACGTCGCGGCCTGCGCGACGCCGGCCGCAACGCCCGCATCTTGCGCAGCGCCGGTGCGGCGCTCGATCATCCGGTGCATCCCGGCCTGCCCGAGACCGCCTACCTGAAGGCGATGACCCTGCAGATCGACTGATATGTTTCAAGTCGGCGCGCGCAACCTCATCACCGACGTCGACGGTATCCTGGTCGGCAACGCCGAGGACCAGCGGGTCCGCTCCGGCGTCAGCGTCGTGTTGTGCGAGACGCCGTCGACAGCGTCGGTCGATGTGCGCGGCGGCGCGCCCGGCACGCGCGAAACCGACCTGCTCGATCCCTCGTGCCGCGTCGACCGCATCGATGCCGTCTGTCTCTCCGGCGGCTCGGCGTTTGGACTCTCTGCCGCCGATGGCGTCATGCGCTGGCTCAAGGAACGCGGCCGCGGCGTCGCCATTGCCGATGTGGTCGTTCCGATCGTGCCCACGGCCATCCTCTTCGATTTGCTGAACGGCGGCGACAAAGGCTGGGACTGGCCGCCCTATCGCGAGCTTGGCTATGACGCCACGGGCCGCGCCGGCCAAGTTTTTGCGCTCGGCAACATCGGCGCCGGGCTCGGCGCCAAGGCGGGCAATCTGAAAGGCGGCTTGGGCAGCGCCTCGGCGGTCGATCCGGCGACGGGCCTGCAGGTCGGCGCCCTCGTGGCGGTCAACGCGCGCGGCTACACGACCATGGGCGACATGCCCCAGTTCTGGGCCTGGGCGCTGGAACAGAACGGCGAATTCGGCGGCCTGCCGCCGCCGCCGCGTGGGCTCGCGCTACCGGTGTCACACGCGAAGGCCGATCTCACTCATGATCCGGCGGATGCCGCGCGCAGCGATCCGCGCGGCAACACCACCATCGCCGTGGTGGCGACCAACGCCGTGCTCGACAAGGCCTCGGCCAAGCGGCTGGCCGTGATGGCGCAGGATGGGCTCGCCCGCGCTATTCGGCCGGTGCATACGCCGCAGGATGGCGACACGGTCTTCGCCATTGCGACCGGCAAGCGGGAGCTCGGCGACGATCCGCTGGCGCTGGCGGAGCTCGGCACGCTGGCCGCCGACTGCCTGGCCCGCGCCGTGGCGCGCGGCATTTACAACGCTGCGACGCTGGGTGTCGCGCGGGGCTGGCGCGACGTGTTCGGCCGTCCCAAGGCATAGCGCAGCCCGCCGGCCTGCCCTGCCATTGGCACATGGCGCCCCGGGCCGTAACATAGGTGCCTCCTCGCGAGGGTTGCCTCATGACCGGGCTGATCTTTCTGGTGGCGGCCATAGCCATGATGACGGCTCTGGCCGGCTATCGCGGCGTCGCCATCGGCTTGTTCGGCGTGAGCTTCGTCGGCGCGGTCCTGTGGTTCGACCGCCACATGACCGATCCCCTGAGCCTGTCGCTCTAGGACCGCCGCATGGGACCTTTCCTTCGCCTGGGAAACGCGGCCGCTGCGGCCGGCATGGCCACCATCCTGCTGGTCGCCTTCGGTTTGCAGTTCGGCCTAAAAGAATTCCCGTGCCCGCTCTGCAATCTCCAGCGCGTCGCCTTCGTCCTGTGCGGCTTCGGCTTCCTGCTCAACCTTCGCTTCGGCGCGCAACCGCTGCACTATGCGCTCACCCTGCTGGGCGCGTTGTTTGGCCTGGCTGTCTCCGGCCGTCAGGTGCTGCTGCACGTCGCGCCCGGCGGCAGCGCCTACGGATCGCCGATGCTCGGCCTGCATCTCTACACCTGGGCGCTTCTGCTGTTCCTTGCCGTGATCGTCCTCGTGGCCCTACTGATGATGTTCTCCGCGCGGCCCGAGCACCACAACACCGATCACCAGGCGGCGCTGCGCTTTCGCGGCGTCTATCGCCTGGCGGCCTACCTGCTGATCGCCGCAACCCTCGCCAATGTCGCCAACAGCTTCCTGCTGTGCGGGCCGTTCGAATGTTCCGACAATCCGACGGACTACTGGATTTCCAAATATCTGCCGACCTGACTCGCCACGAGGATTTCATCATGCCTGCTCACGTCTCCCCTCCCTCGCGCCGGGGCCTGCTCGCGGCGGCAGCGGTGTTCTCCGTCATCGGCAACGTCCGGGCGCAGGGAACAGACGATCCTGCCCGTCTCGTTGCGATCATGGACAGCTACGCTGCCGCCTTGCGCACAAACAATGTCGAGGCCCTGGTTGAGCTCTACACGTCCAACGGCGTGTTCATGCGCGACAACATGCCGGCGGTCGTCGGCCGCGAGGCGCTGCGGGCGGCCTATCGCGAGGTCTTCGCCACCCTCAAGGTCGATCTCAGCTTCACCATCCAGGAGACCGAGGTCGCGGGCGACATGGCCTGGCTGCGGGCGACCTCGTCCGGCCGCATCAAGGTTCTCGCGACTGGCATGGAAACTGCGGAAGCCTTCAACCTGGTCGTCATCTTCCGGCGCGAGGCCGGCGCCTGGAAGATCCGCAACTACATCTACGCCACCAGCCGGCCGGGGGCGGGGCCAGCGAAATAGCGAACGAAGTGGGAGGGCAGGATGTCCGACGAACGCTACACCGTGGTTCTGGGCGATCGCCGCTACGCCATCCACCGCAAATGGGCGCGGCTGCCGGCCGGCAAAAGCTTCGGCTTCCTGTCCGACCTGATGGTGGACAGCGACGGTCGCGTCCACGTCGCGCAGCGCGGCACCGAGCAGCCCGTGCTGGTGTTCGATCGCGACGGCAGGCTGATCGGGTCGTGGGGAGAGGGCCAGCTCGCCGAACCGCACTATCTCAATGCCGCCCCTGATGGCACGATCCTGGTGGCCGATCGCGACGCGCATCAGGTGCTTCGCTTCGATCTCTCGGGCCGGCTCGTCCAGGCCCTGGGCAAGCGTCACTGGCCCTCGCTCGACGCGCCGTTCAATCATCCGACGGCCGCCGCGCAGGCACCCGATGGCGAGATCTATGTCGCCGATGGCTACGGCAATTCCAGCGTTCATCGCTTCGCCGCCGATGGCACGTTGATCGCGACCTGGGGTGGCCCCGGATCCGGCGACGGTGCCTTCACCACGCCGCACGCCGTGTGGGTCGACCGCTTCGGCAAGGTGCTGGTGGGCGATCGCGAGAACAACCGACTGCAAGTGTTCGACCGTGACGGCGCATTCCTTGCCGCCTGGGGCGATTTCTATCATCCCATGCAGATCTGGGTGGACGACCGCGACTTCGTGTTCGTGACCGACCAGATCCCGCGCATCAGCCTGCTCTCGCCCGACGGCAAGCTGGTGGGCCGCTGCCGTGGCGCGATCAACGGGGCGCACGGTCTTTCCGGTGATGCTGACGGCAATCTCTACCTCTCCGAGCTGCCACCGCAGGAGATCACCAAACTGGAACGGCTGAACTGAGCGTAAGGATATCGAAGATGGACAAGCAGATGATGGAACTGCTGGCGCGCCGCGCCGGCCTCGACAAGGCGTTGGCCGAACATCCCGAGGATGTCGCTGCTGCGGCGAAGCAGGCCGCCGATGTTGCCCGCAAGATCAAGGCGCCGGCCGATCCGCGCGCCGAACCGTGGCCGCCCATGCGCCCCGGCAGCGGTTTGTGAGATTCTGGACATGACCGACCTGCACTGGATGACGGCCGCCGCCGCGGCCAAGGCGATTGCCTCAAGGGAACTCTCGCCGGTCGAGCTCACGGCGGCGCTGCTCGCCCGCATCGAGCGGCTCGACCCCAGGCTCAACGCCTTCATCCGCATCGACGGCGAGGCGGCCATGGCGGCCGCGCGCACCGCCGAGGCCGAGATCGCCGCCGGCCGGAGTCGCGGACCTCTGCACGGCGTGCCGGTCGGCGTAAAGGACATCATCGACGTCGCGGGCCTGCCCACGACCTGCCACTCCAGGATCCTGGCCGACAGCCTCGCCACCTCGGACGCGGTCTGCGTTTCCAAGCTGCGCGGCGCCGGCGCCATCGTGCTGGGCAAGCTCTCGACTCACGAGTTCGCCATCGGCGGGCCGAGCCATGACCTGCCGTGGCCGCCGGCGCGCAATCCCTGGAACACCGACCATCACCCCGGCGGCTCGTCGTCGGGCTCGGGCTCGGGCGTGGCGGCCGGGCTGTTTCCGATGGCGCTGGGCTCCGACACCGGCGGCAGCGTGCGCAACCCGGCGAGCTGCTGCGGCATCGTCGGCCTGAAGCCGACCTATGGCCTGGTGTCGCGCCGCGGCGTCTTCCCGCTGTCCTTCACCCTCGATCACATCGGGCCGATGACGCGCACCGTGGCCGACAACGCCCTGATGCTGGAGGTGCTGGCCGGCCACGACGTCCACGATCCCGGCAGCGCCGCGGTCGTGAGCGGCCACTACTCGGCCGGCGTCGACCGCGACGTGCGCGGCCTGCGCGTCGGCTTCGTCCGGCACTTCCACGAGATCGACATGCCGGCCGATCCCGAGGTGACGGCGGCGCTGGCCCATGTCGCGCGCACGCTCCAGCTCGAAGGAGCGGAGATCCGCGATGTCCATCTGCCGACGCTGGAGGAATTCGGCGCGGTCAACCGCGTGATCCTGCAAAGCGAGGCCTGGGCGATCCACGCCCCGTGGCTGCGCGAGCGTCCCGGCGATTACGGCCAGCTCGCGCGCCGCCGCCTGATGGCTGGCGCGTTCTTCGGCGCCGGCGATTATGTGCAGGCCCAGCGCCGGCGTCTGGAAATGATCGCCATCGTCGAGGAGACGCTGCGCGATGTCGACGTGCTGCTGTGCGCCAGCTCGATGGACCCGGCCTGCCGCATCGACAGTCCGGCCGACATCGAGCGCACCTATCCGCGCCAGGCGCGCACGCCGTTCAACGTCACCGGCCATCCGGCGATCGCCATGTTGGCCGGCGTCTCGGCGGGCGGCCTGCCGCTCTCGGTCCAGTTCGTCGGCCGCTACTTCGACGAGGCGACGCTGTTCCAGGTGGCGCGCGGATGGGAGCGGGCGTCGGGCAGCGACAAGAAGCACCCGGCGATCGTTTGAAAGGTAAGTCGCAAGATGCCGGATTCGGTGTGTTGAAGTAGTATAGCCTCTAGGCTATATTCCTGCATGGTCTGGACCATCGAGTTCCACGATGAATTCGCCTCTGAATTTCGACAATGGCGTCACGATATCCAGAAAACGGCGGCGACCTCGATCGCGACGCTGCAGCTTCTCGGGCCAACCCTCGGCCGTCCCCTTGCGGACACGTTGAAGGGATCGCGGCACGGTAACATGAAGGAACTGCGTTTCAGTGTCGGCGACGGTGAATGGCGAATCGCTTTTGCGTTCGATCCGCGCCGTCACGGCATTCTGCTCGTTGGCGCGAGCAAGTCCGGCGTCGCGTCGGATCGTTTTTATCGCCGCCTGATCGCGACTGCCGACAGTCGCCTTGATGACCATCTGGCTGTGCTGCGCGGCAACAAGAGGAGGTAGGTATGGCGGTGAAGTTCGACGACATGATGCGGGAGCTTTTTTCGCCAACGGAGCGAGCCGCGATCCGCCGCACGGCCACCGGTATCGCCAAACGTCATCTGGCGTTGCGCGAGTTGCGGCAGGTAAGGGGGCGCACGCAGGTTTCGATCGCCCGCAAGTTGGGGGTGAAACAGGTGAATGTCTCGCGCCTCGAGAATCGAGAAGATCCGCACCTGTCGACCTTGACGAAGTACATCGAGGCCATGGGCGGCCGGCTCCACTTGATCGTAGAGTTTCCCGAACAGGAACCGGTGTTGTTGGCGGATATGGGCCGGATGCGCGCGAAGCCCAAGAGGAAGGCGGCATAGGACAGATGCTACGATGGAGGGCAGGCTTTTCCTGAACTGCCGACGGTGGGGAATCTATTCGTCGAATTAGCTCTTCTCGTCCGACACGCCTTGCCGGGCGGCCCGGCAGGGGCAAGATAGGGACCATGCCCAAAGCCAAACAACTCCGCCTCGGCGCCTTCATGCGCCCGGTCAGTATCCACACCGCCGCCTGGCGCTATCCCGGCGGCACGCCCGATGCCAACTTCAACCTCAAGGCGCTGGTGCAGTACGCCCAGACGCTGGAGCGCGGCAGGTTCGACGCGTTCTTCATGGCCGATCACCTGGCCGTGCTGAACATGCCGATGGCGGCGCTGAAGCGCAGCGCGACGGTGACGTCGTTCGATCCGCTGACGCTGTTGCCGGCGCTGGCCATGGTGACCAGGCATCTCGGCCTGATCGCCACGGCGTCCACCACCTTCGAGCCCGCCTATACCATTGCGCGGCGCTTCGCTTCGCTCGACCACATCAGCGACGGCCGCGCCGGCTGGAACCTGGTGACGACGTCGAACCCCGACGCGGCGCTGAATTTCGGCATGGACGACCAGATGCCGCACGCCGAGCGCTACGCGCGCGCGCGCGAGTATTTCGATGTCGTGACCGGTCTCTGGGATTCGTGGGCCGACGATGCCTTCATCCGTGATGTCGCGAGCGGCATCTACTTCGATCCCGACCGGCTCCATGTGCTCGATCACAAGGGCAAGTATCTGAAGGTGCGCGGGCCGCTCAACATCGGCCGTCCGGTGCAGGGCTGGCCGGTCGTGGTCCAGGCCGGCGCTTCGGATGCCGGCCGCCAGCTTGCCGCCGAGACGGCCGAAGTCGTGTTCGCTGCCGGCGGACCGATCGAAGCCGGCCGCGCCTTCTATGCCGACGTAAAAAGCCGGGCGGCCAAGGCCGGCCGCAACCCCGACCACATCAAGATCCTGCCCGGCGCCTTCACCATCATCGGTGAGTCGCTCGACGAGGCGAAAGAGAAGCGGGCGCGCCTCGATAGTCTGGTGAACTACGACAGCGGCATTGCCGCCGTGTCGATCGCGCTCGGCACCGATGCCCGCGCCTTCGATCCCGACAGACCGCTACCCACGGACATTCCGGAAACCGATGCCAGCAAGAGCGGCCGCGAGCGCGTCATGGCATTGGCGCAGCGCGAAGGGCTCACGGTCCGCCAGCTCGCGGGCCGTCTCGGCGGCTATGGCGGACTCGCGATGATGGGCACGCCCAAGATGATCGCGGATCAGATGGAGGAGTGGCTGGTGACGGAAGCCAGCGACGGCTTCAACGTCATGTTCCCGTACCTGCCGGGCGGGCTCGACGACTTCGTCGACAAGGTCGTGCCCGAGCTGCAGCGTCGCGGTCTTTTCCGCCGCGAATACGAAGGCAGGACGTTGCGCGAAAACCTCGGCCTGCCGCGGCCGGAAAATCAGTTCTTTCCGGCCGCTGGTCGCAAGGCTGCAGAGTAGTCGAGTTTAGTTGCGCGGGGCCGCCGGAGCAGCAGGAGCCGCGGGAGCAGCCGGAGCGGCGGCCGGCGGCGTGGCCGGGGCGCGGGGCTGCTCGATGGTGATGCTGGTCTTGTTGTCCGGTGTGGTGGCGATATTGGACCGGTTGCCCGGTACCCCGAACACGAAGTAGGCGCCGACGAGGGCTGCCACGACGAGGCCGCCGACGATGAAGTAGAGGCCGCCGCCGGTGGAGCTGCCCGGCGTGACGTTGACGTTGGTGGGCTTGCGATCATAGACGGGCATCGAGAATCCCTTTCCTGCTGTTAAGCGGACCGAGGTCAACGTGCGATATTGCGAGGTGTTCCCTCGTGATAGTAAGCCGGTGACATGAGCTTTTGGATCGATACTGCCAGCGCCGACGACGTCGCCCGCATGGCCGAATGGGCGGCCGACGAGGGCTGGAACCCCGGCAACACCGACGCGCTGGCCTTCCACGCCGCCGATCCCGGCGCTTTCCTGATCGGCCGCCTCGACGGCCGGCCCGTCGCCTGCATCTCGGTGGTGCGCTACGGCGCGGCACTCGGTTTCCTCGGTTTCTACATCGCCCGGCCGGAAGCCCGCGGCAAAGGCTACGGCATCCGGGTTTGGAATGCCGGCATGGCGCGGCTAAAAGGCCGCAATGTCGGCCTCGACGGGGTGGTGGCGCAGCAGCACAACTACAGGAAATCGGGTTTCAGGCTCGCCTGGAACAACATCCGCCACGAGGGGCCGCCGCCCCCCCCTGCATCGTCCACCGCCGCGCCGCTGCCGGCCGGCGTTACCCTGGTCGATGCTCGCGCCGTGCCGTTCGACCTGATAGCCGCCTACGACCGGCGCTTCTTCCCGGAGG
>Ga0163144_10010661_pt1 | contig 19555 bp, 18 predicted proteins | sample OliLak19BULKMAT1_FD_123175 | JGI IMG/M metagenome (GOLD analysis project Ga0163144, IMG submission 123175) | Freshwater microbial mat bacterial communities from Lake Vanda, McMurdo Dry Valleys, Antarctica - Oligotrophic Lake LV.19.BULKMAT1 | ecosystem: Environmental > Aquatic > Freshwater >... | reverse complement strand
TGACCCTCGAAACTGATCCGATTGCAGTGCGAAAATTCGGGCACGAATCCTTGAAGAGAGGAGTGCTCAAATGCCGAAGAAACGCTTTGCTGACGAACAGATCGCCTTTGCCGTGAGGCAGGCTGCGGCAACTGGCGCCGGAAGCGGGATCGTGTTACCATTTTGACGGAACTGGATCGTGGCGACCCCTTCGCCATACAGCGACGAAGCAGACGTTCGGAGAAACCGGCGATGGTCAGATTGGTGGACGTCGACCCGCTGCTGCACGATTTCCTGCGGGACTACGATTGCCCGAAACTCGAGAGCCAGCCCTGGACGCCGCCGCCGGCTCTCAAGGACATGCGCGTCGCCATCATCTCGACGGCGGGCCTGAAGCTCAAGACCGATCGACCCTTTGCGTCCGACTCGTGCGACTATCGTGTCATTCCCGCCGACAAGGCGAACGATGTCGTGCAGGATCATGTCTCGGCCGGGCACGATCGCATCGGTTTCATGGACGACGTCAACATCGTCTTCCCCCTGCAACGTCTGAAGGAACTGGCGGAAGCCGGCGAAATCGGGTCGGTCGCCGATTTTCACTACTCTTTCATGGGTGCGGTCGATGCCCGCAAAATGGAACCCGCCGCGCGGCAGCTGGCGGGGATCATGAAAGAAGAAGCCGTCAACGCCGTCATCCTCACCCCCGTCTGACCCCTCTGCACGTGCGCCGTGAGCGCACTGGGCCACTATCTCGAGGACGAGGGGCTGTCGACCGTCAGCATCAGCTTGCTGCGCGAGCATGCCGAAACCATGCACCCGCCGCGCACGCTCTGGGTGCCATTCCCCTTCGGCCGTCCGCTCGGTGCTGCAAACGACCCCGCCTTTCAAATGCGTGTGCTGCGGGCCGCGCTCGACCTGTTCCATCGCCCGTCCGGGCCGGTGCTCGAGGATTTTCCGGAAGACGCGCCGGCTCAGGCGGTCGACGACATGGACGGCCAGTTCTGTCCCGTCAGTTTTCCGAAGCCGCCGGCACCCGAGGACCGGACGGGATTCCGCGAGGCCATCCTGTCGGAAATCGACCAGCTCGCGCCGTGGTACGACGTGAGTTGCGAACGTCGCGGCCGGACAATGGTCGGTCTCGGCGGGCTCGCCATACCCGATGCCGCGCGCTTTCTCGATGCGTGGCTGGCCGATGAGACGCGCGAAAGCCCCGTCACCGACATGAGCAAGGTCGATGCGCTGCGCTGGTGCGGCGCGGATCTCAAGGCGTTCTACTTCGAAGCGGTGACGGCCCGCCCTGGACGGATGGATGCGAAACAGATTTCGGACTGGTTCTGGCTCGGTACGTCGGCCGGAGCGATGCTCAGGGCGTTAAGAAAGGTGCTGCTGGCGGATGCCGAATCAGGCATTCGCGATGTCGGCAATTTCATGCTGGTAGCCGAAGAATATTGTCACGATTGACGCGGTAGCAGCTGCATCTCCTCTCTGGTTCTCGCGTCGGTGATTCGTTCGTATCCCTGAAAATTCTTGTTCGGGATGCCGGCGGCGGCCGCGCGTGCGCCCATTCGGGCGTCGGAGTCAAGTCGCCCAAGCGGGAAAATTGCTAACGCCCGCGAGCGATTCGATCATCGCATTGGAAATCCGTAATGCCCGTTGGACCGGGCATTTCCCCCGAGCGGGAGGTCCTTATGGCACATGAACTCAATCCGCTGGCCGGAAAGCCGGATCGTCGAACGCTGCTGCGAACCCTTGGACTTGCAGGCCTGGCGCCGGCCTTGTCGTCGATATTGCCCAGGAGCGGCGGCGCCGACGAGGGGCAGCCTGTCTATTTTGGATGGGCCGGGTACGACGACCCCGGACTGATCGTGGTCTATGTCGAGGCCGAAGGCACAAGCCCGGAGTTCAGTTTCTGGGGCGACGAGGAAGAGGGGTTGTTGAAGGTCCGCGGCGGTTTCCGCCCGGATGTCGTATTCCCCTGCAACTACAAGATTGAGCGATGGATCGACTCCGGCGTGCTGCAACCGATCGACGTGTCGAAACTCAAGAACTGGCCGGACATCCTGCCGGCGCTTCTCGATGCGCCCGGAACCGTCGTTAATGGCGAGCATTATTGGGTTCCGGTTGACTGGGGTCGGACGTCGGTTGCGTATCGAACCGACCTTGCGCCCGAGTATGTTGACAATGAAACTTGGGAAATTCTCTGGGATCCGAAATACAAGAGCCGTGTAGCGGTCTTCGATAGCCTGATCGATGGTGCCGTCGTCGCCGGCATTGTGGCCGGCCTGACGGGCCCGTTCGACTATTCGAGCGAAGCCGCACTGGAAACCGTCGCCGGCAAGCTGAAGTCGCTCGCCGAGAACGTCCGGTTTTTTTCGAACGATGCCACCGCGATGGAGCAGGCACTGGCCAGCGGCGAACTGGTCGCGGCCACGGCATGGAATTACTCGGCTATCCGGCTGATCATCGAAGGCCTGCCGGTCAAACTCATGAGCCCGAGAGAAGGGGCCATGACATGGGTTTGCGGGCTGTCGCTCGCGAAGGATGCCGAACACCCGGAGAAGGGTCTGGCGCTGATCGATGCCTATCTCGATCCGCGCAGCCGTGCGTGGGAGATCCAGAAATTCGGTTTCGGCGGCTCGACCAAGGGCGGCTTCGAACTGGTCGACGAGGCGACGCTGGCAAGCGTCGGCCTCTCGAAGAATCCGGACGAAATCCTCTCGGCCGGTATCTACCAGCGGCCGATCAAGGGCGAACAGAAGCTGCAGGAACTGTTCGAAGAGATCGAAGCAGGAATTTGATCGGGGTTGCCTTGTAAGCCGTTCGTCCGGCAAAGTTCGACAGGGACCAATTGCCATCCGGTCAACATCATGCCGAATACAATGATTGCCGGCGACGATGGAACGGCATCGAAGCCGGTGCGGCTGACGAGCCTGTCGCATGGCGGCGGATGCGGCTGCAAGATCGCACCGGACGTGCTGCAGAAGATTCTGGTCGGGGTACCTGCGTCATCGCCGTTCCAAAATCTGCTGGTCGGTACCGAGAGTTCCGACGATGCCGCCGTCTGGCAGATCGACGATGCGACATGCATCGTTGCGACAACCGATTTCTTCATGCCCATGGTGGACGATCCGCACGATTTCGGTCGGATCGCGGCCACCAACGCCATTTCGGACGTGTATGCCATGGGCGGCCGACCGATCATGGCTCTCGCCATTCTCGGCATTCCCGTCGGCAAGATCGACCTGGAGGATGTCCGCGCCATCGTCGCCGGCGGCGCAGCGGTCTGCGAGTCCGCCGGCATGCCCGTGGCCGGTGGTCATTCGATCGACTCGCCCGAACTCGTTTATGGTCTTGCGGTCATCGGTACATGCGCACCGCAGAATGTCCGGCGAAACCGCGACGCACAGATCGGCGATGTGCTCATCCTTACGAAACCGCTCGGCGTGGGCATCTACTCGGCCGCGATCAAGAAAGGGGCACTCGGGCCTGGCGCCTATGCCGAGTTGATCGAAACGACCACGCAGCTCAATCGAATCGGCACCGATCTGGGCAGCGATCCTTCGGTACACGCGATGACCGACGTCACCGGCTTCGGTCTGCTCGGCCATGCGCTCGAAATGGCGCGCGGCGCCGGTCTCAGAATCGTGATCGACGCGGACGAACTGCCCCTGATGACGCTGGCGATGGATCTGGCCCAGTACGGCATGGTGACGGGCGCGTCGCACCGGAACTGGTCTGCTTACGAACACGCCGTTGCGCTTCCCCGCGGATTTTCGGACGTCCGACGACATTTGCTGACGGACCCTCAGACCTCCGGCGGGCTGCTGATCGCATGCGCCAGCGACCGGGCGCCTGCGCTGCTGGCGAGCGTAAGGGCGGCGGGTTTCAACGCAGCGACCATCATCGGAAGGGTCGTCTCTGGTGCCCCTTGCGTTGAAATTCGGGCATGATCGCCGGCAAATTGGCCACGGGCCGCGACAGGCGCCGGTGCCCCTGAGCCGCGGACAGGTCGAAAATTGAAACTGGAATTCCTGCCATCGGTCGATTCCGTGCTCCGCCGCCCCGCGGTGATGGCCGCCAGCGAACGGCATGGCCGATCCGTTCTCGCCGCCGCTGTGCGAGAAGTCCTTGAAAGCCATCGTCGTTCAATCGATGGAGCTGGGGAGAAGCAACCGGGCGACCGCGCCGAAATCGCGCGCCGGATCGAGGTCGACGTGCTGGAGCATGTTGCCCGTGCAGTCGAGCCGAGCATCCGGCGCGTCTTCAACCTCAGTGGAACCGTGATCCATACGAACCTGGGTCGTGCGCCGCTCGCTGTCGAAGCGATCGATGCGGTCGTCGCTTCTGCGGGCGAGGCAAGCAATCTCGAGTACGACCTGATTGCCGGTACACGGGGCGAGCGGGACGACCATGTAACCGACAGTCTGCGGCGTCTCAGCAAAGCGGAAGCCGCGCTGGTGGTGAACAATAACGCGGCCGCCGTTCTGCTGGCACTGAACAGTCTTGCGAACCGACGCGAAGTGATCATATCGCGCGGCGAACAGATCGAAATCGGCGGGGCATTCCGCATGCCCGATGTCATGACCCGGGCCGGTTGCCGATTGCGCGAAGTCGGTACCACGAACCGCACCCATCTTTCGGACTACGCGGACGCGATTGGCCCCCGCACGGCGGCGATCCTGAAAGTGCATCCCAGCAACTACGCCGTTTCCGGCTTCACCGCGACGGTTGACGAAAGCGAGCTCGCGCGTCTGGCGCACGAGCGCGGTCTCCCGCTGATCGTCGACCTCGGCAGCGGCAGCCTGATCGACCTTGAGGCGTTCGGTCTTCCGCGCGAACCGACGGTCGCGTCAATCGTCGAGCGGGGTGCCGATCTGGTCACATTCAGCGGCGACAAACTCCTGGGCGGTCCGCAGGCGGGCCTGATCGTCGGGCGGGCAAAGCTGGTCGAGAAGTTGCGGCGGAACCCGCTGCGGCGCGCGCTCCGCGTCGACAAGATGACGCTTGCGGCGCTTGCCGCAACGTTGCGCCTCTATTTCGACGAAGGACTTTTGGCAGCCAGGCTGCCCGCGCTGCGCCAGTTGACCCGGCCAACGGATAAGATTCGAGTCATGGCGGAGACTTTGGCGCCGCTCGTGACGGCGCAAATCGGAGACAGAGCGAGTGTCTCGATCGAACCGTGCCTTAGTCAGATCGGAAGCGGGTCGCTGCCGATCGACCGGCTGGCGAGCTGGGCCCTTATCGTTCGCCCGCGCGGATCTTCCCGCAAGATCAGATTGCAGCTCGGCGCATGGGCGCTCGCGTTCCGGATGCTGCCCGTGCCAGTCATCGGTCGCATCACAAAAGGGGCACTGGTTCTCGATTTGCGCTGCCTGGAGGATGCCGAAACCTTTGTCGGCCAGCTCCATCAACTGGTGCCGCCGGTGGATCCATGATCGTTGCGACCGCGGGCCATGTCGATCATGGGAAGACGACGCTGCTGAAGGCTCTTACCGGCATCGACACGACGCATTTACCGGAAGAACGGCGTCGCAACATGACGATCGACCTCGGATTCGCTGCGATGGCCGACAATGACGGCGGGTTTGTCTACTTCATCGACGTTCCGGGGCATGAGCGATTCATTCGGAACATGCTGGCTGGTCTTTCGGGAATCGACCTTGCGATGCTGGTTGTTGCTGCCGACGATGGCATCATGCCGCAAACGCGCGAGCATGCCGAAATCATCGACCTGCTCGGTGTGCCCGCCGGAATCGTCGTGATTACCAAGATCGATCGCGTTCCGGGCAAGCGCATTGCGGCGGTGATCCGATCCATTGCCGATGAGACGAAGGGTACCTACTTCGCCGGTGCGCCCGTTTTCCCGGTGGATGCCGTCAGGGGATCCGGAATCGATGCACTGCGCGACGAGCTGGTACTGAGATCGACGCGACCTGCGCGCCTGCGACCGGGAACATATTTCCGTCTGCCCATCGATCGGAGCTTCGTCGTCGATGGCGTCGGTCATGTCGTCGCGGGCACGGTTGCTGCGGGTCGCGCGGCGGTCGGCGATCGCCTGTTTTTGTTACCCGCAAACCTGCCGGTCCGCGTGCGGGGACTTCACACGCATCATCGCGAAGTGAAGGCGTGCGGCGCCGGGCATCGCTTGGCGCTGAACATCACGGCCCCCGGTCTGGATCGCGATTGCGTACGACGCGGCGCGTGGCTCGTCGAGCGCGACATCGCGACGACAACGGATCGTTTCGACCTGCACTATACCGTCGCAGCCGGTGTTCGGCTCCGGCGAGAGGGCCGGGTTCACCTGTATCACGGGGCCATCAATGTCGGCGGGTGCCTGCATTTGCTGCAGGGTGGCGACGATATCGCGGGTGACCGAGGCTTCGCTCAGCTGGTGTTGGACGCGCCGACGCACCTCCTCGTTGGCGACCGGTTGGTGCTGCGCGATGCGGCCGACCGACGAAACTTGGCGGGCGGCATCGTGCTCGACCCGTCGCCGCCATTGCGCGGCCGTCGGCATCCCGATCGGCTGCGCCTGCTCGGTTCGTATCTCCGGCAGGATGCAGGGGTGGCACTTCTGGCGACCTTGGCAGCCTCGGCGGATGGTGTCGATCTCCGGCAATTTGCGCAAAGCTGGAACATGCCGCTGTCCGAGATCGAGGCCATCGGCAGAGCGGGCGGGATGATGCTGTCGATGGTCGCGGCGCAGGTGCGCGGTTTCGATGGACCGTCCTGGCGTAAGTGCGAAACGGAAATTCTGGTGACAGTCGACAAAGGTGAAGCAACCGAAGCGGCCGGATCGACGCCCGCCGCGGCGAGACGGCGGCCGGTTTCCGATGCCCGGCGCAATGAATTGAAGTCGGCGGTGTGGAATCACCTGCTGCAGTCCGGCGTGCTGGTGCGACGCGGCCAACGGATGGTTCGATCCGGCACATCGGCCGAACCGAGTGCCGAGGAGCGCAGGCTGTGGTCGGCAGCGGCACGGTTTCTATGCTTGGACGACGGACCGCTCAAGGTAGCGGAGATCGCCACGCGACTCTGCCTTCGACAGAGTGACGTCAAGTTGCTTCTGAAGAATGCCGCCCGGTTGGGCAAAGCGGTCCAGGTGGCGCCGGACCGCTATCTGTTGACCGCGGATGTCGTCCATCTTGCGGCAACGATGGAGACAATGGCCGATCGGAACGGAACCTTCGGTCTGACGGAATTTCGGTCACAATCGACGGTCGGCCGAAACCTGTCGATCGTGCTGCTCGAGTATTTCGACCGGGTTGGCTTCACCAGGCGCGTCGGCGACCGGCGACGGATCGTTCGGTCGGCCGACTCCTTGTTCAATTCGGACGGCGGCTTGAAGTCGTCGACAGCCAGGCGATAGACTTGTCGCGGGAGAGAATCGTACCCCGGTGGGACGCTCGGACTTCAAATCCGGAGGGAGACGCGAGGCGTCTCCGGTGGGTTCGACTCCCGCCTCTCCCGCCAATCTGCTTGTTCGCACGAAGCGTGCATACCGTCAGCCGTTTTCGGACTGTGCGCTGGAGCGAAGGAAACCGGCCGCGAACCGTCTCCAATTCGCAAGGATCTTCAACCCTGACATTAAATGCTCAAATACATGAGTGGAGATCACGCGGAGAAACTTCCGACCTGAGCCCGAACTTTCATCCAGTCTGAAGCAGAGTCCGTTCCTCATTTGAGCCCGTGTGGCTCGGTGGTGCAACGGGACGGGGCGCGGAGCCCCAAGCGAGCGCAGCGTCCCGTCCCGTTGCATCGCGGGAACGCTGAGCCTGGCATAGATTGCCGGCGACATGTTGCCGAGTGCACTGTGCGGTCTGACGGTGTTGTAGTCCTCTTGCCATGCAGCCAGCACGGCGCGCGCCTGGACGAGCGAGACGAACAGCGTCTCGTTCAGCAACTTGTCCCGCAGGCGTCCGTTGAAACTCTCCACGAAGGCGTTCTGGTTGGGCTTGCCGGGTGCGATGTAGTGCCAGGCGACCCGGGCTTCCTGCGCCCAGCGCAGGATCGCCATGCTGGTGAACTCGGTGCCGTTGTCGCTGACGATCGTCGCCGGTCGGCTGCGCCGTGCAATCACGGCATCGAGCTCGCGGGCCACGCGCTGCCCGGAGAGCGAAGTGTCGACGACCAGGGCCAGACATTCCCGGCTGTAGTCGTCGACCACGGTGAGGATGCGCAGGCGTTGGTCGACAAACCCGCTTCGCTTCAGCCAAACGGTCTTGCTCTATCCAGATTGAAACTCCTGTTGCGCGGTTTCACGAAGCCATTGCTGAAGATGCTCGGCCTCGGCACGGATCGCTCCCAGCGGATGCACGAGGTAGTAGGAATTTGATGTCGGTAGCGATGGCAACGGAAGGCGCACGAGCAGGCCGCGGCTTATATCATCGATGGCCAAGACGCTTCGGGCCAACGCGATCCCCTGCCCCTCGATTGCAGCCTGCAGGACACTTCCGGCATCGGTGAATCGCGGTCCCCTTGTCGGGTCGACCTGCACCGCTTCAACGGTTTCCAACCACGTCGACCAGTCTTCTTCGATCTCGCCGTGCAACAGGCTGAAATGGCGGAGGTCGTCCGGCCGCCGGATCGATTTCCGGCCCTGCAGCAATTTCGGACTGCAGACCGGCACCAGCTTTTCCGACATGAGAAGTTCCGAGTAGACGCGGGGCCATCCACCCACGCCGTAGCGGATCGCCAGATCGACGCCTTCGTGCGAGAAGTCGACCGGGTGATACGACGCGCTGATACGCAGATCGATCTCAGGGTGCTTTCTTAGAAACGTCTCGAGTCGGGGTACCAGCCATTTCGATGCGAACGACGGGAGCACGCTTACTGTCAGGATGCACTGACCGCGCAGCACGCGCATCCGGTTCGTACCTTGCTCGATGCGCTTGAACGCATCGTCCAGTACCCGCGCAAACTCCTGTCCCGCCGGTGCAAGCACCACGCGCCGGCCAATCCGGACGAAGAGCGGAATGCCAAGTTCCTTTTCGACCGAGATGACATGCCGGCTGATGGCGCTCTGGGTAACCCGTAGTTCACGCGCGGCAAGCGTAAAGCTGCCCAGCTGCGCCGCCACATGAAAGGCCTTGAGCGATTTGAGCGATGGAACCATCCATGAATTATACTCATAAGCAAGGTGAGTAAAAAGGCGGCTTTCTATGAGGTCTCCCTTTGTTACTATTCGATCAATCAATGCGTTACCCTAAAGGCATGGTGACGTAGAAGCCGCAACCGGCCCGGCGACAGGTTCACCGGTGGATTGCGGCGCAAGGGAGGAACGAAATGAAACGCCAAACAAACAAAGGGCTGACGGAAGCGATCCGCAGCATCGGCAGGTTCGTTGCCGCCGCGCTGCTGATATTGGGGATTTCGATCGGGAGCGACGCGCAGGCGGAATCGACGCTCTACGCGGCGCATCCCTGGACGCCGGACACGCTCGATCCGGCCCTGATGAAACTGGGGGGCAGCGAGTACAACTTCGCCTATCTCGTCTACAACTCGCTCACCTCGTTCAACAACGACCTCACCGTTCGGCCAGACCTCGCCGAAAGTTGGGAGGCGAACGAGGACCTGACCGTTTGGACGTTCCATCTCCGGACAGGCGTGATGTTTCATCACGGGCGCGAGATGGACACCGAGGATGTTATCGCCTCCTACGAACGCATCATCGCCCCAGATTCCGGCTCGGTGCTCGCCGCCGATCTCGGCATGATCGAGACGATGGAAGCGATCGACAGCCACACGCTCCGTATCACACTAAAACAGCCATACGCTGCCTTCCCGGCCATCGTGGCCGCCAATCAGGCGAAGATTCTGCCGCGCGACCGGCTCGAAACGATCGCGACCGAGCCTGTGGGAACAGGGCCGTTCCGTTTCGTCGAGTACCTTCCCGGCGACCGGATCGTCATGGCACGCAACGAAGAGTATTTCGAAGAAGGTATGCCGAAGCTCGACCAGGTGATTTTTACGATCATCCCCGAGTACGCGTCCGCAGTGGCCGCCCTCGAAGCCGGCAGCGTTCATATCGTCTGGCAGATCCCACCGGAGGAATCGGAGCGCCTCAAGGCCAGCAGCACGGCCCACGCCGACGTCATTCCGTCCGGAAGCTGGTACGCCGTCGCGCTGAACGCCGGTATGCCGCCGTTCGACAATGCCGAATTGCGCAAGGTGTTCATGGGTCTGTTCGACAAGCCGGCGTTCACCGACATCGCGACGTTCGGCTACGGCACGCCGACCCACACCGCCCTGCCGCCCTATCATCCGTTCTACGACAACGAACTGCCCATGACAGCGGCGGACCCGGCAGTGGTAGCGGAAGCGATCGCAGCACTCGGGCTTGAGGCGCCGCTGGAGCTGACATACTGGTATCCGAAGGACACGGCCTATCTCGAGCGGCTCGGCATTGCGCTGCGCGACGTTGCACAGCGGGCAGGGATCACCATCAATCTGAGCCCCGCGCCGGACGACAAATTCTATGCGGAGATCGAGGGACAACAGCCGCTTTACGGCACATCGTTCTCGGGCCGCACGACACCCGATACGATGCTCTATGCTTGGTACCACAGCTCAGGCTCGTGGAACAAAAACCTTTGGAAGTACAGCAATCCCGAAGTCGACGAGATTCTCGACAAGGCGCGGCAATCGACGTCTGAAGAAGAGCAGAACGCACTCTACCGCCGCTTCCAGGAGATCATCGTCGAAGACGGGCCCGGCGCTGCGATCTTCGTTGCAAACCATGCCAACGGCGTCCACAACAGCGTTGTCGGATTTGAGCCATCACCACTGCTCTGGCTCGATCTGCGCGGAGTGACGCTGAACGAGTAGCCGGGCCCACGGCCCGGCCGAGTTAATGCTGGTATACGTTCTACAGCGCCTGGCGTCCGTCACGGTAATACTGATCGCTATGTCGATTCTCGTGTTCGCCGTGGTGAACCTGCTGCCGGGCAACACAGCCATCATCATGCTCGGCAGCTACAGTACGCCGGAGGCGCTGGCGGCTCTGGAAGCCAAGCTCGGCCTCAACGATCCGCTGGCGGTGCAGTACTGGCGCTGGGCCACGGATGCGTTGACGGGCGATCTCGGGAACTCGCTCGTGATGGAGCGTCCGATCGCGCCAATCCTGTGGGACGCGCTGCAGCGCTCGGCGATCTTGGCGATTGCGGCCATCGTGTGCGTAGCCATCATCGGCATTCTGCTTGGCGTTGTTGCCGCTCTCTACGAGGGCCGTTTGACCGATCACGCGGTGTCGCTCTTCGGTTATCTGGGCATGGCGATCCCGGAGTTCTTCTGGGCCATCGTCCTGATCATCCTGTTTTCGAGTTATCTCGGTTGGTTTCCGACTGTCGGCTATGAGCCGTTGTCGGCTGGTCTATGGCCGTTTCTCTCGCATCTCGTCCTGCCGGTCGTAACGCTCACGCTGACGCTGATTGCTCACATCTCGCGCCTGACGCGATCAAGCATGCTCGATGTGTTGCAGAGTTCCTATATTCGTGCGGCCCGGGCGCGCGGACTGCCGGAGCGCGTCGTCGTTATGAACCATGCGTTGCGCAATGGGTTGCTTCCGACTATCACGGTTCTGGCACAGGATTTCGGCTGGCTGATCGGCGGCATCGTCGTCATCGAATCGGTTTTCGCCTATCCCGGTCTCGGCCGCCTGCTGATCTTCTCCATCGAGCGCCACGATCTCCCGTTCGTGCAGGCCATCGTCCTCGTGGTCACCGCGACATTCTGTCTGGCAAACCTGGGCGCCGATCTGCTTTACGCGGCCCTCAATCCGAAGATCCGGTATGGCGCTTCCTCTCGGTAACACTGTCGCGCAGCCTGCCTGGCGGCGGCCGGCGCTTCGCGGCAAGCTCCTGGTGGGCGGCGCGCTGCTCGGAATTATCGTGCTGCTCGCGCTCTTCGCGCCGATCGTCGCGCCGTTTCCGCCCGAAGAACTGCACGTCGCCGATCGCTTTCAGGCACCCAACGCGATCTACCTCGCAGGCACAGACGAACTCGGCCGCGACGTGCTCAGCCGCACGCTTTACGGTTCGCGGCTCTCGTTGTTTCTGGGACTGGCGGCGACTTTCATCGCCATGCTCATCGGGATTCCGCTGGGGCTTCTCGCCGGCTATTCGCGCGGCTGGCTCGACGAACTCATTATGCGGCTGCTCGACGTGATGATGTCGTTTCCGCCCATCATCCTGATTCTTCTTGTGCTCGCCGTCATGACACCCAACCTCGCCAAAACCGCGCTGGTCGTTGGGCTGCTCTACGTTCCGGCCGTTGCACGCCTCGCCCGCAGCGTGACGCTATCCATCGCCGCGGAAGACTTCATCCAGGCGGCGCGGGCGCGCGGCGAGAGCCGGCTCTACATATTGTTCCGCGAGATCATGCCGAATGCCTGGCCGCCGCTGGTCGTCGACGCCAGCTTGCGCGTGAGTTTTGCCATCCTGCTGGCGGCAGTGCTGTCGTTCCTGGGATTTGGCGTGCAGCCGCCGCAAGCCGACTGGGGTCTGATGATCAGCCAGTCGCGATCCTTCCTACAGATCTCGCCGTGGATCGCGCTCACACCCGGCATCGTGATGTGCCTGACCGTCGTGTCCCTCAGCCTGCTCGGCGACGGGTTGCGCGAACATCTCGACCCCCGCCTCCGGCATGGTCCCGGACTGTGATGGGGGCCGACAACATCGTCGAAATCGAAAATCTGACCGTCGAGTTTGCCGGCGACGGTGCGGCGGTTCGTGCCGTCGACACGATATCGCTGTCGATTCCGCGTGGCAGTGCCGTCGGCCTGGTCGGCGAGTCCGGCTCCGGCAAGAGCACCGTCGTAGGGGCACTCCTTGGATTGCTGGCGCCACAAGCCCTTGTCGTGGCCGGCACCATCCGGTTCGACGGCATCAATATCGCGCGTCTGCCGAAGGCCCAGCGGCGCAGCCTGCTGGGGAGCCGGATCGGAACCGTCTTCCAAGACCCGTTTGCCTCGCTCAATCCGGCCATCAGGGTCGGTCGGCAGATCACGGAACCGTTGATACGCCATCGCCGGGTCTCTCGGATGGAAGCAGCCAAGCAAGTTCGCGCGCTGCTTCACGATGTCGGTTTTGCCGATCCGGCGGCGGTCATGCACGCTTACCCGCACCAGCTCAGTGGCGGCATGCAGCAGCGCGCGCTCATCGCAACAGCCATCGTGTGCGGCCCGTCGCTTCTCGTTCTCGACGAACCGACGACAGCACTCGACGTCACCATCGAGGCGCAGATCCTCGATCTCCTCAAGGCGCTGCGACGGTCGCACGGTCTGAGCATGCTGTTCGTCAGCCACAATCTCGGCGCCGTGAAGACGCTGTGCGACCGCGTCGACGTGATGTATGCGGGACAGATTGTCGAGCGCTCCGATGCGCGTACGATCTTCTCGGCGGCGCTCCACCCGTACACCAAGGGGCTGATTGCTTCAATCCCACGGCTCGACCGCGCAGGCCGTCGCTCACGGCTCGCTGCGATCCCGGGCAAGGTCGGCGGATCAGCAGCCCGGTTGCTGGGTTGCCGCTTCGAGCCGCGCTGCCCCTTCGCGGCGGATCGTTGCCGCACCGAGCCGCAACGTCTGATCCCGCATGTATCGGGCGGAGAAGCCGCCTGCTGGCGCCTCGACGAACTGCGAGAGACGGCATGGCCCGTTGCGACGAATCAAAGGGCCAACCGTCGCGAAGCGGGTACCGAAGTCCTTATCGATGCCGAGCATCTGGGCAAGATTTTCTCGTCAGCCCGGCTTCGCTTGAACCTCGACCGGCGCATTGGCGCGGTTCCTCTGCGGTGGCACCGCTCACCATTTCGTGCGGTCGACGATGTCTCGCTGACGATCGGGCGCGGGGAAGTCCTAGGCCTGGTCGGAGAAAGCGGATCGGGCAAGACGACGCTCGGCCGCTTGCTGCTGCATCTGATCCCAGCGACCGTCGGCTCGACCCGGTTCGACGGCGAACCGGTCGATGCGTTTGATCGGCGAGCGCCCCGTGCCTTCCGCCGCAATGCGCAGATTGTCTTTCAGAACCCGGATTCGTCGCTTAACCCGCGTCACCGCGTCGAAGAAATCGTGCGGCGCCCAATCGTGCGACTTACCGATGCTTCTATGTCTACGGCGGATAGACGCGTCGATGAGCTGCTCGAGTTGGTCCAGCTTCCGCACGCGTATCGGCGCCGCTATCCGCATGAACTGAGCGGCGGCGAGAAGCAACGGGTCGGCATCGCGCGAGCGCTTGCAACGAACCCGCGCTTCATCGTCTGCGACGAACCGGTGTCGGCACTCGACGTCTCGGTCCAGGCAACGATCGTCAATCTCCTCGACGATCTGCGCGCCGAGTTCGAACTCGCCTACCTTTTCATATCACACAATCTGGCGGTCGTGGCCCATATCGCCGACCGTATCGCCATCATGTATCGCGGCCGCATCTGTGAGATGGGTACGCGTGACGAAATCCTTGACCGACCTTCGCATCCCTATACCCGCACGCTTTTATCCTCGCTGGTTGACGTCGCCGGCAACCCATCGAGCGCGCTCGACAGGTCGCTGCCGCGCACGCCGCCTTGCGGTTCGAACTTCACCGCTGCGGCAGAACAAACCGAGACTACCCTGACATGGCTGTCCGATACGCACTGGATGCGTTCTGAATCTGTGCCGGATGCCGGGAACGATGGCGCCATCGCCCCCATCCGACACAAGAGTTGATATCGTCAGCATGAAATTGCGAAAAGGAGAACCCATGGAGATATCCGCAGCATTCGAATCCGGAAGCATCGACGTGATCGATGCTTCCGATCCGGCCCAGGTCCGTCTTGCGCTCGCCAAGGACAAGGGCGGCTTCGTGATGTGGTTCCATTTCCGCGCGATCGGCCCGCGCGACAACGATCGGGCGTTTCGTATCGAGAATGCCGGGGATGCGACCTTTCCGGACGGATGGCGCGGTTACCGGGCCTGCGCCTCCTATGATGGCCGGACTTGGATTCGCGTCGCCACGGAGTATGACGGGCGGGTCCTGACCATCCATGACCGTCCACCTGTCGAATCCGTCCACTACGCGCTTGCGGTGCCCTATTCGATGGAACGGCATCGTCGGTTCATCGCTGGTCTGCAGCGGTCACCTTTCGTGCGCGTCGGTGTTGCCAGCCGTTCGGTTGCCGGACGCGACATCGACTTGGTCACGGTCGGCGAGCCGGCCGAGGGCAAAGCAGTCTGCTGGGTTCTGGGTCGACAGCACGCCGGGGAAACCCAGGCCTCATGGTTCATGGAAGGCTTCATCAACCGGCTGATCGATCCCGCCGATGCGATCGCACGCGAGGCACTCAAGGGCACGGTCTTTCACATCGTGCCGAACGTCAATCCCGATGGCTCCGTCGATGGCTTCATCCGTAGCAACCTTGCCGGTGCCAACCTCAATCGCGAATGGCATGATCCGAGCGAGGTGCGAAGCCCGGAAGTATTCGGTGTCCGCCGCCTGATGGACGAAACCGGTGTCGACTTCTGCCTCGATATCCATGCTGACGCGAGTGTGCCATTCGTCTACATCGAGGGTGGGGATGCCGCGCCGTCCACCAGCGATCGAAACATCGAACTGCGTGAACGATTCGAGCGCAGGCTGCGGGACGTCAACCCCGACTATGAGATCGATCGGCGCTACCCGCATCTTCCCGTGAGGGGCGAAGGCGATCTGACCATGTGTCTCTATCAGGTTGCTGAACGGTACGGCGCTCTGACTGTCATGCTCGAGATGCCGTTCAACGATTATGATCTGGCACCGGACACACGACTGGGCTGGTCGACGGACCGCAGCCGGCGGATGGGGCAATCGACGCTGGATGCTTTCTACGCCGTGCTGCCCGATCTGGTACCTTAAGGTGCAAAGTAAAAAGCGAAGCGAGCTGCGTGTCACTTCCTTGCCATGGCAGTCCCTCCTTCATTGTTAAAACCATACTTCAGGGAGGACCACTTCAAGGGGGGCATGTATGGACGGCCTCCGCCTGGCAAGGGGCATATTGGCATTTCTGACGAGTTGGTCGGGTGCAGGCATGTATACGGCCTATTGATTGCGGCGTGTTCATGCCGCTGGCCCTGATGAAGTCCGCAGATCGGCTCCCAGACAGGTCATCGCGCTTAGAAAGCAGCCCCCACTGAGCGGGTTTGTCCGATCCCGGTTCGACCGTTCGTCATCACACCATCAGCACCTCACCAACCTCTGTCAGGATCCGCCGCCGTTTCCCTTATGTGCTGGCGGAAGCTTCGAAGCGTTTACCAGTAATCATTAGTGCCCACGCTATCCTGGCCATCTTGTTCGCGAGAGCGACGGCAACGACGTTGTATGGCTTCTTCTCCAGCAGCTTGGCCGCCCATCGTGTCGGCGGCGCTTTGCCTTTCCGGCTGAAGCGGAGGACAGCATGTGCGCCGACGACGAGAAGCCGGCGGATATAGGGGTCACCCTGTTTGCTGATACGACCTAGCCGCTCTTTGCCACCCGACGAGTTCTGTCGCGGCACGAGACCGAGCCAAGCCGCCAGCTGCCGGCCGGATTTGAACAAAGATGCGTCCGGCACCGTCGCCGCGATCGCGCTCGCGGTTATCGGTCCGACCCCCGGAATCGTCTCCAGGCGCCGGCTCAACTCACTCGAGCGGTGCCAGGCATGAATCTGCAGATCCAATTCGTCAACCTTCTCCTGAACTTTCCGGAGCTGATCGATCATGGGAAGAAGAGCACCGCGCGCCAGAAAAGGAATTACGTTCTGGCTGTCTTCTTCGACAAGGGCGATCAGCATACCGACACCGGCAATGCCTTGACGTGACACAATCCCAAACTCGGCGAGATGGCCACGCAAGGCATTTACCAGCATGGTCCGCTGACGGATCAGAAGCTCACGGACCCGATGCAGCATCAACACGCTCTGCTGTTCCTCGCTCTTTACCGCAACAAAACGCATTGTGGGGCGCGTCACCGCCTCGCAGATCGCCTCCGCATCTGTTGCGTCGTTCTTCTGCCGCTTAACATATGGCTTTACGTAGGATGCCGGCATCAGCCGAACCTTATGGCCCAACGCTATCAGCATCCGCGCCCAATGATGTCCGGACGCACAGGCCTCGATGCCAATCAGGCATGGCGGCACTGCTTCAAAGAAGTCGATGACGCCGTCGCGCCGCAGCTTCCGCCGCACAACAACTGTACCGGCCGCGTCGATGCTGTGAACCTGAAAGACGTGCTTGGCGATATCCAGACCGATTGTGATAATCTTTTCCATGGACGGCTCTCCCTCATGTGACTGGCGACAGCCACACTATGGCACCTCGATGCCAGGAGCGGAGGCCGTCCACCCCATCAGGTCAGGTCACCATCACAAACCGAACGCAGAAGATAAAATGCCCGAAAAACCCTCCTACACACCGCCGAAAGTCTGGCAATGGAATTCTGAGAGCGGCGGTACGTGGGCCAAGATCAATCGCCCAATTGGCGGGGCCACGCACGACAGGAAACTGCTGGTTGGGCAGCACCCGCTGCAACTCTACTCGCTGGCGACGCCCAATGGCGTCAAGGTGACGATCATGTTGGAGGAGCTGCTTGCGCTTGGGAAACGCGAGGCCGAATACGACGCATTCCTGATCGAGATCGAAAATGGCGATCAGTTCGGAAGTGGGTTCGTGGCGCTGAATCCGAACTCGAAGATTCCGGCCTTGCTTGACCAGAGCACGTCACCACCTACGCGGGTGTTCGAATCGGGAGCAATCCTGTTGTATTTGGCTGAGAAGTTTGGCGCATTTGTCCCCCACGGACCCTCAGATCGAGCGGAATGCCTGTCGTGGCTTTTTTGGCAGATGGGCAGCGCGCCTTATCTTGGTGGCGGCTTCGGGCATTTCTACGCCTATGCGCCAGCGAAGTTCGAGTATGCGATCAACCGCTATGCGATGGAAGTGAAGCGCCAGCTCGATATACTGGACAAGCATCTGTCCAGCCGCCGATACATTTGTGGCGACGATTATAACATCGCCGATATCGCCGCCTTTCCGTGGTACGGAGATTTTGTACTGAACAACGCTTATGAGGCGGCGCAATTCCTTGATGTCGCGTCCTACAAGCACGTTGTGAGATGGGCATCGGAGATAAACGAACGTCCGGCAGTTCAGCGCGGTCAGCGAGTTAACAAGACTTGGGGGCCGGAAGACGAACGGACTCCCGAGCGCCACGATGCCGCCGATCTTGATTGAGAAGAAAATATTTTTCTACCACCGGGTGGGTCCGCCGATTTCCCGTACGCCGGACTGACCTGCCCCCATTGAAGTGGTCCTCCGTGAAGTATGGTTTTGGCCATGATTGGTCTTGACCCCGTCTTTGGTCCGGCCTTCATGCGACCTTTCGGGCTGGTGGTCTTGACCCCGTCTTTGGTCCGGCCTTCATGCGACCTTTCGGGCTGGGTTTAGTTGGTCAGCGAACTCGGCAGGCGTCAAGCCGCTGAGGCTCGAATGGGGTCGGTTGTGGTTGTAATCGGTTCTCCAGTCTTCGATGCGGGCGCGGGCATCGGCCATGGACAGGAACCAGGAGGCGTTGAGGCACTCCCGGCGCAGGCGGCTGTTGAACGCTTCGATGTACGCGTTGTCGGTTGGTTTTCCAGGACGTGAGAAGTCGAGTTCGACCTTGTTCAGGTAGGCCCACTGGTCGAGCATGCGACCGGCAAACTCGGGGCCATTGTCGACCCGAATGCTCCGCGGTTTGCCCCTGGATCGAACCAGATGGTCCAGCTCTTCGATTACCTGATATGCACGGAAGTTCGTTCTCGTAGCTGTCGAGAGCGCCTCTCGCGTGCAGCAGTCCACGACGGTCAGGATGCGGAACGCGCGCCTGTCAAACAGCCTGTCCGACATGAAGTCCATTGCCCAGACGTCGTTGATCCCGTCGGCCCCGCCACGACCCGATCGATACCGGCAAGCGCGCCGCCGGCGTGGGCTCCTGGTGCGGATCGACAGGCCTTCCTGGCTGTAGAGCCGATAGATCTTCTTGTGGTTCACCTGCCAGCCCTCGCGCTGGAGAAGCACATGAAGCCGCCGATAGCCGTAGCGTACCCGGACCTCGGCCAGCTCGGTCATCCGCAGTCGCAGCGCGACCTCGGGATCGCGCCTGGATACGTATCGGTGGGAGACCCGCCCAAAGCCCGCAGCACCGCAGGCTTTTCTCTCCGAGACGTCATACCCCGCTTGCAGATGGCGAACGACTTCCCGGCGACGGGCGGGCCTCAGAATTTTTTTCGTAGAACATCCTGGAGCATCGTCTTGTCCAGGGTCAGATCTGCAACAAGCCGTTTGAGCCTGGCATTCTCTTCCTCAAGCTGCTTCAGCCGTCGGATCTCTGCCACGCCTATTCCTGCGTAGACCTTCTTCCAGCGGTAAAACGTCGCTTCCGCGATGCCCATCTTCCGGCAGATCTCTCCAACCGGGGCTCCCGCCTCGGCCTGCCTCACGGCAAAGGCGATCTGTTCGTCAGCAAAGCGTTTCTTCGGCATTTGAGCACTCCTCTCTTCAAGGATTCGTGCCCGAATTTTCGCACTGCAATCGGATCAGTTTCGAGGGTCA
>Ga0163144_10010660_pt1 | contig 19556 bp, 23 predicted proteins | sample OliLak19BULKMAT1_FD_123175 | JGI IMG/M metagenome (GOLD analysis project Ga0163144, IMG submission 123175) | Freshwater microbial mat bacterial communities from Lake Vanda, McMurdo Dry Valleys, Antarctica - Oligotrophic Lake LV.19.BULKMAT1 | ecosystem: Environmental > Aquatic > Freshwater >... | reverse complement strand
CAGAATCCGCAAGAGAACTCGCCGACAAATACAATATGCCGTTTCATATGCTTAACGCCCTGGGGCACGCGAGTTATATTGAAAACAGTGATGAGTTTCAGCGTGCACTGCGGACCATGATCGGTGTCATCACGAGTGGCACTCACGTGCGAAACGTACGGGTACCGCGCGCATGAGTGAGGGACTCAACCTACTGCAACGTCACGCGAACGTTGGCGCACGATTCGGACTTAACGCTAGCGGTTCGTAATTAAGTGGGAGGTCCTTTATGCAGAACGTGTTGCGATCGTCAGCTTTGCCAAAACTGGCTAGCCGCGCGGACACCGCTCATATGAATTTCGTCGAGAGTTTCCGCGAGTACATCAAAGGGTCGGGAGCGAACTTTGAGGTTCGGCTAAACGAGGCGTTGGTCGCCGAAGGACGGCGTCGCGGCCGTGACTTTAGCGATGGCGAAGATGTTCGGCAGTTTTTGCAGTCCACAACATTGGGCCCATTACGTGATCGCCTAGCGCGCACTCAGATGGAAATGCAGTGGAATGTTCTGTGGCGCTCGCTAGATGAGCAGCGCGAAGCACTCGAGCGTGAGCTCGAGGAGTGGTCTGGTGTGGGCCCGGGCACGTTGACACTGGATCCAGGCTTTGTCGTACCGCCATATCTGAACGTGGAGTTCCATATCCAGCCCGGGGGTTATCACAAAGACACCTTGAGTGGCTTCCTGTATCACTACGGAACCACCGTGTTCTATCGCCTGGGAGATGATCCCGACGGCCTTCACGGAAAGATCGTAGGCGCTGTGCCAAAGCCTGCAGATGGGCGTGTCTCTCGCGTTCTCGATCTCGCGTGCTCGATAGGGCAAAGCAGCACGGCTCTGAAGAGACGTTTTCCGGAAAGCGAAGTATGGGCAATCGACTACTCGGCTCCGATGCTACGCGCGGCGCATCGGCGTGCCGCTATCCAGGAGGTTGATATCAACTTCAAGCAAGCGTTGGCAGAGGCGACCGGATTTCCAGATGATCACTTCGACGTCACATTTGCATTCATACTATTCCACGAGTTACCGCTCCGCATCACTGAGGCGGTCTTGAAAGAGGTGGCACGGGTGACGCGCAAAGGGGGTGTGTTCGTCGTGTACGACTTCGGCCGTTCCAAAGATATGACGCCATGGCAGCACTATCATCGATGGTTCGACGCTCGACACAACAACGAGCCTTACTCGCAGGAGTTTTGCGATTGTGACTTCGATGCTCTCTTGGCCAAGTTCGGTTTCACGGTAACTCGAAACCATACTCCGAAAGGAAGTGCCGGTTCTCCGCGGCACTATTGTGCGATCAATGCGTAGTCCGCCAGATCCTAGGGAGCAAACTCCCGAAGGGGGTGCGCCAGTTGTCGGGCCCGACCCTGTTTACCTTAATGATCCCGTTCTCGACGCTATGGTGGCGATCGTGCTGGAGCTAGCTGCGCAGATGTGGATCGAACGCGAGCAGCGTATGGTTCTTGAGAGTGCGTTAGCCGCTCAGGGTGTCCTGGCAGGTGACAAGCTTGAGAGGTACGAGCCTACGACCGAGCAGCTCAATCGCATCAAGCTCGCGCGCACCCGCTTTGTTGATGACGTCTTTAAACACTTGAAGCGAGTGCCGATTGTAGCGGGCTCGGTGCGGCCGGCGTCATTTTGAAGACGCAAGTAGCGCTAGCCTTGCTACTCGTCTCGCCTTGTTTAGAACGTTTGCCACCCGAGTCACACGTCGGGTATCCGCCACCTGTGGGGTTACTTGACGAATGGGAGAGTAGAGCCGGTTGAGCAAGGGCTGATGTACCCGTCGGTCTAAGCTGAGGCAAAAGTGAGGCTCGCGTTGGGGGATTGCGACTAAGCGGCAGCACACGCCGACGGGATTGTAGAAGTACGTCAAGACGTCGCGACGCGCTCAGTGCATCGCGGATATGGACAGGAACATTCTCAGGCCCGGACTGGCGGCGGCGGTGGAGACGGCATACCCGACGGTCAGTGAGGACGGCGTACGACCGCCGATTCCGCTGCAGCAGATGCTTCAGATCTACTTCCTGCAGTGGTGGTGGAACCGGTTGGACTCGGCGGTGAAGGAGGTCCTGTATGACTTGGCATCGCTGCGCAACCTCGTGGGCATCGATCCCGTAATCGAGGGCGCACGGGGAAAGGCGACCGTAAGTAATTTTCGCCACCTTTTGGAATGGAACAAGGCGAGCAAGGGTCGAGGAGTTTCCGCGGCAGGTTGAATGTGATGGTTCAGCGGGAAGGGACCGTCGTGGACCTCGGCATCGGCCTGAAGACCGAACGCTTGCGGGCGGAAATCTACGCCAAGAACATGTTTTGCATCCGCGCGATCCTGGATGGCGCTCTCTACGGGGGCTTTCAGCAACATTCGGACCCGCGACGTTCAGGTGTCTTGCTGGCGTAAGGCGTCTCGGGTTACGGCTCTCCACCCCTTTTCTAGGCGAACGCCGGTCTGGGCCCTGAGATTGGCATACGGGCGACGTTACGCATGTCGACTGAGGTATCGTATGGGGTGAAAGAGTGCGTGCCGTTGGTGAGCTGTGGGTCGAATCGCTAGATCAAGGACTCGAGCCGGGGTCGAATGCGACGAGCACAGGAGGGGCGGGAGATTCAGTCTCCCCAACGGATGACCACGGACTTGGTTTCGAGATACGCGGACAGCCCCTCAAACGCGTTCTCTCGGCCCCAGCCCGATTGTCGGAAGCCTCCAAAAGGAAGATCGCGGTCGGCGGCGCTCCCGGAATTTACTCCGATACCGCCGTAGCGCAACTCTGAAACCATTCGGTGCGCGAGCGAGAGATCGCGGGTCCACAGCGTCGCGGAAAGGCCGTAGTCGCTGTCGTTCGCGCTGGCAATGGCAGTCGCTATGTCGTCGAATTTCTCGATAGTCAGTACTGGACCGAAAATCTCCTCCCGAACGATGCGCATGTCGGGACGGCAACCCGAGAATACGGTGGGTTGGACGAAGAACCCGGGCGAGTCTATGGTGCTCCCGCCTGCCTCGATATTTGCACCTTCACTGGAGCCTATGGCGATGTACTGCATTACCCGGTCGCGTTGCCGCGCGGAAATGAGCGGGCCCATCGTTGTCGCCTCGTTCAATCCGGGGCCGATGATGATTTTCCGGGTACTCGCCACGATGCCGGCGACAACTTCGTCGTGAACATCCCGATGGACCATCAGGCGTGAAAGCGCGATGCAGTTCTGGCCGGCGTTGTTGAACGCACCGGCAGTGGTGACCGCGATCGCCTGCTGTAGATCAGCGTCGGGAAAGACAATATTGGGGGCCTTGCCACCGAGCTCGAGCGTGACCCTCTTAAGGTTGCCCGAGGCTGCGCAGACTATCTGCTTGCCCACTTCGGTGGACCCCGTGAACGTGATCTTATCGACGCCCTTGTGCGCCGAGAGTGCCGCGCCGGCACTTCCGCCAATCCCGGTGACCAGGTTGACGACACCCGCAGGAACGCCGGCTTCTAGCAGCAATTCGACGAGGCGTAGTGCAGTCAGGGAGGTTTCCTCGGCCGGCTTCAGCACGCACGAACACCCGGCCGCAAGTGCCGGCGCGAGTTTCTTGGCGGCAGTGCCGATGGGGAGGTTCCATGGAACTATGAGTGCCGCGACGCCAACCGGTTCACGCAAGGTGAAGCCATGGCTTTCGCCGGGCGACGAGGTGCGGTTGCTGGTGCCATGCACCTTGTCACAATATCCGGCGTAGTATCGAAACATCGATGCTGCGTTCGGAACATCCTTTGCCAACGCACTTGCAAGCGGCTTTCCGTTGTCGAGGCATTCTAGGTAAGCAAGTTCCGCTCCGTGGGCCTCGATCAAATCGGCGACACGGAGGAGGGTGTCGCGGCGCTGCGCGGGTTTGGTGCGGCGCCACCGCCCGTCGGCGAAGGACCGGCGTGCCGAATCAACGGCGCGATCAACATCGGGATGCTCGCAGGCGGTGATATGAGCGATGGTCTTCCCACTAGCGGGATCGACTACCGGAAGGCGACGGTCGCTTTGCGGCGTGCACCATCCACCGTCGATGAACACACCGTGTTCGCGCTCTAGGAAAGCGCGCGCGCGTCCGAATTGGGCCTCGTGCGAGCTAATCATTGCGTCCTCCAATTCTGCGCGAGTAGGCGTCAATTATAAGCTTGGGGAAAGCGATCGTCGCGGTCAGCGTGCTGGAACGGGAGGATGTACGGAACCGTGAGGTAGTCAGGCGTCTGGGGTTCCGATTCTTCCATATGGCCGCTGCGCTGGGGACATGGGGTTCGCCTGCGCTCCGGTAAGAGAGGTCTTGCTAGCGGGCGCCTTCCATTATCGCCGCGTGCGCTGCCAGCAGAGTTCCGCTGGCCAAGATGTTTCCGCGGGACATCGAGCGCGCCAATAACTTGCAGGCCCCCTGCCATGCTCGCAGCGCATCGCGTGAGCGTACGTATCGACTTGTTTTCTTCGTTTTATCTACGACGGTGTACCGCCGAAGTACCGAGCCGACACGGGTCGTGGCCGCGGGCCGTCGCGACAACAATAAAGACTTGGTCACGCCGGAAACTGGCGTGCTAGCCTCGCCGGGCCAAATGCGCGACGGATGTGAACCAACGGAGAGTCTCTTCCATGAGCAACGACACCGAAATGCCCGGCTCCAGCAGCGGAGCCGATCGATCCGTGAACCGTCGCGAGATGATCGGCGCAGCCGCGCTCGGCGTAGCCGGGGCCACGCTCGCTGCAGGCGCGACGACCGCAGTCGCGGCGGGGAGTCCGGGCAAGTCAGGGGTCAACGTGCCCAACGACGGCAAGTACACGACGACGCCGTTACGTCGCGAAACGCTGAAGGTCACCGCGGTCCAGTCGCGCATCCGCGGGGTTCGTGACACGAAGAACCCGGCCAGAGAAATGCAGGCGAACGTCGATCATATGGTCGATCTCATCGACGCCGCCAACGGCTTTCCCGGCCCGCAGGACCTCGTGTGCTTCCACGAACAACCGATCCAGGGATGGAACCCCTGGACACTGGAGGAAACGCTGCGCGTGGCGATCGATGTCCCGGGACCGGAGACCGAGCAGCTCGGCCGGAAGGCCAGGCAGTACGGCTGCTACATCACCTTCGGCACCTACGCGCGCGACAAGGACTGGCCCGGCCACGTGCTCCTGAACGGCGTGCTGATCGGTCCTGACGGGAAAGTCCGCGCCAATCACTGGAAGACGAACAACATCCGCGGCGGGCTGCCCGGCTGGGACATGTTCACCACGTCGATCTATGACGTACTCGACCGGTATCGCGAGATGTACGGCGAGGACGCCGTGCTCCCCATCGCGCGCACCGAGATCGGCAATCTGTCCTGCTCGGTCACGCCGATGCAACCGGACGTCATGCGCGCCCATGCGATGAAGGGCCTGGAAATCCGCTTGAGCTCATCCTCCGGCGGCTACATCCTCGAGGATGCGCAGATGATCTCGTTCCACAACCGGCTGTGGAGCGTGGTCTGCAATCCGTCGATCTCGCCGGATCATCCTGGGTTTCCGGAGTTCGCCGGATCCGGGGACACGGCCATCTTCGGGCCGAACGGCCGGATCGCTGCGCGGGCGCGATCGGCGAACGAGGAGTTCGTGACGACCACGATCCCTATCGGCGAGTTTCGCCGCACACGTTCCATTCCGGATGTGCCGATATCGATGCTGATGCCGGTGCACGCCAAGTACATCGCGCGCTACGCCCCGAACCTGCAGGCGAGTTACGTGCCGCCCACGTCGCAGGACGCGGCACGCTGGTTCGCCGGCAAGAAGGCCTGGTAGCCGGCGCCCGGCGCGGCTTCCCGTACGGGAGTGCCAGCGCAGCCACGCTGAATCAATCGAGGAGACCGACATGACACTGCTTTCCCGTCGAGCCGCATTGCAGGTCGTAGCCGGCGCAGGCGCCCTCGGTATCGCGACGCAACGCGCTCCGGAGGCTTCCGCGGCGACGCCGCACCTGCCACGCGGCTTCGACCTCGCGGATCCCCTGACGGCGCTGCGCACACACGTCAAGATGGTGGGCAGTCTCGGCGACGAGGTCGTTTGCTCATTCATGCGTCTGAACCTCTACGCCGACCTCGGCGAAGGGAACTTCGTCCCCTGCTTCACGATGAACAACATCCTTGTGGATTGGTGGCAGGCGAAGGACGACTATCAGCACGAGATGCGCAAGTACGAGGTCGGCTACTACACGCGCTTCGACAGTCATGAGCCGATCGAAACGTTCGACAATCCGGTGAGCGGCAAGCGCGTGCGAATCCATCAGTTCCGGCTCGGCCCGGTGCCGCGGGTCTACACGCCCGACGGAGTGATCGTCATGGGCTTCAAGCCGTCGCTGCTGCCGATCGAAGTGATCGGCGACCGGGTGTTCCTCGCCACCGAGTCGATCGAGAACCGGCCGGACATGGTGCGCGAGGGCCAGACGAACTACACGAACTCGTTCATGACGATGTCGGCGCTGCTCGCGGACGTGGTCAATCCCGCCGTGAAGTGCGCGCCCGTCCACCTTCAATTGCAGAACAAGACGCGATGGCCGGAGTGGATGGGCATGGGCGACCGCCCGGGCGGCACCGTGGGGCGCGGTTTCGGCACCAAGATCCGCGACCTCAATGCCCTGCCACCGGCGGTCGCCGCGGGTGCGCGACAGATGGTGCCCGAGATCTTCGACACGAAGAACTGGACCGAGTTCGTATTTGAGGATTCGGAAACTCTGCTCGAGCGAGATACGACCAAGGCGCCCGGGCCGAGCTCCTGACAGCCGTCCATCGCGGGCTTCGGGTCGGCTGCGCCGTGCCTCGGCGCGACCTGGTGTACCGAGCAGGTTCATCTTAACGAGCGCAGATAGTCGCGTTGTAAGCGCAGCAGGTGTATGCCTCTGCCAGGCAACGGACCAAACTATGCGTCTTCTTGGAGGTCGGCGGCCTCTAGCTTTGCATCCGGAGGGCACTCCGGCGGACTGACCGGTTCGTTCGCAGCAGCGCGGCTGCAAACGCTTCGGCGAAGCCAGAAGAGGTGGAATGGACCCGTCCCCCACTTTCGGCGTCACCGTGGAGGGCCCCACCATGAGGGTTACTGGTAACTCTCATGCGAAACGGTGGAGGACGAGCCGATGAACGAGATTGAGGTGTTGGCGATCGATATCGCAAAGTGGGTGTTGCAGCTCCACGGCGTCGATGCTGCCGGGCACGCGCAACTGCGTCGGCAGGTCCGCCGAGTGCCGCCGGCGAAGAACGAGGTTCGGTTCGCCGCTCCCATGCCCCGCTCCTATGGCATTCGCGTCTCGTATGACTTCTAGGCGACCGGGACGTACGATAGGCGCCCCCGACAGGTCGTCGGGTCCAGGCACACCGCGGAGACCACTATGATTCTGCTCACCGGCATGACCGGCAACATCGGCGGCGCGACGGCGCGTGCGCTGCTCGCGAAGGGCGTGCGTTTCCGCGCCCTGGTGCGCGACCTCGGCAAGGCGGCGCCGTGGGCGGCGCAGGGCGTCGAACTCGTGCAGGGCGATCTCGAGGACGCCGAGGCCGTCAAGCGCGCGCTCGCCGGCGTGGATCGCGCACTGCTCGTGATGCCGAACGGCGAGACGCAGGAGCGCACCGAACGGGACTTCACCCGCATCGCGAAAGAGGCGGGCCTCACCTGGCTCATCAAGCTCTCCTCGCCCGAGGCCGTGCGCGGCACGACCAGCCCGATCCCGCTCGCGCACATCGCCGCCGAGGACGCCATCATGGCCTCCGGCATGAAATGGACCTTCGTGCGCCCGAGCTTCTACATGCAAAATTTCCTTGGCTCCGTGAAGGGCGCCCGCGCGAGCGGCAAGCTGTCGATGCCGATGGGCAGCGGCACAGTGGCGCTGACCGACAACGAGGATGCGGGCCGGTTCATCGCGAAGATCCTGACGGACGCCGACTCCACGCCGCACTACGGCGAGTGCTACGACATCACCGGGCCTGACCCGGTCATCAACTTCCACCAGATCGCCGCGGCGATCGGCGAGGTCATCGGCCAGAAGGTCGTCTACGACGACTGCGACCCGAAGGCCTTCCAGGAAATGATCCGCCCGTTCCAACGCAACCAGTGGCACTCGGACGCCGTCGCGCGCCTGTTCGCCGAGATCGCGAACGGCAACACGCCGGGGCACAAGACCGACACCTTCCAGAAGATCATGGGGCGGCCCGGGCGCTCGCTGAAGGAGTATCTCGCCTCGGTGGCATGAGGGCGCGCTAGCCGGAATTTCTCATAGGTGGAGTGCGCATTGGGCCGGTGATAGAGCGAAAATAGCTTTACTACAAGGCATCTCATCTCAACACCGGGGGAGTCCCGATGCGCACACAATGTAACGCCGAGCAGCTGGAGTTTTCGAGTGTTGGGCGGCCGGAGGTTGTAGCCGCGTTTGATGGCGGGGCGGTCAGTTCGGACGCCAACGCGCTGCTGCTGGGCAAGGCCGATGCGGCCATCGGGCTGATTGAGCGGCCGGCCGGTTGTTTTCCGACCATCGCCGCCCGGAGTTGATCGAGCATTCGGTGCGCACGCTGAATGGACAGCGCGTCTTAGGGGTGTTTAGGAGTTTCCACCGAGAGTAACGGTTTCCTGTGGATAGCCGGGGCGCGGCGGCAGGTTCAGAGGGGGGGGGCGAATCACGCCGAGCGAAGTAATCGGGAGACCGTGGCCGGGTGCACGCCAAAGAGACGCGCCGCATCCGGAGCGTCCCGTGTCAGAGGCCCCCACGACCGCCGAACTTGCCGCGCTACGCTGCCTCATCGATCTCGGCAAGAGAGAGAGAGAGCCGGATCAAGGCGCGTAGCGGACTTCCTACTGGTTTGGTGGAACGCCGGCGGCTGCGGCGGCTTCGACTTGACGAACCTTTGGTCGATCGACGGGACCGTTGCGAACGACATGCAAACTGGTTTGATCGCCAAGGTTCGCGGTTATCCCACGGAAATCGACGAGACATTCGGAGCCGAATTCGAGGCCATTGTGCGGACGTGGCGGCCGGAACTTCTGTCCTAGACGTCCGGGCCAGCAAGAAGGCATGACGCGGTTATCCACAGGAAGCCGTTATTTTTGTCGAAACTAGTAACGAGCCCTTCTATGCCTGTTACCTCGAAGCCACCGAGGCGCTGGTCGAGAAGGACTTGGCGTCCGGACCCCAGCTGCCCGTGGGACTGATCGGAGGGCATTACTGGGAGAACCAGTGGTTCCTCGGGCCACGGCAGATTTGGAACGACCTGCCTCGGATCACGCATCTGCCGTGTGCGCTGATCCACGGTCGCTACGATGTCGTCGCGTTGGCACGGATCTCGTACGAACTGCAACGCGCCTGGCCGGGCAGCACCTTGCACATCGTCGAGCGCGCCGGGCACATGACGTCGGAACCACCGATAGCCGAGACGTGCGCGGCCGTTCTCGACGGTTTTGCCGCACATCTTAGGGCGCCGTAGGCAGACGTCCGGTTAGATGCGCCTAACCCATCCGGTCCAGCACTTAACTTAATCTATATTATGCGCACTACAAGACTATCCATCAAGAAGAACGCATTTTCGATGTAGATTGAAGCAGTTATCGACATGAAAGCGCAGTTTCGCCAACCACGGAGCGCGCGTGATTGCCCCGCAAGGCTGCGCCAAGTGACGCGCTCACGCAGTTCCTACCTCCTCCTGCGGCGAGAATGGGAAAATCATGGTAGAAACATGGTCCCCTTGAGGTAGGAGTCTAGATCATGCCCGCCATTGGCTCGACCACGCGTCGCGAAGCCCAGGGTTCTCGGCTCACAGCGCACATCGCGCAGCACGATCTCCTCGGACTTCTGCCGCGCGATGCCCGGCCGGAGTACAAGAAGATTGCGGAACTCATTCGTCTGAATAAGAGCGACTTGAGCCAGATCTCGGGCGTTGCGAAGTCGTCCGTTCGCTTCGATGCGGAGATCCCCGTTCCGGTGGCCGAGCGGCTGCGGGAACTGGCGAACATCGCCAATCTTGTCGCCGAGTTCTTTCAGGGCGATGCCGTCAAGGTCGGCCTGTGGTTTGAGCTGGACAACCCAATGCTCGGCAACGTCTCGCCGCGCACCATGATCCGCTCGGGACGCTACGCGCGCTTGCTGAACTATGTGCTCGAGGCGCGCGAGGCCGAGCGTGCCACGCCCGCTCCGCGCACGGACGTCGCTCCTCAGACGCGGGTGGCAGCGGCGTCGTAGTCGCGCAAGACCCTGACGATCGTGCGACGGAATCGAACGTGGAAGGCTCGACGATCCGCGAGATCGGAGGCTGCGCCGCCGACGGCCGGGATCGATCAGTTCTCGGCAGATGATCTCGAGCGTTGGGATGCGGGCACGAGTGCGATCCAGGCGTTCCACGATCGCGTCTACTTTGATCTGGAGCGCCAGCGTGTCGTCCATCGGGAAGCGCTGTGTGCGGCGCTGCGCGGCTCGCCCGGAACGCAGATCGTTCTGGATGATTGGGTTCGCGTGACCGATTGGCGCTGGAACCTCACGCCGTTGTCACCGGCCGGAAGTGTCATTGGTATCGGCGGTCGCTTCAATCTTGGCCCGGCCCTGGATCGTGCGCGAGGCCAAGCGTTCCCTGCGCTGTATCTGGCGAGGGACGTGGAGACGGCCTATCTCGAGTACTTCGGAGGGGACCTCATCACGACGGCGGGAGCGTTGACGCTGGGCGATCTCGCGCTGCGTCGCCCGAGCTCGTTCACCACGTTTGTGCTGCGTGGGTGCATCGAGAATGCACTCGACCTTCGTGATGCGCGCGCGCTAACCGCGTTCGCGCGGATCATTGCAAAGTTCTCGCTCTCGCGCGACGCAGAGCGTCTGCGCCGAAGAGCGAATCTCAAGCCGCGACCATTGATTCGCACGGCCGCGCAGCTGCGCCAACATGCCTTGGATTCACCGTCGCAGTGGCGGGCGGAGCCGCAGCAGTGTGGTATTCCGGCGCCAGGACAGATGCTGGGCGACTTCGCACGGGCTGCGGGGTTCGATGCGATCCTTTACCCCTCCCAGCGTGGCGGACGGGAGTGCGTGGCCGTGTTTCCGTCGAACTTGCGCGCCAGCGACTCCTGGATCGAAGTGGTGGGCGAACGCCCGCCTGGGAGTTCGTGGTACCGACTCGATCGGCATCACGCGCGCGACGCGACTGAGTAGCATCGCGCCGTGGGACGGCATACGTCTGGGCTTGGCGCCCGATGGCCAAGCCGCCGGACTCGGCGCTCAATCGTTTGGTCGCGCAAGCCGCTTCGACGGCGTCGTCGTCAGACGCCGCAGTCCGAGGGGCGGCGCTGCACCGCGCTCGTCACCGGAGACCGGTGCACGATCGCGGTCCTGATCGGGTCACTCGTTGCCGGCGTTGAGATGCTCGTCGCTTCACTCCGTCCTCCCGTGGCCAATCGGCGAGGATTGATGGGGCTGTCAGCTCGTGGGCCGGTCGATGACAGAGGACCTCGCCGTCCGCGATAGCGTTCTTCATCGGAGCCGTAAGTGAGCAATACCTGGATCGTGGATCTGCGGCACTACTTGACGCCGCAAGGGAGCTTCGCCGAGCTGCCACCGCGGGCGCGGCTTCTCACCGAGTACTTCGCCAGCGTCGTCGTCGATGCGTCCTCGACCGTCGACGATCCGCCCGCATTGCGCTGTCGTCGCCGGCCCGGTCGGCGCCGCTGCTCCGGGATGATCATGTCCTACCCAGAGGCGCGACGTAACCTCGCGGTGAAGGGACCGCCCGATTGAGAGGACTCGCTGGATTGCGCGGTAGAGGCCATTGCGCTCGTCGGCGAGGCGCGGTCGTCTGCCATCCGGGCCGCCGAGCAGGTCGAGCTCGGAGATCCCTCCGACATACCCATCCTCGCCGCGGCGATCCAGTGCCGGGCCACCGTGCTGGTCTCGGGGGATCGGCGTGCGTTCGGTGCGCTGTTCGGCTCGCGCGTCGCGGAAGTGCAGATCCTCACGCTGCGAGCCGTGCTACAACGGATTATCGGCGAGGGGTAATGGGCCCGGCGCCCCGCAGGCGCCCCATGTCGTTGGCGCGGTCCCGACAGGTACCCCCCTGCCCTGCGCGCCGGTCCGGTTCGGCGCGGCCTGCTCTGATCGGGCGCGGGTAGCGCACTATGATGTCGCTATGACCGCTGACGATGACGAAGCGTCGTTGCGCTCGCGGCTCGCCGCGCTCGAGCAGGAACGTGTGCAGATCGAACGGCGGCTCGCCCGGCGTCAGGCGACTGCGACGAACGCGCCAGGGCGACAAGGCAAACTTCCGATCACCGCATCGCCGGTGACTTACGAATCCTCGATCAGCGCAAAGATCGCCCTGTTCCGGAGTTTCTTTACGGGACGCGCCGATGTCTACCCGGTGCGATGGGAAAGCCCAACTTCCGATCGCGCCGGCTACTCGCCCGCCTGCGCGAACGAGTGGCAGCCGCTGATCTGCGCGAAGCCGCGTATCAAGTGCGGCGAGTGCCCGAACCAGGCATTCCTGCCTGTCACCGATGCGTTGATCGAACGGCATCTGCGCGGCGAGCCCCGTGCCGGGAGCCGGGAGCGGGAGTTTGTCGCCGGGGTGTACCCGCTGCTACCCGACGACACCTGCCGATTCCTGGCGCTCGATTTCGACAATGAGGGCTGGCGCGAGGATGCCCAGGCGCTGCGCGCCGTCTGCCGCGAGGCGGGCGTGCCGGTGGCGCTGGAGCGCTCGCGCTCGGGGAACGGCGCGCACGTGTGGGTGTTCTTCACTGAGCCGGTTCCGGCGCGCGACGCCCGGGCGCTCGGCGCGCATCTCTTGACGGCGACGCTGGAGCGGCGGCCTGAGCTCGGGTTGCAGTCCTACGATCGGTGTTTCCCGAGCCAGGACACGCTGCCGAAGGGGGGCTTTGGCAACCTGATCGCCCTGCCCCTGCAGCGCAAGGCGCGCGAACGGGGTCACAGCGTGTTCCTCGATGAGAATCTCGAACCCTACGCTGACCAGTGGGCGTACCTTTCTTCGCTGGCACGCCTGACGGCACGGGATCTCGCCGAGCGGTTGACCGTCGCCGAAGCCCGCGGTCCGGCGATTCCGGTTCGGCTGCCGGTGGATGACGAAGGCGCGCCCGAGCCGTGGCTGCAACCGCCCTCGCGACGGCGGGCGATCGCGCTGCCGACGGGTCCGTTTCCGGCGCAAGTCCGCATCGTTCTGGCGGATGAGATCTACGTCGATCGTTCCGCGTTGACGCCCTCGCTGGTGTCGGCCTTGGTGCGCCTCGCCGCGTTCCAGAACCCGGAGTTCTATCAGGCGCAGGCGCTCCGCCTCTCGACCTATGCGACGCCCCGGATCGTGTCGTGCGCGACCGTCGATGCCCGCCACGTCGTGCTGCCGCGCGGGTGCCTCGACGAGGCGCTGCAGCTGCTGAGATCGGTCGGGATACAGGGCCAGATCGAGGATCATCGGGAGGCGGGTACGCCACTGGACGTGCGCTTCCTCGGGACGCTGCGTGATGAACAGGAGCGTGCCCTCGCCGCCTTGACGCCGTATGACTTCGGCGTGCTCGCGGCGACCACGGCGTTCGGCAAGACCGTGCTCGCTGCAGCACTGATCGCGCAGCGTCGTTGCAGCACGCTCGTCCTCGTCCATCGGCGGGAGCTGCTCGAGCAATGGCGGGTGCGGTTGCCGCAGTTCCTGTCGATCGAACCGACCGCGGTCGGGCAGATCGGCGCCGGCCGCCGCAAGCCCACGGGCCAGATCGACGTCGCGATCCTGCAAAGCCTCGTGCGCGGCGGCGAGGTGTCGGATTTGATCGCGGGCTACGGGCATCTCGTGGTCGACGAATGCCACCATGTGTCGGCGGCGAGCTTCGAGCGCCTTGCACGGCGCTCGAAGGCGCGTTACGTCCTGGGACTCTCGGCCACCGTGACGCGCAAGGACGGTCATCACCCGATCATCTTCATGCAATGCGGTCCGGTGCGGCACCGGGTGCAGGCGCGCTCGCTCGAAGCGGCGCACCGGCGCGTGCATCGGGTCTGGCTGCGTGACACGAGTTTCATTGCGCCTGACATGACGGCAGAGACTCGTCTCGCCATGCCCGCCTTGTACGCAAGGCTCGCGGCGGATGAGGCCCGCAACGGACTGATCTTCGAGGACGTTCTCGCGGCGCTCGAGGAGGGGCGCTGCCCGCTCGTCCTCACCGAACGACGCGATCATCTGGAGTTGCTGCGCGCGAAGTTCGAGCGGTTCACCAAGAACCTGATCGTGCTGCGGGGTGGTCTGTCGCGGCGGGACCGTCAGGCGGCTCATGAGGCGCTGGCCGGCGCGGGCGATCAGGAGCGGTTGGTGCTCGCGACGGGGCGGTATCTGGGGGAAGGATTCGACGATGCGAGGCTCGATACGCTCTTCCTCGTCATGCCTATCGCATGGCGCGGTACGCTTGCGCAGTACGTGGGTCGCCTGCATCGCGATCATCACAGCAAGACGGAGGTGCGCGTGTACGACTATGTCGATGGCGCCGTGCCGGTGCTCGCACGGATGGCGGTCAAGCGGCAGGCGGGGTATCGGGCGCTGGGGTACTCGATCGAGGTGCCTGCCGCATCGAAGTCAGGGCGGTCAGGTGTGCTGTTGTGAAGGCTGCCGCGCATCCTCGATTGCCGGGGCGAGCCTCCGCCCCGTACCCGCTTCTGAACCGATCCCGCGCGCTTGCGAACGTTGCCTTGGCCGTTGCCAATGCGGCCGTTGCGAAGGTCGACTGCTCGTGGAGAAACTGGACGCGCTTGCCGTCCAGCGCGGTCGCCTTGCAGCGCGTTCAGTCGCGAGTGGCGCAGCGTGGTCACGATGTGCCCCACCCAGACATCATCCGGCGGTTCGCGACGAGGAGTCTCGAGATCTCTCGGAAGGTGTATGGCGCGCTCGCCGATTCCTGAGCGAGGTAGGATAACTCTGGCGCGAGCCTGGTTTTCGTTGAGGGCGGACCATGAGTAAAGCAGCAAAGTCCAAAACAAGAAAGAACCCCATGTCACCGCTCGCCAGATCAGTGGGCGACGGCTTGCGAAAATCCGCCGAGGACGCCCGGCGTATTGCGCGGATGCATGGGACCCGCATCTGGATAGTCGAAAACGGCAAGATCGTGGGCAAGAAGCCGTAACTTTCCGGGTTCCCTCGAAGCGGCTGCTACGACGCGGATCTGAGCAGCATCGCCTTGACCCAGTCGCGGCGCGCGCGATTGCGCCGGTCCTCCTCGAAGCCTTCCTTCATCTCCTCGTTTCCTCTGCGGTGGCGAACTTCAGAAGATCGGGTTCGACCCGTGAGGCGTCGTCGGCGCGCGCGAAGTGCGCTTCGATGTCGGTGCGGTCGAAGAGATCGCGGATCCGTGCCGAGAGCGGGGGCAGTTTGGCGAGGAATTCGGGGTGGGTCTCGCCCATCTGGGCGATGGCCATCAGCTTGTCGCAGATGAGGTAGTCGATGGCGGCGTCCGGGCCGTGTTGGGCATGCATGTCGGTGGTCGCGCGGCAGCAGTCGGTCCAGATCTCGTGCGGGGTTCGGATCGTCATGGCCTGTCTCGTCGGCAGGTTCGAGCGTCGTCCGTGCGCATAGAGCAGCGGCAGTTCGGCGACGACTTGCACGCGACCCCCATTGCCGACCAACAGTGTGGGCGGGGTCCGACTGCCTCAGTCAGGTCGCGGCCGGGGGATGACGCGCGACGGTTTAGCCCGTGCGCTCGCCACTTTTGGCGTTCCATTTTTCAAAGTGATCGCCATTCCCCGCTGCCCGCGTATAGAGTCGTGTTCACGTCTTGTGCCGGGAGGCTGAGCCAGGTGACTACCGAACTGGAGGATGCCGAAGCGCTCTGGGCGCAGGGCTTTGTGGGAGGCCTATATCAGATGGCCGTGCTGAACGATGGCGCACTCGGCAGTCCGGTCGACTATGCGAAGCGCAATGAGTGTTTGCGCGGCGCGGCGATGCTGGGTTACGGGCCGGCGCTGAACAACCTGGGGTGGAACTACCGGATCGGGTTGGGGATCGAAAAGAACGCGAGATTGGCGCTCCACTGGTTTCGGCTGGCGGCGCTGCAGTGGAGTCCGCTCGCGATGCAGAATGTCGCGGAAATGCTCGAGGCCGGGGAAGGCGTCGACAAAGATCCGGCCTCGGCCGCTATGATCTTCGTTCGTACGGCGATTCTTGATCTCGACGCACTAGAGAAAATCGCGACTATCGAGTCGGGGTCGAGCAACGCGATCGCAGAGTGTCGCCTTAAAGTGGGGCTGATGTACTCGGTCGGGCAGCTTCGTTGTTCGATGCCCGCGCGACCGTTGGGTCTAGTGCTTGTCAGGATGGCGGCGACGGGCAACTCGGATCTCGACGCCGACGGCGACATCGGCAAGCGCGCGAGGCAGTCGCAGGCGAACGCGGAGGAGGCGCTTGCCTTGCTCGATCGAACGGTGAGCAAGGAAGACAAGGAGATCGCGCTCGCGATGGAGCGGGAATGGCCGAACGGGGTTTTTCGGCTTCGGGAGATGACGCCGCTGCCGAAGATTCTGCTGCAGGATCTGCGATAGATGTCGTGGGAGCCGGTGTTTGACAGCTTCAGAAAGCCGGACCGGTTGTACATACGGTCTGAATGCTTGAGTGACCTCTCCCCTGCTCTTCGGGGGGCTGGTGTCTACGCCTGGTACTTTCGCGAGCTGCCGCCGGGTGTGCCGAGTGACCGGGTGCACCGCGCTCTCAACGCGTCCTTGCTCTATCTTGGGATTTCGCCGTCGAAGCCTGGCAGCCGGTCGACGCTTCGCAAGCGTCTGCGTTCTCATTTTCTCGGCGATGCGTCGAGGTCGACATTGCGGCTGGCGTTGGGGTGTCTCCTGGCAACGGAACTCGGTCTCCATCTGCAGCCCGCCGGGCGTCGCGAGCGATTGACGTTCGGAACGGACGGCGAGGTTCGGCTCTCGGAGTGGATGGAGCGGAACGCTCTCGTCGCGTGGCTTCCGGTGAATGCGCCATGGATGATTGAGGCGGAATTGATTCAGGCTTTCGGCGTGCCGCTGAATCTGCAGCACAATGCGGCGCACCCGTTTCATCCGGTGCTGACGGCGATCAGGGCGAAGACCAAAGTGGGCGCTCGCTTGCGTGCGATACCGGCCGGAAGTGATCCGGCCTGTTGAACATGCCGGCACGTTGTCGCTGCAGATTCAAGTAGAGCTTGCGGCATGCTCGATTATGAGAGGAATGGCGGATGACCTGCATCGCCGACACCGCCAATGGCTCTACCTCTGGCATCTACCTCAAACATCCCGATGAACCAGCCTGCAAGGGGGTACGGCAGTGCCAGCAGTAGCCACACTGGAAGAGAGACTGAAGTAAAAACTAAGGCAGCAAGGGCAACTGTCAACAGTGCTCCCTTGAGATACGAAAAGGCAGGTACTCGTATCGATATCGATAGGGACCTTCCGCGAATCAGAAAGGTCAAGACCCCAACAACTAGAAGAATCCGAACCCATAACGGTGCTGAGATAGGCGAGTTCCAACTATTCGGGATTACCATGCGACCGACGTAAGTGATAACGAAGGCGAAGCCACCGTATAGGAGGCCGCAGGGAGAAAAGAATAGGATGGTTCGCCGCAGAATCGCGCGACGCTCGCCACTTGGTACGAGATCTGCGTACGGCCAGAAATTCTTTGGATTGACCTTGTCCATTGGATGTTCCTCAAAGCGGACGATGCCATTTCGAAGCGGCCGGTTTCAGCTTGCGATGAGTTGATCTTTGCGAAGAGAGTCAACTAACCTTTGTTGCTATACAGAGCGCTCCATCAAGATCGGTGGTCTTCTCGGAATCTGCGGATGGTCCCGCCCATCTGAGCGAAGGCCATCAGCTTGTCGCCGATGAGGTAGTCGATGGCGGCGTCCGGGCCGTGTTGGGCCTGGATGTCGCTGGTCGCGCGGCAGCAGTCGGTCCAGATCTCTTGCGGGGTTCGGATCGTCATGGGCTGTCTCGTCTGAGGGTGCGACGCGTCAGTTGCGCGACGATTGCGGCAACAGACGGGAATCGACCATCAAGTAGACGGAGCGACCGGCGCGATTCCCGCGTCCGTCAGCCAGCGATGCAAGGTCGCCTCGCCACCCTCGAGGTGCCGGTGCACCTCGACGTGGCCGAGTCGATCGTAGTTCAGGTAGTCGAGGCAGGCGTTGGCGAGTTCATCGTCGAGAGCGCGCAGGGTGGCCGGATTGAAGGGGTAGTCGTCGCCGTTGTAGAGACCGGCGAGAAACCGCAGCAGGTACTTCGCCTGACCGCTCGTTGGGTTGCGGGAGATGGTGCGTTCGATCCGCTGCAGGGCGGATAGCGCACGCGTCTTGATCACGTCGACTTGCTGTTGCAGGGCGTCAAGGCGCGGCCGCCGACCCGCGCAGATCTCAATCATGGCTTGGTGGTACTCGGCCCGTTGACTCTCCGGGATTTCAGCCTCGACGTGCACGAGCTTCGACGCTGGCGGAGGCAGATGGGTGACGGTCATGGCGCTAACACTCCTGAATGCGATCGAGTTACGGTGCGGGTCGGGACAGGACCGTAGTTCATCGTGACTTGAGGGTCGTGGCAAGGGGCGAGCGGCGAGCCGGCGGCGTGCGCGGGCGCGCGGCGCGGACGGCAACATCGAGAGAGAGCCAGTGTGCCGGTGTGGGGCTGCGCGGGAGCCGCGCCCTTCCCTTTCCGTCCTTCGTCGCTCGGGGTTTGGGGCCATTCCGAAGGACAGGCGGAGCCGAAGTGGCGGGGGCGAGTTCACGCGGGGTCGAGCACCGTCCCGTACGCGATGCACTGGACGGTGTTGATCGCGGCCAGCATCAGGAACTTGTCGTGCTCGAGCTCCGCCCGGCGCACCTCTGGCCGTTGCATCCAGGTCTTCACCTCGTGCATGACATAGGCGAGCAGCATTGGCTCCGGGTGTTCGTCGATGAACGACTGCTCGGCGAGGTGCTGCAGGTCACCGGGCAGGTCGGCGGCAAAGCGGACGCTGCCGGTCAGGCGCGTGAGCTCGCGTTCTTGGTCGGGCTCGCGGATCAGCGCCCAGCGGTAGCCCGAGAGGCGCATCGCCCGGAAGCAGACCATCAGGATCTTCACCAGCAGATCGCCTTCGACGGCGCCGGGACGCATTCGGGTCGCGGCGAGGATGGCGGCGAGCATGTTGGGTTGCTCGGCGGCGATGTCGTCGCAGAGTGCGAGCTGGCCGGCATGGTCGAGCGCCGTCACCTCATGAATGGCCTGCGCGAGCGTTTCGGCCGAGATCCGCCCGGTCCTGAATCCATCAGTGGGACTGGGCATGGCGGTACACCGGCAGGGAGTGAAGGGAGGGACTGGGCTCGAGCTTCGACTGGCGCGCGGAGGGGGCGGGCGGCACTTCCGGTTGGATCGGGCTCGTTCGCAGGGCAATGCACCTCGCGTGTATGCGGGTGTCCTTGATGGGGTGTGCCGGGATGCCAGGAAAGGTTCCATAGGCCCTCAGCTCTTGTCCTCCAAGGCCTTCTTCTCGCGCCAGATTTCCTGGACGAATGGATCCGTCACACCGTACATGCCGTG
>Ga0163144_10010658_pt1 | contig 19558 bp, 14 predicted proteins | sample OliLak19BULKMAT1_FD_123175 | JGI IMG/M metagenome (GOLD analysis project Ga0163144, IMG submission 123175) | Freshwater microbial mat bacterial communities from Lake Vanda, McMurdo Dry Valleys, Antarctica - Oligotrophic Lake LV.19.BULKMAT1 | ecosystem: Environmental > Aquatic > Freshwater >... | reverse complement strand
AATGGCAGCATCATATTTACCTGCGATTATATGTTGCATCACAGATTCATCCTTAGCTATATTTCCTGCACTGTCTTTTTGCCACTGTCTCCATACAATCATTGGCACTGCATTGTGTTGGTAAACTTCTTTGAAGCCATCAACAGGTAATTTATTTATTTCTCCATCATCCCAGTTAATTTGAAACCCAACAATTGCTGCATCAGCAGTGCCGTTTTCTTTATTAAAAGCAATGTTTAAACCAATAGTGCCGCCAGCTCCTCCAGCCTGATAAAACCCTTTATAAAAAACCTGCAGGTTTGCCAGTGGCTTCGGTAAAAAATCAGGCAACTGCTGCTGTTTATAAAAACCGAATATGAAAAAAGCAACGACTAATAAGGATAGACTCAGCGAATAGTTTCTTAAAAAACCATGCGATTTTTCTATCAGCCATGTATTGCTTCTTATTTTTTTTGCAATAATATTAACAACACTTTTATTACTCACATATCCTGAAACAGATAAAATAAATACCATGAAAAATATTTGCATGGATGCCAACACCACCATAAAGGCAGTATATGGGTTATAGTCGTTACAGAGGCCATATACAATTGCTACAAATGAAATCACCAATACTGCAATATTGGGCAGGTTGTACTTCAACGGAAGTGAATCTGTATCGTTTTTGGGTGTAGGGATATAGGGTACTTTTTTTCGGAGCAATGTATAAACAAAGCCAACAGAATGAACCCACCAGGTACCTATCTGCAATATTCCTCCTACCATATGAAAACCCCTGTCACTTTCTTCAACAACCCATTTTTGTACATAATGCCGGATAAGTAAGCCCATTGCGAAAAAAGGCAGGGAAGCCAGCAGAAAACTTATCACATCCATCTTTAATGGAATATAGCCGGTAAATAAGGCAAATACAGGTATTAAAAAATTAATCAGAAAGATAAAACCACTCAGGTAATGAAACGGTAAAGTAAAATAATGGATCTTTTGTCGCCAGGTAAATTTAGTGAAGAGTTTTGGGTAGGTAACCAGCAGCAACTCCCATGTACCCCTGCTCCATTTTAACTGCTGCTTATAGTAAGACGATAAAGTAGCAGGCACCAACCCCCTTGTAAGTATAGAGGGTACATAAATTGAACGCCAGCCCTTTGCATGCATCTGCATAGCTGTATGCATATCTTCGGATAAGCCACTGGCATGGCCGCCTATCGAGTCCAATGCTGCTCTTCTAAAAGTACAGTTGGCCCCAATTGCCTGCACTGTGCCATAACTATGCATTGCCATCATCATTGGCCCATAAAACTGGTAGGTTTGCTGTGCTGCGCCCTTGGCCACCAGGCTTTCTTCCTGGTTGTAATAAGCTTGCACAATCTGTACAAACCCAATTTTTTGATCATCGAAATACGCAACCACGTGATCCAGCATTTCAGTGCAAGGGATATGGTCGGGATCCAGTACTACGCATAACTCACCTGTAGCATACTGTAATGCATTATTAATATTACCTGCTTTGGCATTTTCCTTAATCGTTCGGGTTACGTGTTTAACGCCCAGTTGATGGCACAAATTCTTCACCAATGGATCATCTGCTTCATCGCAGCACCAGGCTGTATGCGGATAAGTAATTTTTTGTATGGCTTCCAGCGTTTGCTGCAACATATCAAAAGGCTCACCTGCGCAATAGGTAGTTAATATATCTACAGTGTAAATTTTATTAGTTACCGGAGGCTCATCAACAGCAATAGAATAATAATGATACCATTCATGCAAATATTTAAGGCAGTAATAGCTTAAAGCTATCATCAGCAAAACGTACAGGGGATAGTAACCCACCATGGACTGGTTCCATAAAGTGTACATAAAAAAAACGATGGATATTACTCCGGTTAATATCATTAACCTAAGTGCCCGCTTTTCTTTAGGAGTTGGCTTTTTTATTGCGACAGGTTGAAAGTTCATCATCTCACTACATAAAACGGAGTATTGGCAGTAGCGCAAAAACCCCTTGAATTAAATACGGTTACATAAATTCTATAAGGCCCTTCTTTTTCAGGTGCTTTAAAAAAAGGATTTTGGATGGTACTGTCAGCTACTACTCCTAATTCAGCTTTTGGTTTTTTAAAATTTTTCCATGTACTTCCCCAGGTTGCCCAATCCTCATTCAATATCTCCCAACAATACCGTAGTGAATCTGCTGGATTGTATTCTTTTAATGCCAACATAGCCTTATGCATACTTCCGGGGCTGACAATTATATTATCTCTTGCGCCCAAACTATCTATTAACATGTACTTTAATGTGGGCGAAATATGAACTGTTTGTGTATCGTTCCAGCAATCACCGAGCGCTTCCATTATTTCATTCGGCACTCCGGGTTCATTAAAAATGCTATACCAGGTGGGCGTGTATTCCTGCCTTATACCCCAGTAAAAGGTTATAGAACCTAAAAATCGGGGGTCGTTCAAAGGCATGTACTTTTTATAAAAAAGAGCATATTCCTCAGCCTTTTTTGTACTCGTTTTTTCAACAGGTGCCTGCCAGGTAATTGTTTCAGCCTCCCATCCACCGTCTGGTGCCCATTCTCCTACCAGGTAAGGGCCCTTCCAGATCAACTTGATTTTGGCAAGATCATTCTTGATAGTCTTAATGTTATTGTAGGAATTAATTGAAATAAAGTCTAATGCCGGTATTCTCCATTGAATATTAAGCATCCCTTTTTTAGGGACATTTATAACAGATGTAGACACAGGATGATTGGGATCAATAGTGTGCATCATTGTTAACAACCGGTTGTATGTTTTATAATAATTACTGGTGGTAAAAGAAAACGGCATCTTCAACTCATTACCAAGACTCCAGGCCAGCAAGGCAGGGTGATCTTTGTATCTCAAAACTACAGACTGGTAATTTTTAAATAAAACGGATATATATGCTTCATTTTTATAAAAATCATTATTTTCTCCACCTGGTAAATCAAGCCCCGCTATTACGTACACGTGATTTTGTAATGCATCATTTAGTAAAAGAGAAAATTTAGCCGTATCCCAGCAACTGATGGTATTTCCACCGCTGGCTGCCAATTCTGCTAAATGAGTATAACCTGCTCCACCTTTTACAATAAACGGCTTGCCATCAATGTAGAAATTATAATGATTATCTAGTTTCTTGATTACCACTTTTCTAGGTCCGCTGTAGCTACTCCTATTACCTGGCCCCTTGTTTACATAAACAAACACAAATAGTAGCAACAACAGTATAATAACAATTTTAAAAATCTTAAAAATCCTTTTGTACATAATTGATTTTGATAATTGAGTTTTGATCAACAAATTTGAGGGGAATTTACTTTAAAATTGTGTTCCCCCTATTATACTATTCAGTTAATGTATAACGTTAATATATTTTATAAATTATGTATGATATTATAAAATAAAAATTGTTTTTTATTTATTTATGTAAAATAATCAAAGATTTTAGACAGTTTCACTAGCGCATTAGCCGATACTACAGAGAAAGGGTTTGAAGATGAACAGATTAAGATTTATGATATCATTATTTGAGATATAGAATGTCAATAGGTTCGATTTTGAGAAATATTAATAATAACATAACATGCTGAAAAAAATTATCGTTGGTAGCTTATTAATTGGTTTATCAATCTTTACTATTTACAAATTATTACAGTTTAAAAAATCGCACGAGTCTGATAAAATAACACAAACGCCCTACCAACAAATATTGGCTGTTTATGATAACAAAAATCAACAGGTTGCATATTTCAAAGATAGCGTGTTGCATTATACCATTAGCTGGTTTAACAGCAGTACAGCATCATTACCCCAAAACAAGTTAGAAGAACTTTTTGCTCAAGAAGTATCACTTTATTTTAACCTTGAAATATGGCCCAGAAACTTAATTAAAACCCTGGATAAAAAAACGGAGGAGTTGATCGTTGCAGGTGAATATGATACTAAACTTCAGTCATTTTTTAAGCTATTAGCTACAGCAAAAAAAACAGTTTATGTAAGTTATAATCCGGAAATGGAAGTCCCCATTTATAAATACGCCTGGCAAAGTCAATCTTGTAACGGGTATATTCTTTCGTTCCGGCATATTGCAATCCTGGCAAAAAAAATTGCGCCTGGTGTAAAAATCGTATGGGGTCCTGCTGGTTATTCCGGAACGGAGGAATATTGGCCTGGCAATGAATATGTTGATTTTTCTACAGTAAATCTTACCATGTTACCTGAAATAAACAACGACCCTTATCCGGCTTTCACTACTACTAAACAAATGATTAGCAGGAAACTTTTCAGAATGCGTTTTATGGAAAAGCCAGTAATTTTATTAGCAACTCAATCAGTAAATAAAAATAGTGTTGATCAACAATTATTTACAGCAGTGGAAGCAAAGATAAAAGCAGATTCAGCAATTTACCACAGCCCTGTTATACCAAATATTACAGATATAGCTGTAGTGAAACCAGCAAGAACTGCCAATTTAAAAATTGGTGTGTACGACCCCAAATTATTGTTAACCAGTCAGCCACTTGTAACAGTTGAACACGTATTTACTGACATAAGAAGTGTTGAAAATGGATTTTTTAAGAAAGAATTTGAACAGGTAATTAACCGGCATCATGATGTGATTGTAACCATTGAACCCTGGAAGACGTTAACTTTAGAAAGGGACTCAAATATTTTACAAAATACGTTGGATGGAGAGTACGATCATACTTTAAAAAAATTATACCAGATTATTTCAAATATTCCACAAACAGTTTACCTCCGCTGGGGGCATGAAATGGAGATTCCGGTAGACAGGTACCCCTGGCAAAAACAAGACCCTGTAACTTTTATTAAGGCGTTTAGATATGTTGCTAATTTTGAAGAAAACAGAGCCCCTAATATTAAAATGGTTTGGGGGCCTACCGGCGACAGGGGATGTGTAGAATACTGGCCAGGTGATGATGTGGTAGATTATGTGAGTATTGCCATTTATGGCTTGCCCGATAAAAATATTAATGACCACACCAAACAACATAGTTTTAGTTCGATATTTTCCGCAAAATTTCACCGGATAAGATTTGCCAAAAAGCCAATTTTTATAACAGAGTTTGGTGTAAAAGGCCCACAGGATTATAAGAAAAAATGGCTGGAGGATGCAGCAAATACCATTAATAAAAACCCGCAAATAATAGGCATCAACTACTTTAGTTTTTCCGATACGCCAAAGGCATGGGGCAATGCTGAAACACCGGACTGGAGCATAACTCCCAACACATTTGAAAGTTTTGCAGGGTTATTAAAAGATCTGCCAAAAAAATAAATTATTCTTTACAGCTTATGAGTAAACCATTACTAATAACCCCCAGGTGTTTTCCAAATAATTTTGACCTTATCCGGTTTGTACTTGCATCTTCGGTAATATTATGTCACAGCTTTGCCATCTATCTGGGATATGAAAAATTTTTAGTTACAGAACCATTTATGGTTTGGAGCCAAAAACAGATAAGTATTGGTAGCGTTGCAGTTGATTTGTTCTTTATTATTAGTGGCTTTTTAATTGTAAAAAGTTTTGAATCCACTGCAAATACAGTTGATTATTTTAAAAAACGGGTATTACGTATTTATCCCGGCTTTATAGTTGCTTTTACATTGAGCATATTACTGGTTGGTTTTATTGGTACAGGCGAGCAGTACAATTGGGAAGGTTATAAACAGTATTTTAATTCCCTGTTTATAAAAAAAGAATTGGTTCACCTCTTTACTTTACAAAGCCCTTATCAAAGGATATTTTTTAAAGATTCCCCGGAACCTGGTGTAAATGACTCCTTGTGGACAATACAATTTGAATTTATCTGTTACATTCTAGTTCCTGTTATGGCCTGGTTTGGTTACTTTAAAAAAAAGTGGGTATTAATAACCCTCTTTGTAATCTTTTATCTTCTCACCTGGTTACAATCACTTGGATATATTTTTCCTTTTAATAATAAAATACATTTGTTCTTTGGCAATCTTTATTTCTTGCCCCGTTTTATAACATACTTTTTAGGTGGAGCCTGTTTTTACTTTTACAGGGCCGTGATAATACGAAGCAATCTATTGGCATTACTTTCCTGTATTGCATTATACGGATCATTCGTTTGGATAAAATGTATCGACCAGGCATTGCCTATAGCTGGCAGTTACCTGTTATTTTACCTTGCATTTCATAATAGCATCCGCTTCCATAATTTTGCAAAACATGGAGATTTGTCCTATGGAATTTATTTGTACGGCTGGCCAATACAGGCTTTAGTAATGTTTTATTTAAAGGAGTATATTAATCCGTATAGTTTTTTTCTAATCGCTTTACCAATAGCGTTTATAGCAGCCTATTGCAGCTGGCATTTAATAGAAAAGCCTTTTCTACTTTTTAAGAATAGCAAAAAATCTGCTGCTTCACTCAGTAAATCTCAAATAAACGAAACTGTGAAGGCATAATATAGCGCTAGCTGATGTAATTTGATTGCACGATCAATTTATGTTTCAAATCACTTTATTCATACTGCACTAAATAGAGGGTTCAGCATAAATTCAAATAGCTATATTTAAAACTGAATATAAGGAGTGCAAGCCTGATTGTAACAACCCTTATACAAAAAACTCCCCACTTATGTAATCTCCCTGCCGTTTGCATCTATAAACGATGAATGTAGCAATAAAGCTCACAACAAGCTGTATCTTGTAATTCAAATCCTTTCATTATGAAGTATAAAAAATTATTGCTGTGGCTTATAAGCCTGGCGATATGCACTGGAACAATGGCACAGATAAATAACAACTACAATACAAACTGGAAAAAAGTGGAGGCGGCAGAAAGAAAAGGCCTCACTAAAACAGCACAGACGGAAGTTAATAGTATCTACAAACTGGCAATAAAAAACAACAATGATGCACAGCAAATAAAGGCCTGCATGTACCTGATCCGGTACCGGAATATGATAGAAGAAAACAGCAGAGAAAATAATATTTTTTTTGTAGACACTTTAATTGCCAAGGCAACTTCGCCTGTAAAAAACATTCTGCAAAGTATGCAGGCAGAAATGTTTTGGCAGTACATGCAAAACAACAGGTGGAAGTTATATAACCGCACCAAACTGGCAGCAGAAAAAAGCACTGATATCAACACCTGGAGCCTGGATAAACTGCACGAGACCATCACTGGTTTATACAAAGCCAGTTTGCAAAACAACGCCTTACTTAAAACCACCCTGATGGCAGCCTTTGAACCTATTATAAATAAAGGTGAAAATACCAGGGAGTTGCGCCCTACCCTCTTCGATTTTTTAGCACACCGGGCATTGGAATATTTTACAACAAGCGAAAATGATCTCACTAAACCTGCCTACCGGTTTACATTAATGGACGAAAAAATATTTGCGCCTGCAGCTATATTCATTGCCACAATATTTACTACCAAAGACAGTGCATCACTACAGTTGCATGCCATACAATTGTTACAGGATATTCTGCAGTTTCATATAAACGACCGTAAGCCGGATGCCTTGCTGGATGCAGATCTTATTCGATTAAAATTTGTAAACCAGTACGGCGTAATGAGTAATAAAGAACAACTCTACGAAGCTGCTTTAAAAAATATCGAAGAAAAATACTACAACAATCCAGTATCGGCACAAGCCATTTACCTGCGGGCTTCTATTTATTATAATAAAGGAAATGAGCAGGCAGAAGAAACCAATAACAATCCTCATCAATACGAAATAAAAAGAGCAAAAGAACTATGCGATATTGCTTATTCAAAATTTCCTAAAAGTGAAGGCGGCATCAACGCCGCCAACTTATTACAAACCATTTTGCAACCCATGTTGCAAATGGAAACAGAAATAGTAAACCTGCCCAACCAGCCTTTTCGTTCGTTGGTAAAATATAAAAATGCGCCCATTGTTTATTTCAGAATTATTAAAACCAGCAATGATGAAATAAAAAAAATAGAGCGGAACGATGACAATAAAATGTGGCAACGCATTGTTGCTTTGGTACCCTCCAAAAGCTGGCAGGTAGCCATGCCCGACCCTAAAGATTTTATGCAACATGCTGCTGAAATAAAAACTGATGAACTTAGGAATGGCACATATTATTTATTGGCCAGTCTTGACAATACATTCTCACTGGCAAAAAATATATTGGCAAAACAGATTATTTACATCAGCAATATTGCCAGCATTAATACCGGCAACGATTATTACCTGCTACATCGGGAAACCGGTATGCCCCTGCCCAATGCCAAAGTACAGCTGTGGGAAAACAAATACAACTATAATAACAGCACTTACGAAAACAAAAAAGCAGAAACCTATGCCAGCGATAAAAACGGCCATTTTAAATTAACCAGTACAAAAGAAAGCAGGAATATCGCTTTACAAATAACTACTGCAAATGATGAGCTACACCTGCTGGACAACAGCTATAGTAATAATTATTACAACAGCATTTACCAGGAAGGAAAGAGCAAACCCGCCACCTGGCTATTTATGGACAGGAGTATTTACCGGCCGGGGCAAACCATCTATTTTAAAGGCATTGTAATAAAGCAGGAAAAAGATGCCAATAAAAGCAGTGTACTACCCAACTTTACAACTGCCATTCAATTAAAAGATGCCAACGGGCAAAAAATAAATGAACTAAAAGTAACCACAAATGAATATGGTTCTTACAATGGCAGTTTCAAATTACCGGAAGGTGCACTCAACGGAAATTTCAGCATACAGGACACAACTACCAACGGTGAAAAATATTTTAGTGTAGAAGAATATAAGCGGCCTTCATTTTTAGTGGAAGTACAAAAGCCAACAGGCACTTACAAAGTAAATGATAGCATCGCTGTAACCGCTACTGCTAAAGGATATGCAGGCAATAACATTGACGGTGCTGCTGTAAAATACCGGGTAGTCCGCACCATACAATACCCAATTTGGATGGGCTATAGAAGTTATGGCAAACCTGGCAGGTATCCCTTCCAAAACAGGGAAGAGGTAGAGATTACCAATGGAGAAACAACTACCAATGCACAAGGGGAATTCCGCATACTGTTTAAAGCATTGCCCGATGAAAGTATTGACAAAAAAGAACAACCAACTTTCAATTACGAAGTAAGCGCTGATGTTACTGATATTAATGGAGAAACAAGAAGTGCAGCAACTTTAGTTGCAGTAGCGTACCAGGCACTGAAACTGGAGATAAAAATTGCTGATAAAATATCTGTCGATAGTCTTAAAAATATTTTGGTAAGAAGTACAAACCTCAACGACATTGAAGAAAAAACCAACGTTACCGTTACTATACGACAATTAAAGAGCCCTGGTAAAATTTTCAGGGAAAGATATTGGCAACAGCCGGATCAGTTTGTGATGAGCAAAGAGGAGTATTACAGCAATTTTCCGTTTGATGTTTATAAAAATGAAAACGAAGTTAAGAATTATGCAATTGGAGACAAAGTTTTTGAGAGAACAGACAGCAGCAATCGGCAATGGGCAATGGTGAATGGTCAATTGAAGGCAGGCTGGTACAAAATTGTGGCAGTTACAAAAGATAAATATGGAGAAGAAGTTAAGGTGGAGAAGTACATTTTGCTGACCGACGACGGACGACGGACAACCGAAAGCATAGAGCCTGTTACTGTAAATATCAAAAAAAAATCAGTTGCTGAGCCGGGAGAAAAAATCGAGTACGATATACAAACCGGGTTCAATAAAATATGGCTGATTCATACGGTTAGTAAAATAAACAGTCAGCCTTTAACTTCTTTTAAAACCATACAATCATCACAGCCCATTCAATTGTCTGAGACCGTTACTGAGCAAGACAGAGGCGGCATGGCCATCAATTATGTATTTGTAAAAAATAACCGGGTTTACAAAGGCGATGAAAGAATAAATATCCCCTGGAACAATAAAGAACTCAGTATTAATTACAGCACTTTCCGGGATAAACTATTACCCGGCGCCAAAGACAAATGGACTGCAACCATCAGTGGGAACAAAGGAGAAAAAGTGGCAGCTGAAATGCTGGTTGCAATGTACGATGCAAGTCTTGACCAGTTTAAACCGCATGGATGGAGTGCAATAAATATCTGGCCGGAAATACACAGCGCCATACAATGGAATGAGGGTGGTTTTTATAGTGTACATTCTGATGAGTTCAATTTGACTTTCGGTAATTATTTAATTGCATTACAGAAATCTTATGACAGACTTTTAGCTTTTAACTTCGGGATGCCAGGTAGTGGTTATCAAATAAGAATTAGAGGAGCAGCCACTGCAGAAAAAAGATCAGCTACTGTCGGAGTAATTATGGAAGATAAAGGAATTGAGATGTTAGAAAGGAATGTTGAAGGAATAAATATTTCAGAAATTGCAACAGACAATAGTGCAAAGAACATAGCAATAGAATTTGATAGCACAACTTTAAACTACAAACCTGAAATAAATAATCAACCAATCCAAATCCGCAAAAACTTCAACGAAACAGCGTTCTTCTTCCCGGATTTAACAACAGATGCAGCAGGCAATGTATCCTTTAGTTTTACTATGCCCGAGGCATTAACACAATGGAAACTGATGACATTGGCGCATACAAAAAATGTGTCCAGCAGCTACCTGGAAAAAACACTGGTAACACAAAAGCCCCTGATGGTACAGCCCAATGCACCAAGGTTTATGAGAGAAGGTGACCGAATGGAATTTAGTGCCAAAGTAATCAACCTAAGTGACAGTGAACTAACCGGCACCGCCACCCTCGAACTATTGGATGCAGCCACCAATAAGCCGGTGGATGGATGGTTTAAAAATATCTTTCCCAACCAATATTTTACGGTTGCAGCAGGGCAAAGTGCAGCCATCAAATTCCCAATAGAAATCCCTTTTAATTACAACAGCGCCCTTACCTATCGAATCATTGCAAAGTCAACCAATAACTCTCCACTAGCCGACGGGGCTGAAGGTTTTTCTGATGGCGAGGAAATGTCGTTTCCCATTTTAACCAATCGCATGCTGGTGACAGAAAGCATGCCCATCAACCTACGCGATACTAATACAAAGAATTTTAAGTTTGAAAAATTATTAAAAAGCGGCACTAGTCAAACGATCGTAAACCATGCACTCACGGTGGAATACAGCAGTAACCCGGCATGGTATGCCGTGCAGGCGCTACCCTATTTAATGGAGTTTCCTTACGAGTGTGCGGAGCAAATATTCAACCGGTATTATGCCAACACATTGGCTTCCTTTATTTCAAATTCAACCCCCAAAATAAAAGCGGTATTTGAAAAATGGAAAACAACTGATACAGCTGCACTCCTGTCTAATTTAAGCAAGAATGAAGAATTAAAAAGTTTGCTGTTACAGGAAACCCCTTGGGTACTTGAAGCTCAAAACGAAGCACAACAAAAGAAAAACATTGCTTTGTTATTCGACATGGTTCGCATGAGCAAAGAACAAACCAAAGCATTTGATCAACTAAAAGAAATGCAAAGCAGCAATGGTGGTTTTGTATGGTTTAAAGGCGGGCCAGATGACCGGTACATAACGCAGTATATCATTACAGGCATTGGACATTTAAGAAAACTAAATGCACTATCAAACACAACTTATGCCAGCATTAAAAGCCTGGTGGATAAAGCCATCCCTTATCTTGATAATAAAATTAAAGAAGACTATGATTACCTGGTAAAACACAAAGTTGATTTAACCAAAAATAACCTCAGCTACACTGCCATCCAGTACCTGTATATGCGTAGCTTTTTTACAGAAACAACTGTACCTGCTGCTTCACAGAAGGCCTATACTTATTATCAAAATCAATCCAAAAAATACTGGCTGGGCAACAGTAAATATATGCAGGCAATGATTGCGTTGGCACTTCACCGAACCGGTGATTTAAAAACGCCTAAAGCCATCATTAAATCTCTACAAGAAAACAGCATCAACAACGAAGAAATGGGCATGTACTGGAAAGAATGGAACAATGGTGGCTATTACTGGCACCAGGCTCCCATCGAAAGTCAGGCAATGATGATAGAAGCTTTTACAGACATTGATAAAAACCAAACAACCATCAATGATTTAAAAACATGGTTGTTAAAACAGAAGCAGACCCAAAACTGGAAAACCACCAAAGCCACTGCAGAAGCCTGTTATGCGTTACTACTAGGCCCCCCTGCCCCCCAAGGGGGGGTTCTTGGAGCCTCTGTTTTGGATGATGAGCCTATAGTTCATATAAAAGTTGGCAATATAGTAATTAGAAGTAACGATTTAACAGACTCCAAGAACCCCCCTTCGGGGGGCAGGGGGGCCGAAGCTGGCACAGGTTATTTCAAAAAAAGAATTGATGGAAAGGATGTAAAACCTGAGATGGGAAATATTGAAGTATCTCTAAAATCAGCAGGGTCTAAAAGCCCCCCTTTGGGGGGTTGGGGGGCTTTGTATTGGCAATACTTTGAAGACCTCGATAAAATCACTTCATCAGCAACGCCACTAAAGCTTACCAAAAAATTATTTGTAGAAAAAAATTCAGACAAAGGTCCGGTACTGCAAGCCATTGAGGATGGAGCAGTTTTAAAAGTAGGTGATAAAGTAAAAGTTAGAATCGAATTACGGGTGGACAGGGATATGGAATACGTGCACATGAAAGACATGAGGGCAGCCTGCATGGAACCGGTTAATGTGCTAAGCGGCTATAAATACCAGGGCGGTCTTGGTTATTACGAAAGTACCAAAGACGCCAGCACTAATTTCTTTTTTAGCTGGCTCAATAAAGGAACCTATGTTTTTGAGTATCCCGTTTTTGTAACGCATACCGGTAATTTTAGCAATGGTATTACCAGCATTCAATGTATGTATGCACCGGAATTTACGAGCCATAGCGAAGGAATTAGAGTGGAGGTGGAATAAAACTTCACTAACCAAAAAGGGACGTCATTAAGTTAAGAAAAAACAATAATGAATAATGAACAGGGAATATCGAATATTGAAGTAATCCAACCATTGCTACACCTGCCTGCCGGCAAAGGCAGGTTCATTATTCTCTGTTCGATATTCGATATTTTTATCGCTCACCTTAATGACATTACCCAAAAGGGGATAAGGCAGGAGTAAGTGAATAGTAGCGTAATATTTTCATCAAAACGTCTTGTTCATCTAGATTTTAAATCTTTATGAACAAGACGTTTTTATTGGATAACAACCCTCTGAAAGACAAATGAGATTCAAATTTTTTGTGACCAGGTTCCCATTTAGGTTCTAAGGGGTCGTGCAGTTTATCCGGTAAACTTCGCTTGCCAGTCCAGCATGCCACCTGTTAAATTGGTAACATTGGTAAAGCCGGAAGCCTCTAAAATATAACAGGCCTGGCCGCTGCGGTTGCCGCTGCGGCAATACAAAATTACCTCTTCGTTTTTCAGGTCGTCTATTTCATCAATTTGAAGGATTTGTACTTTACCCAGTGGTAATAAAATACCGCCAATATTAAATTCGGCATTTTCATATGGTTCTCTTACATCTACAATGTTCAGCTTTTCTCCGGCATCAATTCTTGCTTTTAATGCTTCAGCGGTAATAGTGTTCATGAATGTGTATCGTTTAGTTTAAAAAATTGTGAAGATGATTCTCAAAAAAACACTGTCAAAATTCAATGATACTACGCAAGGTATAAATTATTGACATACTAAATTTTTGTCTTTAAACCTTAGTAGCGTCGTTGATTAAATATAATCGACCTTATTGCTTTTTGACTGCTTTTATTATTGGGGTTCTATTTATTAGAAGCTAATAAGGTCGATTCATAAAAATGATTTCGCTTCTACTAAGGTTTGTCTCCATATTAGCAGAAGATTCAACTCACTGTTTAATCCCCTGCTCAGAATAATAAGATTTTTTACCGCAGCCTAATTACTTTCGGAGCTATCATATAAATTAATCATTACCGGCGATAACCAAATGTCCATCACCATACCAGATTTAATATACAATTGCTTTTTAAATACATCCAAATGGCTGGGGTTTTGTTTATAAATAAAAGCATTCAATGTATCCCTCACAGACGGGTCAGGTACCAGGTTTAGCAAAATACCCAATGAATCAATCTGGTCTTTTGCCTGCTGGTAGGTAAGCCCGATCAGGTCGGGAACCACCATATTGTTTTCATTTAATCCGCCACTTATTACCAGGTCAATCCTGCTGCCCCACTGCACTTTAGCTCCAGGCTCAATATGCCTGCCCTTGTAGCGCTGCTCAATAATAGAGCCCTTCATAAAATCTGCCCGGTAAACGGTATCACCCAATACAAGGTGACTGCGTTCTAAAATATTTAAAACAAAACTAAGCGATTTACCTTCCAGCGATGGCATAGCAATCATTGGTGGAATGTAACGATTGACTGTAATGTAAACAGTTCGGTTAATTTTTACGGTGGCATTGGCATCGGGCAATTGCTTTATGATGGTACCCCGCTGCAAAGTATCAGTGTAAATAGAATCCTGCACCACCACATCAAAACCCTTGCTTTCCAAAAATTTGGTAGCCTCTTCGGTATTTTTACCTTTTACAGAAGGCACGGTTAAGTATTCTCCATGTTTGGTTATCCAGCCCAGCATTTGAAGGGTAAGAAAAATTAATAGTAAAGCCAGCAAAGCTGTTGTTAAAAAATTAACCCAAAAAGGTTTGTCGGTTATAAATTTAAACATGTTGTTGATTGTGGGTTATTTTTTATTCACAAAGATTTTGAGTGTATTATTTAAGTACTGGTTTTATTTTAAGTATGAATGCTGAATGGTCAATATTTAACCGTTGACTATTCACAAATCGACACGTCATTTTATTCTTATAAAAGTATTAAACAGCTTTTTAAAGTTCTTTTTCAAAGCAGATACTATTTTCAACATTCACATATTGCCCATAATTTGAAATCACTTTATAACCACTTTTTAAATAGAGTCCGATGGCTTCTGGTTGATTTTTACCTGTCTCCAATATGCATCTTTTACAGGCTAATTCTGCTACCCAATCTTCTAATGCTGTTAGTATGTTGCCTGCAATACCTTTCCGCCTGCTTTGTGGAGTAACATACATCCGTTTTATTTCGATTGTGTCGGTGTCATATTTTTTAATGGCGCCGCAACCCACCGGCATATTTATTTCATAAGCAACCAACACATATTTAATTTCAACAATTTTATTAAATTGATCATAAAATAAATGTTCTTTCCCGTCCCGTTCAGCCAAATCAGTATCAAGCTGTTTTACAAGTTGTATAAAGTCCGGGTTTTCAGCCCCGATTCTTTCAATCCTTATCAATTTTATTGTTTTTGTGCAGTACAAAAATTACTTTCAGTAATAAGGGGTACAATCTATAAAAATAAAATAACATCCTTTACAAAAAAGGGTTGTGTTAACTTTTAACAGGCATCACCTGGCAAAACAATCTTCAATTAAGGCGCTGTAAAACTCCTGCAGGCTCCATCCCATTGCCTTTACCTGCTGCGGTACAATGCTTGCCGCACTTTGCCCGGGCACTGTGTTAATTTCCAGCATGTAGGGTTGCGCTTTGGCTTCATTGTAAATAAAATCTATGCGAACCACTCCCCTGCAGTTGAAAACATTGTAAGCCTTTGCTGCCGCCATTCTTACCTGGTTGGCTATAGACTCATCTACCTGGGCAGGCGTTATCTCCTGGCTTGCTCCCTCATATTTTGCTTCGTAATCAAAAAATTCTTTTTTGGATATCACCTCCGTTATGGGCAGCGGAATAATATTGCCTTTCGATTTAAAAACGCCAATGGTAAATTCCCTTCCGCTTATAAATTCCTCTACCAATACCTGCGTATCTTCCTTAAAAGCTTTGTCAAGCGCCAACTGCAAACCTGCTGCTTCGTTTACACGGCTCATGCCAATGCTGCTGCCGCCATTGTTAGGTTTTACAAATACCGGCAGCGTTAATGTGGCACAAATTTCTTCTGGCGTAACAACGGTATCATTAAACAGGTGCATCGATTTTGCCACATGCAAACCTGCAAAAGCGGCTACAGCCACCGTGTATCTTTTATTGAATGTTAAGGCAGAAGTAGCGGTATCGCAACTGCTGTAGGGAATTTGCAAACAATCCAGGTAGCCCTGTAGTTTTCCATCCTCGCCCGGCGTGCCATGCAAGGCAATCAATACCGCATCAAACAAAATTTTATTGCCATCAATGCTGATTGAAAAATCATTTTTATCAACATTTATTTTTTCTCCGTTGGGCAAAGGATGAAACCAGCCCGAAGGATGAATATCAATTAAATAATGGTTCCATTTACTGCTGTCAATATGCTGCTGTATAGTATCTGCCGTTTTATAAGAGATTACAGATTCACCCGAATAACCACCCGTAACCAACGCAATTGTTTTTTTCATTTTTTCTTTTTAGGAAATGTTTAGGCAAAGAAACAAAAATAGTTTGATGTTTGAACGGGACAAAAAGGCCGGGTTGTTGAATGATGAATGTTGTTTGCAGGGTTTTAAATCAGGGGATATAAATATCATACACTTTCCTGTTTTTAATCATAAATTTCCAGGTATTTGATATTTAGCTTCGTATTTGATTTGAACGTTTAAAAATAAAGACTACACTTTCGTATTATAAATTGTTTGTAATTTTATAGTGAATGAAAAAGTTTTTAGTTTCCATATTGGCTATTGTATATCTTACTGTTTCCAGTGGAGCTACTGTTCACCTGCACTATTGCATGGGCAAATTGGTGAGCATGGGCCTGTTGCCCAACAAGAATGATAAATGTGGCAAATGTGGTAAGGAGAAAATTGATGGAAAAAATAACGGATGCTGCAAAGATGAATACAAGCAATTAAAAATAGAAAAGGATCAGAAAGCAACTGAATTAGCGTTACAAACAATGCAATCAGTAGCAGTAGTAATACCTGTTGCTTTTTTTGAAATTCCTTTTGATAATTTTTCTTCTCCTACAGAAAAAAATCCATACGGCCATGCACCTCCCCGCAGTGCTGCTGTAGCAGTTTACCTTCGTAACTGCGTTTTCCTTATTTAAGAATTTATTTTTTTATAAGCCTGGCAAAAAATTGTCCGGCTTTTGGCATTTCCATATAATGCCTTTCTCTGTAATTTATTCTACATAAATAATAAAATAAACAACATGAAATCAATTAAAATGCTGATGATGGCAGCTCTAACCATCTTTTCTGTTTCGGTATTTGCGCAGGATACCGGTATACATAAAATGAAAATGAAAAATGAAAAATCAATTTATAGCTGTTCCATGCATCCGGATATGGTAATGGACAAGCCAGGTAAATGTTCAAAGTGTGGTATGGACTTAACAAAATCTAAAAAGGAACACATGAAAATGTACACCTGTTCCATGCATCCGGAAGTAACCAGCAACAAGCCTGGCAAATGTTCTAAATGTAGTATGAATTTAAAGGAAACAAAAAAAACTAAAATGGCAAAATCCTACCGCTGTCCAATGCACCCGGAAATAATCAGTGACAAGCCAGGTAAATGTTCTAAGTGTGGAATGGACTTAACAAAATCAAAAAAAGAACAAATGAAAATGGAAGTAATGAAAACATACACATGCCCCATGCATTCGGATGTAACCAGCGAAAAGGCAGGCGATTGCCCTAAATGTGGCATGGCTTTAAAAGTAAAAGAGTAGCCGGACAAATTAAATTGAAAGCATGATAAATAATCAGTTCAGTTTACAGACGATTATGCTTTTTAAAATTTATATAAGCATTTTAAAAATGAAAAATATACAGCCCGCCATTTTTCTTGTCCCCCTTATTGTTTTGATACTGGTAGTAGGAATGTATTTCTCTTTATTAAAAAGCACTACCAATAAAAACGCATTTAAGAGCCTTGTATTGGTCATTGCTGTCCTGGCATTCTTACTGAATTTTGTATGGGAAGTCTTGCAACTGCCACTGTACAAAGATGCTGCTTACGATAGAGAACACATTGCCTTTTGTGCGTTGGCTTCTGTGGCGGATGCGCTGATGGTATTGCTGCTCTATTTATGTTTTGCTCTTATAAACAAAAAACCCTTTTGGGCGCAGGATATGGGTTTTCCACAAGTTTTTGCTTTGATGATCATTGGCGGCATCGGCGCCATCATTGCAGAGATGGCTCATACAGCAGCGGGCAATTGGGCTTATGCTGACAGCATGCCCATATTACCCGTTGTAAATGCAGGCCTTTTACCTGTTTTACAATTTTTATTATTACCTGCTTTAATTTATTATGTAAGTTTTTTATTTCTTAAAAAAATAAGTAAGAATGAAACTCAATTTATCAATTTATAATCAATGTCGTTTAGTATGTAAAATCTCAAATGGCAAAAGAGGACTGTCGACGGCTGACGGCTTTTCGGTCGGCGGGGACACCAGCCGAGGCTCAGGTGTAGTTGTAACAATTATATATACAGCATTGTTAGCTGACTGATAGCCAATCGAATAAAAGTTCGAATTTTCAGAGTCAAGCTCCCCTCTCCTTCGGAGAGGGGTTGGGGGTGAGGTCAAACGGGAAACGAAATAAGCGAATGTTTTATATTGTATAAAAAGCCTTTTTAAAGAATGTACACTTCTTTTGTTGCGTTGCCGGAGCAGAGGAAATTTGGGATGCACCCGTTGTTATTAAAATCTCAGGTAACAGGTGGGGACTGTCCACGTTTGACGGCCAACGTATTTGTCACCACCAACCCTTTTCAAAACGACATTGAATTTTAATACTGATAATTTTTTAACTATAAACAATCAAATCATGAAAAAAACAATTTTAATTATCACAATCTTTTTATCTGCTAATTTCCTGTTTACTGCATGTTCAGGCAACGATAACAAAGCAACTACCGAACAATTAGCCAAAGACGAAATGTACACCTGCAGCATGCACAACGAGGTGATGAGCGACCACCCCGGACAATGCCCCAAATGCAACATGGATCTTGTGAAGCAAAAAATGACCGCTGACCAACAGAAAATGATGAACGAAGGCAATTATATAAAGCCTAAAAAATAAAACATGGTAGAAAAACTGATTTCATTTTCACTCCGCAACCGGCTGGTAGTATTGCTGGTAGCAGCAGGCCTGTTTGCGTGGGGAATCTTTAGCATTCAGCAAAACCCCATTGACGCTATTCCAGACCTGAGCGAAAACCAGGTGATTGTTTTTACTGAATGGATGGGCCGCAGTCCACAGGTAATCGAAGACCAGGTTACCTATCCGCTGGTATCTAATCTGCAGGGTATTCCCAAAATTAAAAACGTACGTGGCACCTCTATGTTCGGGATGAGTTTCGTCTATATCATTTTTGAAGATGATGTTGATGTGTATTGGGCAAGAACAAGGGTTTTGGAAAGATTAAACTATGCACAACGATTGTTACCGGAAGGTATTACGCCAACCCTTGGTCCGGATGGAACCGGCGTAGGACATATTTTTTGGTACACCCTCAAAGCACGGAATATGGATTTGGGAGAACAAAGAGCCTT